>NNBT01002090.1_pt1 | contig 48090 bp, 44 predicted proteins | sample 1173831 | NCBI WGS metagenome assembly NNBT01 (sample SAMN07173936, study PRJNA388173) | plant metagenome | isolation source: symbiotic tissue sample KVJ10 | place: Norway: Troms, Kvaloya island | reverse complement strand
CGACGCAATCCAGGGGGGACGTAGAGCCCGACGAAACTGGATTGCTTCGCTGCGCTCGCAATGACGGGGCATGTCAGCTCCGCCGCAGCGGCCAGGGGTTCTCCGCCGCGCCACCCTCGATCCGGGCCTGGCCGCCATGGGCGCGCAGGACCTCCTCGACCGGAACGATCTCCTGCGCATGGCCGCCGCAGGCGAGATAGAGCTCGCGCGGCAGGGTGAACTCGATCGGCGCGACGATGGCGGGCGTCGGGACATAGCCGAAGGCGTTCTTCGGCATCCGGAGCACATCGACCATGACGGTGATGCCGCCGCCGGGCCAGACATAGACCGGTGCGCCGCCCATGGTGACGCGCGTCGTGCCTGATTTCACGGAACGGGTGAGCAGGATCGGGTTCTCGGTGACACCCGCGCGCAGCGAGCCGCCGGCGCCGGCGACGAACAGCACGCTGCACAAAGACGGCTCGCAGTTCTCGCCGATGCGCTCGACGACCTGGCGCACGGCGGCGGGCATGTCCGTCTCAACCGGCAGAAGGTTCTCGTCAAGGATGCAGTAGAGCGAGTCCTCGCCGGTGGTCGAGGTCAGCAGCAGCCGCATGCCGGGCCAGGCGGTGCCCGGGTCGATCTTCTGGATGATCGAGAGCGGGTCGGTGATGTCGGTGCCGCCCCAGCCCAGCCCGGGCTGTGCGACCTGGAAATAGCGGCCGGGCGTCGATTTGCGGCCACGGACGCGGATGCCAGCGGGCCTCATATCGAGCATACGGCCAGCCTGATGCTCGGTCAGCACGCCGGTGATGTGGTCGTCGACGACGATGACCTCGTCGACATGGCCCTGCCACTGCTTGGCGAAGATGCCGATCGTGGCCGAGCCGCAGCCGACGCGCATGCGCGTCTCGGGCTTGCCGTCGACGATCGGCGCCTGGCCGGCCTGGACGACGACGCCATGGCCGCCATCGATGGTGAGCTCGACCGCCTCGCCATTGCCGAGCTTCAGCATCGTCTCGCAGGTGGTGTTGCCCTCCTTCTTGGAGCCCCCGGTGAGATGGCGCACGCCGCCGATGGAGAGCATCTGCGAGCCGTATTCGGCGGTGGTGACATGGCCGACCTGCTCGCCATTGACCCGGATCGCCGCGGTCTCCGGGCCAAGATGGCGGTCGGTGTCGATTTTCACCTTAAGACCGCAGTAGGAGAAGATGCCCTCGGTCACCACGGTCACCGTGTCGACGCCCTCATGCTGGGACGAAACGATGAAGGGGGCGGGCTTGTAGTCGGGATAGGTCGTGCCCGAGCCGATGCCGGTGACGAAGACGCGCTCCGCGGGCAGGATCGAGCCGTCCCAGTCCTGCGCGTTCTCCGCGAAGGCAACGAGGGGCTGGCCGTCCTCCACCGCCTCCGCCAGCAGCACGACCGGATCGGTGCGGATCAAAAGCCCGTTCTCGTTGGCATAGCGCGAGCAGGCCCCGGCGCGGCCGGGGCGAATCCGGCACAGCACCGGGCAGGCGTCGCAGCGCACGATGCCCTCATCGCCCTCGGCCACGCCGAATTTGCGCGAGCGCTCGGCGAGCACGCTCTCCTGTGTCGTCATCGGGTTGATCTCGTTCACGAGCGACCCTCCTTGGCCCGCAGCAACTCCCAGAGCCGGTGCGGCAGCACGGGCACCTGGCGCGGCGTGACGCCGGTGGCATGGCGGATCGCGCCGAGGATCGCGGGCGCCGTCGGGACCAGCGCCGGTTCGCCGATGCCTTTGGCGCCGGAGGGGCCGAGCGGCTCGGGATCCTCGACCAGGATGATGTCGATGGGGGGCACGTCGCCGGCGGTCGGGATCAGGTAGTCGTGCAGGTTCTCGGTGCGGCCGGGGAGGTATTCCTCCATCAGCGCCAGCCCGATGCCCTGGGCGATGCCGCCATGGATCTGGCCCTCGACCAGCATCGGGTTGATCGCGCGGCCGACATCATGGGCGGCGACGATGCGGTTCAGCCTGATCGTGCCGAGATCGAGATCGACGTCGAGCGAGGCGATCTGCGCCGCAAAACCATAGGTGGCATAGGGCACGCCCTGGCCCATCGCGTCGAGCGGGACGGTCGGCGGATCGAAGGAGCCGATCCCCTCCAGCACCGTGCCATCGGCCTGCGCGGGCAGGGCGGTGAGATCGATGCGCGCGACGACGCCGTTCTCAGCGACGGTCACGGTCACACCCTCCAGCGTGAGCCGTGCGGACGGACCGGCATTGGTCAGGCGCAGGATCTCGGCGCGCAGTGCTGCTGCGGCGGCCTCCGCAGCCCGGCCGGAGACGAAGGTCTGGCGCGAGGCGGAGGTCTTGCCGGCGTCGAAGGTGAGCGCCGTGTCGCCGAGCACGAGGTCGAAGCGCTCGACCGGCAGGCCGAGCGCATCGGCAGCTATCTGGGTCAGGACGGTGGTCGAGCCCTGGCCGATGTCGACGGCGCCGTTCCAGAAGGTCAGGCGGCCGTCTTGCGAGAGCGTCACCCGCATGGTCGAGGGGTTCGACATGCCGGTGTTGCCGATGCCGTACCACATGCAGCCGATGCCGACGCCGCGGCGCGTGCGGCCCTCGCTCGCATTGAAGGCTGCCGCGTCGGCGAGCAGTCGCTGCCAGTGCGGCTTCAGTGCTTCGAGGCATTCAGCGAGGCCGGCGCTGGCCTCGAGACGCTGGCCTGACGGCGTCGTGTCGCCGGCGCGGATCGCATTGATCAGCCGGAATTCGAGGCGGTCGAGGCCGGCGGCAGTGGCGAGGTCGTCGAACAGGCTTTCCTGGGCGAGCGCCGCCTGCGGCACGCCGAAGCCGCGGAAGGCGCCCGAGGGCGGGCCGTTGGTGTAGATGGCGCGGGAGAGATTGCGGACGTGGGGCACCTTGTAGGGCCCCGTCGCATGCACCGGCACGCGGCCGGCCACGGTCGGCCCCCAGGAGGCATAGGCGCCGGTGTCGAAATCGCCCTCCATCGCATAGGCGACGAGCCGCCCTTCTGCATCGCAGGCGGCCTTCGCCTGGATCGAGGAGGGATGGCGCTTGGTCGAGGAGATCATCGATTCGATGCGCGAGAAGATGCAGCGCACCGGCCGGTCCAGCACCCAGGCCGCGACCGCCAGCATCGGCTGCAGCGAGACGTCGAGCTTGCCGCCGAAGCCGCCGCCGCAGGCGGAGGGCAGGATGCGGACGCTCTCCAGCGGCAGCCCGAGCACGCGGGCGACCTCGTCGCGGTCCATATAGGGCGCCTGGGTGCAGGCGAAGATTTCGATGGTGTCGCCGATGCGTTTTGCATAGCCGGCTTCGGGCTCGATATAGGCGTGCTCGACGAAGCCGGTCTCGAAGGCGCCATAGGCGACATGGGCGGCCTGCGCGAAGCCCGCCTCGACATCGCCGCGCTCGACGCGGCCGCGCGTCAGCACGTTGTCGGGCACAAAATCATGCAGGGTGAAGGCGCCGTCGGCCAGCGCCGCCGCGCTGCCGATCATCGCCGGCAGCGGTTCCCAGGCGATCGGGAACGCGTCGATGCTGAGGGACTCGACCGCCTCCTTCTCGCCGACCACCGCCAGCACGCATTCGCCGCGATAGCGGGTCTCTCCGCCTGAGAATACCGGCTGGTCCTTGAGATGCGGATAGATGCCGAAGGAGTTCTCGCCCGGCACGTCCTGGGCGGTGAAGACCCGCACCAGCCCCGGCCGTGCCGCCACAAAAGCCTCGAGATCGCCCAGTGTGAAGCGCGCGCGCGGGTGCGGGCAGCGGATCGCGCGCAGCCAGAGCGCATCGTCGGGAGCGCTGTCGGCGCCGTAGCGCTCGGAGCCGGCGACCTTGGGTGCGCCGTCGAGACGGGCGAGCCGGCTGCCGATGGCAGGGCCGTCGCTGGGGGATGTCGCCGTCCCGTGGCCGATGAAGCGATGCGCATCGCGCACCGCGTCGACGATCTTGAGATAGCCGGTGCAGCGGCAGAGCACGCCGCCGAGCGCGTCCAGCGTCTCCTGCTCGCTTGGCTGCGGTGTCCGCCGGAGAAGATCATAGGCCGCCATTAGCATGCCCGGCGTGCAGATGCCGCACTGGGCAGCACCATGGACCTGAAAAGCCTGCTGGAGCGCGGCACCGATTGCGGTCTCTGCCAGCCCCTCGACGGTCAGCACGTCGCGGCCGGCGATCTGGCCGATCGGCACGAGGCAGGCACAGGCCTGCGCCTCGTCGATCAGGACGGTGCAGGCGCCGCAATCGCCGGCATCGCAGCCGACCTTGGTGCCGGTGGCGCCGAGGCTCGCGCGCAGAACCTCGCTGAGGCGGCTATCGGGCGCGTCGCCCAGCGCGACATTGGCGCCGTTGAGCCGGAAGGCGATGGCGTCCGCAACATCAGCGGTGGCGGCGAGGGCCGAGCGGTCATGGATGGTCACGCGGCGGCCTCCATCGGCTTGTCGGCGAGTTGGGTCAGCGCCCGGCGCACCAGCACGAGCGCCGCATCGCGGCGATAGGCGGCGCTGGCGCGGACATCGTCGATGGGCGCTAGCGCGGCGAGGTCTTCGGGCTGGACGAGGGTGGCGAGATCGCCGGCCGGCCGGCCGACGAGCCGGGCCTCCAGCGTGGCGAGACGCTGCGGCGCAGCCGAACAGGCGCCGACAGCGATGCGGGCGTCTGATACCAGACCAGCCGCATCGGTCGCGATGATCGCGGCGACGGAAGCGATGGAGATGACGAGATAGGCCCGCGCGCCGAGCTTGAGGAAGATCGAGCGGGCCTCAGGCGGCTGGGCGGGGACGTGGATCGCGACCAGGATCTCGTCGGGCTCCAGCGCGGTGCGGCGGTTGCCGAGTACGAAGGCCACGAGCGGCAGGCGGCGCCGGCCGCGCAGGCTCGCCAGTTCCACCTCGGCGTCGAGCGCCAGCAGCGGCGGCACGCCATCGGCAGCCGGGGAAGCGTTGCAGAGATTGCCGCCGAGCGTGCCGCGATTCTGGATCTGCACGCCGCCGACCTGGCGGCTGGCCTGTTTCAGGGCGTCGAAGGCGGGCGGGAGCGCGGCCTCCGCCAGAGCGCTCCAGGTCGCGGCAGCGCCGATGCGGGTGCCGTCCGGTCCATGGTCGACTCCACCGAGTTCACGCAGCGCGCCGAGATCGAGGATGTCACGGCTGTAGGGCTGGAACCAGGCGGCCTTGTGCGTCCTGACCGGATAGACGTCGGTGCCGCCGGCCAGGAGCGTCAAAGGCGCACCGTGACCGTCTGCGCGCAGCGCCAGCGCCTCGTCCAGGGTGAGGGGTCGAAGATAGCGCGCCATGGCCAGCTCCCATCCGGTGTGACGGCTTCAAAAACCTCGTTGATTATTGTTAGTATACAAACAAGGTGGCGCAAGCGGATTTTGCAGGCAAGGGCTGCTCAATCGAGACGCGACAGCAGGCCGAGCAGACGCTCCGCCTCCTCCCGCGAGAGAGGCGACAGCGTCGCCGCCGTGATCGCGCGCGCTTTCTCGACAAGCGCCGGCATGGCCTCCAGACCCTTGGGCGTCAGGCGCACGCGCACGCGACGCTGGTCGTCGGGGTCGGGCCGCCGCTCGACCAGCCCGCGCTCGGCAAGCCGGGCGATGACGCCCTTGATCGTCGCCGGGTCCATCGCGGTCATGCGGCCAAGCTGGTTCTGCGAGATATCCTCGCCGCCGCTGAGCTTCGCCATCGCGGCGAATTGCGTCGGGGTCGGCCCGTCATCCCCCATGATGCGCTGGAAGATCGCGATGTGCCGTTGCTGCGCCCGGCGCATCAGGAAGCCGACCTGCTCGTCGAGCACATAGCCGGGGAGCGCGCCCGCGCCGCTCCCCTTGCGCGGGCGCAAGGGGAGATCGGTTCCAGCCTCGCTTTCGGCGCCGGCGGAGAGGGTCTCGCTCTTCGTCATCGCGTGCCACCGCCTCCTCGACAGGACGCCAGCCGGGCCGCCGGAGGCGCCCAATCCTGCCTCTTGCCAGCCGCCGCCACGCTGTCCATGATTGTTATTACACATGCAATCGCCGCTTGTCCCGTGGTGAGGGATAGGCGGCCGTTTCGCTCCGGAGAATCAGATGGCTCACGACGTCGCGGCTGGAGCCGCCCAGGGCAAGCTGGTGGTCCGCAACATCGGGCTCCTGCTCTCGGGCGATCTGAACACGCCGATCCTCGACGCCGACGCGATCGTCGTCGTCGACGGCCGCATCGCCGCGGTCGGTCAGGCTGCCGATCTCGACCTCTCGGGTGCGGACCAGACCATCGACGCCAAAGGCTCGGGCCTGTCGCCGGGTCTGATCGATTCCCATTGCCACCCCGTCTTCGGCGACTGGACACCGCGCCAGAACCAGCTCGGCTGGATCGAGATGGGGGTGAATGGCGGCGTCACCACGCTGGTCTCGGCCGGCGAGGTGCATCTGCCGGGCCGGCCGAAGGATGCGATCGGCGTCAAGGCGCTGGCCGTCACGGCGCAGCGCTGCTTCCAGAACTTCCGGCCGGCCGGCGCCAAGGTGATCGCGGGAGCGCCGGTTGCGGAACTCGATTTCGGCCGCGAGGTCTTCGAGGAGCTGAAGGCGCTCGGCATCCGGCATATCGGCGAGATCGGGCTCGGCACCGTCGCCAAGGGGCCTGACGCCAAGCGCGTTGCCGACTGGTGCCGCGAGATCGGGCTCGAATCGATCATGCATACGGGCGGCCCCTCGATCGCCGGCTCGCATTTCGTCAATAAGGACGACGTACTGGAGGCCCAGCCCGATGTCGTCAGCCATATCAATGGCGGGCCGACTTCGATCGCCCATGGCGACATCCGCATCCTCTGCGAGAAGGCGAAGGGCGCGCTTGAGGTCGTCCATAACGGCAACGAGAAATCGGCGCTGGTGGCGCTCGAGGCCGCACGCGAGGCCGGGCGGCTGGCGGATGTGCTGATCGGCACGGATGCCCCTGCGGGCTCGGGCGTCCAGCCCAATGGCATGCTGCGGATGATCACGCTGTTGTCGAGCCTCGGCGGCCTGCCGGCCGAGCAGGCCTTCTGCTTGGCCACCGGCAATGTCGCGCGCCGGCGTTCGCTCGATGCCGGGCTGATCGCGGTCGGCTATCCCGCCGATTTCGTCTTCCTCGACAAGCCGCAGCATTCGTCGGGCAAGGGCCTGCTGGAGGCGGTCGCGCTCGGCGACATTCCCGGCATCGGCATGGTCGTCATCGACGGGCTGGTGCGGACCGGACGCTCGCGCTCGACGCCGCCGTCGCACAGCGCCCCCGTCGTGGTCTGAAAGGCAGTCCCATGAGCGTGCTCGTCGAGATCCGCCGCATCCAGACCACCGTGGAGGAGATCTTCCACGAGTTCGGACCGCTGCCCGGCCGCACCGAGCGGATCGCCTCCGTCTGCGCCGTTCTGAGGAACCCCTATGCGCACGGCTATGAGCCCGACATCATGCCGATGATGGAAGCGCTTAAACCGGCGGGGCTGGAGATGGCCACGCGCTGCCTCAACGCGCTCGGCGGCACCCCCGCGACCGTCGAGGGTTATGGCAAGGGCGCCGTCATCGGCTCGGCCGGCGAGCTGGAGCATGGCGCGCTCTGGCACGTCCCGGGCGGCTACGCGATGCGCGAGATCCTCGGCAACGCCAAGGCGATCGTGCCCTCGACCAAGAAGGTCGCCGGGCCGGGCGCGCGGATCGACATTCCCGTCACCCATATCAACGCCTGTTATGTGCGCAGCCATTTCGGCGCGGTGGAGGTCGGCGTGCCGGGCTCGCCGCAGGCCGACGAGATGGTGCTCATCCTCGTCATGACCACGGGCGCGCGCATCCATGAGCGCGTCGGCGGCCTGCGCGCCGACCAGATCAGCGTCTGGGACGGCCAGCGCTAAGCGCGCACGCCGCCCCGACACCCTCCTTTCCGCCGGAGCCCATCATGCCCGCGACCATCCGCAAGATTCTCACCCAGGTCGACGAAACCCTGATCGAAGGGGGCAAGACCGTCTCCCCGCCGACGCGGCGCGCCGTCTCGGTCGCCGTGATCGCCAACCCCTTCGCGGGTCGCTACCAGGAAGACCTCTCGGAGCTGACCGAGATCGGCGTCGAACTCGGCGATCTCCTGACGAAGCGCTGCCTCGCAGCGCTGGGGATCGAGCCCGGCCAGGCCGAGAGCTTCGGCAAGGCGGCGATCGTCGGCGAGGGCGGCGAGCTCGAACATGCCGCCGCGATCCTGCATCCCAAGATGGGCACGCCGGTCCGCGCCGCGCTCGGCAAGGGCCCGGCGCTGATTCCCTCCGCCAAGAAGCGCGGCGGGCTCGGCACGCCGATCGACGTGCCGCTCGGCCACAAGGATGCAGCCTTCGTCCGCTCGCATTTCGATGCGGTCGAGGTGCGGGTGACGGACGCCCCGCGCGCCGGGGAGATCCTGGTCGCGATCGCGGTGACCGATTCCGGCCGGCCTTCGCCGCGCATCGGCGGGCTGACCAAGGACCAGATCAAGGGCGAGGACGGGCTGCGCTGAGCGCGCCGCATTCCGAAAAATTCGCGGGCCGAGGAAACCGGATGACCGGTCGGCGCGACCACCGGGCGGAGCAGGATCGCTTCGCCGGATAGGGCCGCCATGACCTTCACCCTCACGAGCTTCCAGCAGGGGCGTTTTCTCGACGCCACCGACCCCGAGACACGCGACGGGGTCTGCGTCGCGCTCTGCGACCTCTGGCTGAAATCGCTGTTCGAGGCGCCGGGCGCCGCACCGCGCCTGCGGCTGCAGGCCCTCGCTGTCGATTTCAGCCGGGCTGAGGCGCATCAGCGGCGCTACGGGCGGCTGCGCGATGCCCTCGGCCGCGACGATGCGCGCCGCCATATGGGCGCCCGCGTCGGCATCGACTTTGCTGAGCAGACCTTCGTCGACATGAAGCTGCATGCCGGGCGCCAGGGCATGCGTCGGAAGGTCGCCGAAGACCTGCGCGAGCCCGGCGCCGCCGCGACCTGGACGATGCGCTTTTCAGGGGGCGGCGGCCACGCCATCGCCGGGATCAACCGGATCGAGCCGCGCCCCTACGGGCTCGAATGCCGGATCCACATCTTCGATCCCAATCTCGGCGAATATGCCGGCGACTATGGCAGTTGCGGCGCGATCATCGAGGATCTCGTCCGGCGCATCCCGCTCTATGCCACGACGGCGATCTTCCACCGCACGGCCGCGAGCGGGACGCGGTAGGGCGGACCGCAGGTCCGCCCCAGTCGGTCGTCCTCAGCCGCCCAGCGACATGGTCAGCGGCGGCTTGACCTCGGGCGGCAGCGGCGAGGTGTAGCCTTCCGCGCCCAAGCGCTTCTTGTGGTCGGCCTTGGCGGCCGCCATCAGGGCCGGATCGAGCAGGACGGCGGCGCCGGTGGCCGCCATCGCCTTGGCGACATGGACCATCGCCTTGTGCGCAGCCGGCGTCTTGCCCTGCGCCACGACCTGCCAGGTGTGGAAGGGCGTGCCGATCGCGACCGTCGGCGCATGGGCCTGCACGGTCGGCACGGCCCAGCTGACATCGCCGATATCGGTCGAGCCGATCGCCGGGTTGCGCTTGGCGTCCATCGGCACGAGGAAATCGGCCAGCGGCGCACCTGAATCCTCCATGCCGATCGTGCGCCAGATCGAGGCAATCTCCTGCGGCTGCAGGGTCTTGCGGATGTCGTGGGCGAAAGCGCGGTCGGCGTCGTCGAAATGCGGCGGGCCGAGCTCTTCCATGACGCCATGCATCGCCTGTTCGAGCGGGGTGTTGCCGAGCAGGTCGGAGACGGCGCTGACGATGCGCATCTCCATCTTGGTTTCGGTCATCAGCGCCGCGCCTTCGGCGATCTTCTTCACGCGCTGCACGAGTTCGAGCATGCCGCGGAGATCCCGCGCGCGGATCGAGTAGCGCACGCGGGCATGAGCCTGGACGACGTTGGGCGCAATGCCGCCGGTGTCGAGCACGGCATAGTGGACGCGGGCGTCGCTGGGCATGTGCTCGCGCATGTAGTTGACGCCGACATTCATCAGCTCGACGGCATCGAGCGCGCTGCGGCCGAGATGGGGCGCGGCGGCGGCATGGGAGGTGCGACCGGTGAAGACGAAATCGGCGCGGGTGTTGGCCAGCGCCAGCGGCGGCGCCACCTCCCAGAAGCTCGACGGATGCCAGGAGATCGCGACATCGGCGTCATCGAAAGCGCCGGCGCGGACCATGAAGGCCTTGGCGGCGCCGCCTTCTTCGGCCGGGCAGCCATAATAACGCACGCGGCCGGGCAGCTTGTTCTCGGCAAGCCAGTTCTTCATCGCCACCGCAGCGAGAAGCGCGGCGGAGCCCAGCAGGTTGTGGCCGCAGCCATGGCCGTGGCCGCCTGTCTCGACCGGAGAGTGGCTGGCGACGCCGGCCTCCTGCGACAGGCCCGGCAGGGCGTCGTATTCGCCCATGAAGGCGATGACGGGCCCCCCTTCGCCGGCCTCGCCGATGACGGAGGTCGGGATGTCGGCGATGCCCTTGGTGATGCGGAATCCCTGATGGGCGAGTTCGGCCTCGTGCTCCGCGCAGGAGCGAACCTCGGTGTAGCAGACCTCGGGCATGCCCCAGACCCGTTCGCTCAGCGCGATCAGGCGCTCCTTGTTGGCATCGACGTGGCGCCAGAGATCGTTTCGGTTGTCCATGATGGTCCTGCCTTGGTCAGGCCGGCATATGACCAATCGCGGACCGTCCCGTCCAGCCGTCAGACGCATGGCCGGGGCGAGTTTGCGGCAGTTTCATGCGTCGGGGTCGATGCAGCTTCAGCAGCAAGGGTCGCGCGGTGGCGCGGCGAGGTCGCTCAGGATCGGGCAGTCGGGTCGCCCGTCGCCATGGCAGTGCGCGGCGAGATGGCGCAGCGTGTCGGCCATCCCCTGCAGTTCGGCCGCCTTGGCTTCGAGATCGCGGACATGGCTCATCGCGAGCTGCTTGACGTCGGCGCTGGCGCGGCTCTTGTCGCGCCACAGCGCCAGCAGCGCGCGGCTTTCCTCCAGTGAGAAGCCGAGATGGCGCGCGCGCCGGATGAAGCGCAGGGAGTGGACGTCCTCAGCCGCATAGACGCGGTATTGCGCCTGCGTGCGCTGCGGGGCCGCGATCAGCCCGATGCTCTCGTAATAGCGGATCATCTTGGCGCTGACGCCGGACTGCTTCGCCGCCTCGCCGATGTTCATCCCGCGTGACCCACCGCCGTCAGCCCTGCGGCTGCTTGTGAATCGGGTCGACCCAATAAACCGACTCGGGCGCCTCGACCGGGTCGACATCCGTGATGTTGACCACGATGGCCTCGTTGTCGGAGCGGACCAGCACGCATTCCAGCGGGTTGTCGGGGTCGGCGTTGATCTCCTGATGCGGCACGAAAGGCGGCACATAGATGAAATCGCCCGGGCCGGCCTCGGCGACGAATTCCAGCCTCTCGCCCCAGCGCATCCGGGCCTTGCCGCGCACGACATAGATCACGCTTTCGAGCTCGCCATGATGGTGCACACCGGTCTTGGCATTGGGCTGGATCGAGACCGTGCCGGCCCAGATCTTCTGCGCGCCGACGCGGGCATGGTTGATCGCCGCCTGTCGGAACATGCCAGGCGTCTGCGCCGTGTTGGCGTCGAGCTTGTCGCCGGTGACGACGCGCACGCCGTCATGCTTCCAGCGCGGCTCGCCGCCATGGTCATGGCCGTAATCGTGCGGGTGGTCGTGATCGTGGTCGGACATGGTCGCGCTCCTGTCTCGACAGGTTAGGGCAGGACGGCCTCCGGCGAAACCGGCTTTGGCGTCACCTGGGACGTCGCCTTCGGCACGGCGCGCAGCAGAACCCATGCGATCAGCGCGGTGGCGAACAGGCCTACCATCGCGACCGTGGCCGAAAGCTGCATGCCGGTGACGAAGGCGGCGCGGGCCGTGTCGACCAGCGCCACGGCGAGATCGGCCGGCAGCCTTACCGCTTCGGCGACCGCGCCGCCCAGCGTCGCGGCCGCCACGCGTGCGGCCTCGCCCGGCAGGCCCGGCGGCATAGATTGCGCCATCTCGCTGCGATAGACGGCGGTGATGATGCTGCCGAGGACCGCGATGCCGACCGCGCCGCCGAATTCGAGGCTGGTTTCGGAGATCGCGGCGGCCGAGCCGGCCCGCTCCGGCGGAGCGCTGCCCACGACCAGCTCGGTGGTCAGCGCTACGACCGGCGTGAAGCCCAGCGAGAAGATGACCGAGGCGGCGACGACGAGCACGGGGCTGCTTCCGATCGCGACCAGCGACAGAATCGCAAAGCCGCAGGCCGCCAGCGCCAGCCCGAGCCCCATGATCAGCGCCGGCCGGAAGCGATGCGCCAGGACAGGCACGATCGGTGCGCCCAGAATGAACGCCAGGGCCGAAGGCAGGCTCCAGAGGCCGGCCTGAAGCGGCGAAAGGCCCAGCACCAGTTGCAGATACTGCCCGATGAACAAGAAGCTGCCGAACAGGAACAAGAAGCCCAGCACGTTGATCGCCAGCGACGCGCTCAGGACCGGGTTGCGGAACAGCCGCAGGTCGAGCAGCGGATCCGCCAGGCGTCGCTGCCGGCGCAGGAATACGGCGCCGATGCCGATACCGGCCAGGATCGGCAGGACGGCCTGCCAGCCGACGCCATGCTCCGCCATGTGCTTGATGCCGTAGATCGTCGCGAGAACCGCCACCAGCGACAGCCCCGCACTGACGAGATCGATCCGCCCCGCCTGCGGATCCTTGAACTCCGGCAGCAGGAACGGGCCGAGGATCAGCAGCAGCAGCATCACCGGCACGCCGACGAGGAAGACCGAGCCCCACCAGTAATGCTCCAGCAGCAGTCCGCCGACGAGCGGGCCGATCGCGCCGCCGGCCGAGAAGCTGGCGATCCAGATCCCGATCGCGAAGGTTCGCTCCTGCGGGTGCCGGAACATGTTGTGGATCAGCGACAGCGTCGAGGGGGCGAGCGTCGCGCCGGCGACGCCCAGCAAAGCGCGCGTGGCGATCAGCATGGCGGCGCTGGTCGAGAAGGCCGCCAGGATCGAGGCGAAGCCAAAGGCCGCAGCACCGATCAAGAGCAGCTTGCGCCGTCCGATCCGGTCACCCAGCGTGCCCATGGTGATCAGCGAACCCGCCACCATGAAGCCGTAGATGTCGACGATCCAGAGCAGTTGCGCCGCGCTCGGCTTGAGATCGGCGCTGAGCTGCGGCACGGCGAGGTTCAGGACCGTGAGGTCCATCGAATAGAGCAGGCAGGGCAGGGCGATCACGGCCAGGCCTAGCCAGTCGCGCCGCGTGGCTCTGGGCATGTCGTCGGTCGGAATCATCGTCTCGAATCTGCTCTGCTGTGGCGCGGCCTGGCCGGAATGGACCGCCGTCATGCGGCAGTCTGACGTCGGATTGCGACGGCACGCGCGTCGGCTGACCGCCGACGCTTAACGTTTCGGTTCACTATAGCCTGGCGGCGTTGGGGTCAACGCCGCCTTGATGCGTTCGACTCGCGCGCTCAGCCCTTCCGGGCTGGCCCTGTCGCAAGCGGGCGGTCGCTGGCGCCCCATTCGGCCCAGGATCCGTCATAGATCGCCCGCGCCGGCTTGCCGATCGTCTCCAGCGCCGTCGACAGGATCGCGGCCGAGACGCCCGAACCGCAGCTCGTGATCATCGGCTTGTCGAGATCCACGCCCGCCTCGGCGAACGCTGCCGCGATGGCCTCGGGCGATTTCAGCTGACCCTGTTCGACGATGGCGGGGAAGGGCAGGTTGAGCGAACCGGGCATGTGCCCGGAGCGGACGCCGGCGCGCGGCTCGGGCGCCTCGCCGCGGAAACGGTCGCCAGGTCGGGCGTCGACGACCTGCGCCGCCCCCTCGGACAGGGCGCGGGTGACGTCCTCGGCATCGGCCACGGCGGAGTGGTCCAGACGCGCCGTGAAGCTGCGCGCCGCGCGGCTGCGGGGCGGACCATGCTCGATCGGGCGGTTTTCAGCCTGCCATTTCGGGAAGCCGCCTTCCAGAATGACGACGTCCTTCGCCCCGAACGTCTTGAACGTCCAGCGCACGCGCGGCGCCGCAAACAGCCCGAGACCGTCATAGACGACGATCCGCATGCCGTCGCCGATCCCGATGGCACCAACGGCCGCCGCGAACGCCTCCGGGCGCGGCAGCATGTGAGGCAGGTCGGAGGCCGTGTCCTTGATCGCGTCGATGTCGAAGCGCAGCGCGCCGGGAATGCGCCGGTCGGCATATTCCGCATGGGGATCGCGGCCATGAACCGGCAGGTACCATGACCCGTCCACCACAACGACGTCGGGCGCGTTCAGGTGGTCAGCGAGCCATTCGGTCGAGACGAAAACAGTATCGCGTGCCATGTCGGGCGCTTCCTCTTGGTGCTTTGAACGAGTGTTCTTGCCGTTGCCGGTTCAGGCCAGCGCGATGCGGACGCGCCGGTTCTGCTTGCCCTTCTTCTCGATATCCGTGACCGAAACGGGGCCGATCTCCGCGGTGTTGCGGACATGGGTGCCGCCACAGGGCTGCAGGTCGATGTCGCCGATCGCGACCAGGCGGACGCGGCCCGACCCACGCGGCGGCTTCACTGACATTGTCTTGACGAGTCCGGGATTGGCGTCGAGCTCGGCGTCGGTGATCCAGCTCTCGGTCACGTCGGCGTGGCGCGCGATCAGTGCGTTGAGCCTCTCGGCGATCTCAGCCTTGTCGAGCCCGCCTTCGGGAATGTCGAAGTCGAGCCGCCCGTCGCCCTCGCCGATAGCACCGCCGGTGACCGGATAGGCCAGGACGACGCTGAGCAGATGCAGGGCGGTGTGGATGCGCATCCGCTTCAATCGCCTGTCCCAGTCGAGGATCGCCGTGACGCTCTCGCCGGGGCTGGGCAGGGCCTGCCCTTCGAGCGGCACGTGAATGATCTGGCTCCTGTCGTCGGGATCGTAGACCGCGCTGCCGATCGCTATCACGCTGCCGTCTTGGCGTCGCAGCGTGCCGGAATCGCCGGGCTGCCCGCCGCCGGTCGCGTAGAACACGGTGCGGTCGAGGATGACGCCGCCGCGCTCGGTCACGGCCGCGACCGTCGCCACCGCTTCGGTCAGATAGGCATCGTCGCGGAAGAGCAGTTCGGTCGGCATTGAGCGTGGACTCGCATTCTCGACACCCGGATCGGGCCGGCGCCGGTCTCCTGAAGGCGGACGAGATTGCACGGATCGGCCGCGTCGCGCCACAGCGCATTCGTTCGGGGGCGGGCGGATGACGCCGGCCCCTTCCACCGCCGCGACCCAGGCCCTAGACAGGATGCCGGCGGATCGCGATGGCCCGCCCCCTCCCATGAACCCGGAGCCTTCATGTCACCGCCGCGCATGCAGCCTGTCGACGGCGTCGCCTGGATCACGGGGGCCAGCTCCGGCATCGGCGAGGCCGCCGCGCTGGAGCTGGCGCAACGCGGCTGGACGGTGGCGATCACGGCGCGCAGGCTCGACCTGCTCGAGGATGTCGCGCGTCGCGCCGAGAATCTGCCCGGCCGCGTCGTCGCCCATTCCGGTGATGTCACCGACAGCGAATCGATGAAGGCCGTGGTCGACGGCATCGAAAGCGTCCACGGGCCTATTGCGCTGGCCTTCCTGAATGCCGGCATGGCGCCGGATTCGGGCTCGCTGCTCGACATCGCGGCCTTTGAACGGATCATCGCGGTCAATCTGGTGGGCACGGCCCGGGCAGCGGCAGTGGTGCTGGAGCGCATGGCGCTGCGCGGGCGCGGCCAGATCGCGCTCAATGCGTCGGTCGCGGGGTATGGCGGACTGCCGGGCTCCTCCGCCTATGGCGTCTCGAAGGCTGCCGCGATCCACCTCGCCGAGACCCTGAAATTCACCTGTGATGCACGCGGCATCCGTCTGCAACTCGTCAATCCCGGCTGGGTCGATACGCCGATGACCCGCAGCAAGCACGTCCCGATGCCTTTCATCCTGACGCCTCACGCGGCGGCCAAGCGCATTGTCGATGGTTTCGAGCGTTCCGGATTCGAGATCGCATTCCCGCGCCGCCTCGCCTGGGCGATGAAGGCGATCAACCTTCTGCCATACCCGCTCTATTTCCGGTTGATCGCGCTCGTCGCGCGCCTGAGCGGGGTCCGGTCGCTGTAGCCTGTCGACGCGACGGGCTCAGTCCGCCTTGGTCGCCGCCAGGGCCTCGAGAGCGCGGTTGCGGCCGACATCCAGTTCGATCAGCGGACGAGGATAGGTTTCGCCCAGGGTGATGCCGGCCCGGCGCAGGGCGTGTGGATCGGCTGTCCAGGGCTCGTGGATGAGCGTGTCGTCGAGGCCGCCGATCTCGGGGATCCAGCGCCGGACATACTCGCCCTTGGGATCGAACTTCAGCCCCTGGGTGACAGGATTGAAGATGCGGTAATAGGGCGCGGCATCGGCGCCCGACCCCGCGACCCACTGCCAGCTCGCCGCGTTGTTGGCTGGGTCGGCATCGACGAGCGTGTCCCAGAACCAGGTTTCTCCCTCCCGCCAGTCGATCAGCAGATGCTTGATCAGGAAGGACGCGACGATCATCCGCACCCGGTTGTGCATCCACCCCATCGTCCAGAGTTCGCGCAGGCCGGCGTCAACGATGGGGTAGCCCGTCAGTCCCCGCTGCCAGGCCCTGAGCGCCGAGTCGTCGCGCCGCCAGGGAAAGGCGTCGAAGCGCGCGTTGTAGTTCTGAGTCGCCAGCGCGGGGTTGTGGAACAGCAGATGATAGGAGAACTCGCGCCAGCCGACCTCCGAGAGAAACTTCTCCTCATCCGAGGCACTGGCAGACACCCGCCCGCTTTCGATGGCGCTGCGGGTCGCATGCCAGATCTGGCGCGGGCCGATCTCGCCGAAGCGCAGATAGGGCGACAGCCGCGAGGTCGAGACGTAGTCGGGGCGGTTGCGGCCCTCGCCATAGCCGTCCAGCGCGCCGGACAGGAAGTCGTCGAGCCTCTCCGCCGCAGCGGCCTCGCCGGGGGTCCACGCCTCGCGCAATCCGCCAGCCCAATCCGGCGTCGTCGGTTCGAGCGCCAGATCGGCATGAGCCACCGTCATCGCGGTGACGGCATCCGGGAGCTTTAAGGCCTCGATCCGGTCCGGTGCCGGCAACGGCACGGCCGGTTCACCCACCGCACGCGCGGCCCGCCAATAGGGCGTGAACACCTTCATCGGCTCCCCGGTCTTGGTGGTGACCGTCCAGGGCTCGTTCAGGAGCGTCGCATTGAAGCTGGACACGGTCGTGCCCGCATCGGCAAGCGCAGTCTTAAGCCGGCTATCGAGCGCGATCGACTCGGCCTCGTAGCGACGGCTCCAGGTGACCAGGTCGATACCCGCCAGCGCCGCCACGCGCGGCAGGATGGCGGCCGGATCGCCCCGCATGATGACGAGTTCGCCGCCCTTGGCCGCGATCGCCTCGCCCAGAGCCGCCAGCGAACGCGACAGCCACCAGCGGCTGGCCCCGCCCATCGCCCGGCGAGGGCCGCCTTCATCGACGATATAGAGGCTCAGCGTCGGGCCATGTGTCACGGCAGCCGTCAGCGCTGGGTTGTCGGCGAGGCGAAGGTCGTCGCGAAACCAGTGAAGAGATGATGGCATGGCTCGGGTGACTCGCTCCAGGGGGCGGTCAACCGGTCAATGGCATGGTCCGCGTTATCGTCATACGGACGAAGTGGAGAACTGGATTGCCTCCCTATCGACAGGTTCGCAGCCGGGCTGACCAGCCCGGCTGCGGTTTTCAGATCACCAGCGACGATCCCACTGGCGGTCGTTGTAGCGTCGGCCATAGGCGCGGGCATGCGGCGGCGGACCGCCGAAATGGCGTCCATAGGCGCGGCCGCGATGTCCATAGCGCGGGCCCCGCGAATAGCCGCGGCCGCGGTAGTACCGGTCGCGATATTGAGTCAACTGGACATCGGCCGAGTTCGCCATGTCTTGCGAGGTCGCGACGTCCTGCGAGGTCGCCATATCCTGCAGGATGCCGAAGGCAGGAGCCGCGGACACCGTGCCGGGGATGGCTCCCAGGCCGAGGGCCAGTGTCGCCGCGAGAATCAGTCTGCGCATGTCGGTTTCCTTGGGTTTGACGGTATCGGCCCATCCAACGCCATCGGAAGACAACGGCGGATGAAGCGAAAAGTTCGCTCCCGTTCAGAAAGGCAGAATGTCGTGCAACGCCTGCGACCAGGCCGGACGTGCCCTCAAGTCCCCGGGCAACCCTGCGAATCGACGAGCCGATAGCCGACCCCGGGCTCCGTCAGGATGAAGCGCGGATCGGCGGCGTCGTCGCCGATCTTCTCGCGGATATGGCCGATCGCGATGCGCAGATAATGCGTGTCGGCGGCATGGGCCGGCCCCCAGATGGTCGTCAGCAATTGCTTGTGTCCCACCAGCTTGCCGGCATTGCGCGCCAGCAGCGCGACGACGTCGAACTCCTTGCGAGTCAGCTTGACGGCCGCGCCGTCGACGACGATCCCACGGCTCGCCAGATCGATCTCGAGCCCGCCGATGCGGATGGCTGCGGGCTCTGCTGCGCGCTCGCGGCGGCTGCGCAGCAGGGCCCGCAGCCTGGCCAGCAGCTCGCCGGTCGAGAACGGCTTGGTGACGTAGTCGTCGGCGCCGGCATCGAGCGCAGCGATCTTCTCCGTCTCGGCATCGCGCACGGACAGGACCAGAATCGGGACGCTCGACCATTCGCGGATCGCCTCGATCACGGCCTTGCCGTCCATGTCGGGCAGGCCGAGATCGAGCAGCACGGCGTCCGGCGCCATGGTCGCGGCGCGCTCGATGCCGAGCCGGCCGCGATCGGCCTCCAGCATCTCAAAGCCGCCCGCGCCGAGCACAATGGCGAGGAAGCGCCGGATCGGCGCCTCGTCGTCGATCACCAGGATGCGGGGGGGCTTGCTCTCGGTCATTCGGCGTCTTCGCTGCGGAACGGTGCAAAGGGCAGCCTGATCACGATGGCGGTCCCGCGTCCATCCGGCCCCGCCGCCGCCGCGACGGTGCCGTCATGCGCCTCGACCAGCCCCTTGACGATCGACAGGCCGAGCCCGGTTCCGGCCGGCCGGCTGTCGCCCTCGCTGACACGGTGGAACAGGTCGAAGACGCGTTCGCGCTCGCGTTCCGGGATGCCCGGCCCTTCGTCGATCACCGCGATCTCGGCGTTGTCGCCATCGGCTTGCGCGGTGATGCGGATCACCGTGCCGGCGGGAGCATATTTCGCGGCATTCTCGACGACGTTTGCGATCGCCTGGCCGATCAGCACCGGGTCCACCAGCAGCGCCGGCAGGTCGCGCGGCGTCTCGATGATCAGGCGGTGGCTGGCGAGCACGCGTTTCAGATCGCTGCGGACGACGCCGAGGATTTCGCGCAGATCGACCGCCGCGCGTTTGGGCGCGAGAACGCCATGGCCGAGCCGCGTCATGTCGAGCAGGTTCTGGACATAGCGGTCGAGCCGGCGCGCCTCGTCGAGCGCCGTCAGCGTCAGCTCGCGCCGGTCGGCGGCATCGAGAACGCCATCGGCCTCGGCGAGGCTGGACACGGCGCCGATCACGGTCACCAGCGGCGTGCGCAGATCATGGCTGACCGAATTCAGAAGCGCGCCGCGCAGCTTCTCGCCTTCCGCCGAGACGCGGGCATCGGCGAGTTCATCGGCCAGCCGCGTGCGCTCGACGGCGACCGCGACCTGGTCCTCGACCGCGATCAGCAGCCGCCGCGTCTCCGGATCGAGCCCGCGCAGCCTGTCCTTGAAGCGCACACCGACGACGCCGAGCGTGCGGCCCGCCGTGGCCAGCGGCACGAACAGCCATTCGCTCATCGGCAGGGTCGCCGTGCCTGCGCCGGCCGGCTCGTTCTTCTCGAAGGCCCAGCGGGCGGCGCCCTCGGCGCGGGCATCGAGATCCTCGATCGTCGGGTGCCCCTGCACCTGCTGCAGCGAGCCCGCCGCATCGGGCATCAGGATCAGCGAATGGCAATCGAGCGTGGCGGCGATGTGGAACGCGGCCGCCCAGAGCACGTCGTCGGTTTCGGTCGCCGAGGCGATCTTGCGAGCGAAGTCGTAGAGCGTCGCCGTGCGTTTCTGCGCCGCGCGCATGGCCTCGACCTGCGCCTTGAGACGCCCGGCGAGCGTGCCGGTGAACAGCGCGCCCAGCAGATACACCACGATCGAGACCACATCCTCGGACCGGCTGATGTGCAGCGAGTAATAGGGTGGCGTGTAGAAGAAGTTGTAGGCCAGCGATCCCAGCGCACCCGCCGCCAGCGAGGGCCCGAGCCCCCAGCGGGCGCCCACCATCAGCACCGCGATCAGGTAGATCGCCGAGATCGCGCCGCCGGGCACCGCCTCCCAGATCGAGATCGGCAGGGCGAGCAGCGTTGCGAGGGCGATGGCGCCCATCGCCACGCCATAGCCTTGCCAGGGGCCACGCAGCACGGGGCCGGCGGCCGCCTTGCGCCGCTCGATGCGGGCATGGGGCGTCACCACCGTGATCTCGAAATCCGTGGCGTCGTCGAGCAGCCGGTCCGCCACGGGTTCCCGGAAGACGCCGAGCAGCCGCTGCCACCAGGAGCTGTGCGAGCGCGGGCGGCCGATAACGAGGCGCGAGACGTTGCGCTGCCTTGCATAGCGTAGCACCTCGGCCGCGACATTCGACTCCGCCTGCAGCACGACGGTCTCCGCGCCCAACGTTTCCGCCAGACGCAGGGCCTCGATGGTCACCGCGCGCGTCTCGGCCGGCATCGCTTCATGGCGCGGCGTCGTCACGGTCGCGACGATCCACGGGAGGCGCGACCGGTCGGCCATGCGCTTGCCGGCGCGCACCAGGCTGCGGGCGACGGGCGCCTCGTTGATGCAGACAAGCAGGCGCTCCTCGGCCGGCCAGGGCCCCTTGACGGCATGGGCCTGCATCCAGGCCAGCATCTCGGCGTCGACCCGGCTGGCGGCTGTACGCAGGGCAAGTTCGCGCAGCGCCGTCAGCTTGCCCTTGCCGAAGAAATTCTCCAGCGCCTGGCCGATCTGCTGGGGCACATAGACCTTGCCGTCCTGGAGGCGCTTGATCAGCTCCTCCGGCGGCAGGTCGATCAGCTCGATCGCATCGGCGCGCTGGAGGACATGGTCCGGCACCGTCTCCTGCACGCGCACGCCGGTGATGCGGGCGACAACGTCGTTCAGGCTCTCGACATGCTGGATGTTGAGCGTGGTGACGACATCGATGCCGGCGTCCAGCACCTCGACGACATCCTGCCAGCGCTTGGGGTGGCGCGAGCCCGGCGCATTGCTATGGGCGAGTTCGTCGATCAATGCGATGGCGGGCCTGCGGGCCAGCAGCGCGTCGAGGTCGAGCTCGCTCAGCGCCTGGCCGCGATAGGCGACCGGCCGGCGCGGCACCTGCTCGAGACCGTCGAGCAGGGCGGCCGTCTCGGCCCGGCCATGCGTCTCGACCAGCGCCACCACGACGTCGAGGCCCGCGCGCTGGCGCACGCGAGCCTCCTCGATCATCGCGAAGGTCTTGCCGACACCGGGCGAGGCGCCCAAAAATATCTTGAGCCGGCCGACGCTCCTCTCGCCCTCGCCGCGCGCCGCAGCGAGGAAGGATTCCGGTGTCGGTCTGTCGTCAGGCGTGCTCGGCATGGGCCACCGACCAGAGCATCAGGGCGCGAGCCTGTCGAGGGCGAGGTTGAGCGCAAGGACATTGACCCGCGGCTCGCCGAGGATACCCAGAAGCCGCGGCTCGGTGTGCACCTGGACGAGCTGACGGATCTGCTCCTCCGGCCGCCCGGTCGCTTTTGCGATGCGCCCGATCTGGGCGAGTGCCCCCTCCGGCGAAATGTGAGGGTCGAGGCCCGAGCCCGAGGCCGTCACGAGATCGGCCGGCTGCACCCCGCCGCCGAGCGCCGCCACACGATCGGTGATCGCGGCCTTGAGGGTCGCGGAACTCGGCCCGAGATTCGAGCCAGTCGAATTCGCCGCATTGTAGGGGCTGTCGACGGTCTTCGATGGATCCTGCGGGTCGGCCGCCGACGTGGCCGAGGGCCGGCCATGGAAATGGCGCTCCGACGTGAAGGACTGGCCGATCAGGGTCGAGCCCACAACGGCGCCGTTTTTGACGATGGCCGAGCCGTTGGCCTGGGAGGGAAACACGGCCTGCGCGACGCCGGTGACGGCAAGCGGATAGGCGGCGCCCGTCAGCAGGCTGAAGACGCCGAGCAGAACGAGCGCGGGACGCAGATAGGCGGTCATGGGATGTCTCCTCAGGCCAGGTGCAGCAAGTCGACGATCAGATCGATCGCCTTGATGCCGATGAAGGGAACGATCAGACCGCCGAGCCCATAGATCAGCAGGTTGCGGCCGAGCAGTTGGGATGCGGAGGCCGGCGCATAGCGGACGCCCTTCAGCGCGATCGGGATCAGCGCGACGATGACGAGCGCGTTGAAGATGATCGCCGACAGGATCGCCGATTGCGGGGTGCCGAGCCCCATCACGTCGAGCACCGCCAGCCCCGGATAGGCCGTGACGAACAGCGCCGGCAGGATGGCGAAATACTTTGCCACGTCGTTGGCGATCGAGAAGGTCGTCAGCGCGCCGCGCGAGATCAGGAGCTGCTTGCCGACCATGACGATCTCGATCAGCTTCGTCGGGTCGCTGTCGAGGTCGATCAGGTTGCCGGCTTCCTTGGCAGCGGGCGTGCCTGAGTTCATCGCGACGCCGACATCGGCTTGCGCCAGAGCGGGCGCGTCGTTCGAACCGTCGCCGCACATCGCCACGAGGCGGCCCTCCGCCTGCTCCTTGCGGATCAAGGCGAGCTTGGCTTCCGGTGTCGCCTCGGCGAGGAAGTCGTCGACGCCGGCTTCCGCCGCGATGGCAGCCGCGGTCAGCGGGTTGTCGCCGGTGATCATCACGGTGCGGATGCCCATGCGGCGCAGCTCCGCGAAGCGCTCGCGAATGCCCGGCTTCACCACGTCCTTGAGATGCACGACGCCGAGCACGGCGTTGTCGCGCGCCACCACCAGCGGTGTGCCGCCCGAAGAGGCGATCTTGCGCACCGCCTGCTCGACGGTGGCCGACAGCGCGCCGCCGGTGAGCTTCGCCATGGTGTCGGAGGCGCCTTTGCGAAGCGCACGGCCGCTTGGGAGATCCACGCCCGACATGCGGGTCTGCGCAGTGAAGGGCACGAAGACAGCGCCCGCGCCGGCCGCTGCCTCAAAGCCGAAGCGCCTGGCGGCGAGATCGACGATCGACTTGCCCTCCGGCGTGTCGTCCGACAGCGAGGCCAGGAAGGCGGCCTCGGCGAGATCGCGCTCGCTGACGTTCGCCGCCGGCTCAAACGCATGGGCCATGCGGTTGCCGAAGGTGATCGTCCCGGTCTTGTCGAGCAGCAGCACGTCGATATCGCCGGCCGCCTCGACGGCGCGGCCCGATTTGGCGATGACATTGGCCTTCACCAGCCGGTCCATGCCGGCGATGCCAATGGCCGAGAGCAGCCCGCCGATCGTGGTCGGGATCAACGTCACGAACAGCGCGGCGAGATAGATCACCGGCAGCGTCGTGCCCGACCAGGAGGCGAAGAAGGGCAGCGTCACCACGACGAAGAGGAAGACCAGCGTCAGCGCCGCCAGGAGGATGTCGAGCGCGATCTCGTTGGGGGTCTTCTGGCGCTTGGCGCCCTCGACCATCGCGATCATCCGGTCGAGGAAGGTCTCGCCCTGGCGCGCGGTGACCCGAACCACGAGCCAGTCGGACACCAGCCGCGTGCCGCCGGTGAGCGACGAGCGGTCGCCGCCCGATTCGCGGATCACGGGGGCGGATTCGCCGGTGATGGCGCTCTCGTCGACCGAGGCGACGCCCTCGATGATCTCGCCATCGGTCGGCACCGTGTCGCCGGCCTCGACGAGGATGACCTCGCCCGGCTCGACGAGTTCGACCTCCTTGGTGCCGTAGACGACACGGTTGGCCGGATCGACCAGCACCTTGGCCAGCGCCGAGGACCGCGTCGAGCGGAACGCGTCGGCCCGCGCCTTGCCGCGCCCCTCGGCGACGGCCTCGGCGAAATTGGCGAAGAGCACCGTGAACCACAGCCAGATCGCGATCTGCAGGCCGATCCAAAACACCGGGCCGCCGGTCAGGCCCTCGCGGATGACCAGCACGGTGGCGAGCACCGAAACCAGCGCGGTCGAGAACATCACCGGGTTGCGCGCCAGGCTGCGCGGATCGAGCTTGCGGAAGGCCTGCAGGATCGCAGGCTTGATGATGACGGGCGAGAACAGGCCCATCTCGGAAGGAGCGTGCTTGCTCATGGGGACCTCTAGAAGCTCTGCCCGGCGAGGATCGACACGTGTTCGGCGATCGGGCCCAGCGCGAGGACGGGAAGGAAGGTGAGGGCGCCGACGATCAGAATCGTCGCGACCAGCAGGGTGACGAAGAGCGGCCCGTGCGTGGGGAAGGTGCCGGCCGTCTCGGCCGCCGGGCGCTTGGCCGCCAGGGCGCCCGCAATGGCCAGGATCGGGATGATGTAGCCGAAGCGGCCGAGCATCATCGCGATGCCCAGAAACGTGTTGTGCCAGGGCGTGTTGGCGGTGAAGCCGGCGAAGGCCGAGCCGTTGTTGCCGGTCGCCGAGGTGTACGCATAGAGCAGCTCGGAGAGCCCGTGCGGGCCGGCATCCTGCACCGAGGCTTGCGCCTGGCCGGTGACGATGGCGAGCGAGGCCAGGACCAGGATGCCGAGCGGCATGACCAGCAGGGTCAGCGCCGCGAGCTTGATCTCCTTCGCCTCGATCTTCTTGCCGAGATATTCCGGAGTGCGCCCGACCATCAGCCCCGCCAGGAAGACGGTGATGATGACGAAGAGCAGCATCCCGGTGAGGCCGACGCCGACGCCGCCGAACACGACCTCGCCGAGCTGGATGTTGAGCATGGCGACGAGCCCGCCCAGCGGCGTGAAGGAATCGAGCATGGCGTTGACCGAGCCGTTCGAGGCCGCCGTGGTCACGGCCGCCCAGAGCGTCGAGCCCAGGATGCCGAAGCGGACCTCCTTGCCCTCCATGTTGCCGGTAGCGGGATCGACGAGCCCCGCATGGAGCGGATTGCCGAGCCGTTCGGCCCCGTAGATCGCGGCGAAACCGACCAGGAACAGCACCGCCATTGCGGCAAACAGCGCGCGCCCCTGACGACGGTCGCCGACCAGCCGCCCATAGGTGAAGCAGAAGGCGACCGGGATCAGCAGGATCGAGATCGTGGTCAGCAGGTTACTGAGCGCATTCGGGTTCTCGAAGGGATGGGCCGAATTGACGTTGAAGAAGCCGCCGCCATTGGTGCCGAGCTGCTTGATCGCGATCTGGCTGGCGACCGGGCCGAGCGCGATGCTCTGCTTGGCGCCTTCCAGTGTCGTCGCATCATAGGAGCCGGCGAGCGTCTGCGGCAGGCCAAGCGCGACGAGCACCAGCGCCAGGACGAGTGCCGCCGGCAGCAGGATGTAGAGCGTCGTCCGCGCCAGATCGACCCAGAAATTGCCGAGCACGCGGGTCTGCTTCGCGGCGAAGCCGCGCGCCACCGCCGCCGCCACCGCCGCGCCGCTGGCCGCCGACACGAAGTTCTGCGTCGTCAGGCCGAGCATCTGGCTGAGGTTCGAGAGCGTGGTCTCGCCGCCATAGGACTGCCAGTTGGTGTTGGTGACGAAGGAGATCGCCGTGTTGAAGGCGAGATGCGCCGACAGCCCGTCGAACCCCTGCGGGTTCAGCGGCAGCAGGTTCTGGAAGCGCAACATCAGGAACAGCAGCGCAAATCCCGCCGCGTTGAAGGCGAGCAACGAGAAGGCATAGGCCTGCCAGCGCTGCGGCTGGGGCCTGCTTTCGCCGGCGAGACCGAGGATGGCGTTTTCCACTGGCGCGAGGAACTGCGCCTCGCCGGTGAAGGCGCGGGCCATATAGGTCCCGAGCGGCCAGGCCGCGAGCATCAGCAGCGCACCGAAGACGATGAACTGGATCAGGTCGAGGGTCATGGGGTGCGACCTCTCAGAAGGATTCGGGGCGCAGCAGCGCCTTGAGCAGGTAGACCAGCAGCAGCGCCGCCGCGGTCAGCCCGAGGATGATGTCGAGGGGCATGATTCGCCTCACAGCCGGTCGGCAGCGGAAACGGCGACGCAGGCGAGCCCGAACAGCGCAAGGCCGCCGAGCAGGAAGAGTGTGTCGATGATCATGGAAAACTCCGATCGCGTGGTCGATCGGAACTAGGGTCGATGCCCGTAAGGCCGCCATGTCGATTGCGGCGCCGCGCCGTAAAGTCCCCGTAAAGCATGCCGTCAAACGGCCGTAGCCTCGCCCCCGGCGGCCCGTGGTTGCGCGTCGACGCGACCGGGCGGGCGCTTCCGCCGACGGTTGGCAACGTCGGGAAAGAGCAGGGCAGGGGGCACAAAGGCGCCAAACGAAAAGGGCTCGGGCGCGTGGCGCCCAAGCCCTTGAATTAACTGGCTCCCGGAGCAGGATTCGAACCTGCGACCAATCGATTAACAGTCGATTGCTCTACCGCTGAGCTATCCGGGAACGGTCGCCGCCGTATAGCGACGCCTTTCCGGCGACGCAACCCCTTTCGGAAAAGACCGGCCGCGAATGCGACACCGGCCTTGCCGCCGAGCGCTTGGCTGTTGCGGCGCGCGTCAGCATGTGGTTATAGGCGGACATTCGGGATCTCGCTATGGCGCGGCCCCGCGGAAGGCCTCGTGGCGGAGTGGTTACGCAGAGGACTGCAAATCCTTGCACCCCGGTTCGATTCCGGGCGAGGCCTCCAAATTCCTGCCGGGTGGTCCGTCTCGGGCCTACCCTCCGACCACGGAGGGAGCTGGCAGCGTATAGGGTTCGACCAGGCGCCGGAGCATGTCGGCGAGGTCTTGGTCCTTGGTGAACCGGATCAGGCTCCAGATTTCCCCGGCGATGTCGAGCAGCCAGCGCTCGGCCGAAGCGTCGTCAAGGTCCGAGAAATCGAACTGGATCATCCTCCCGACGGAATTCCCCGCGCAGATATAGGAATCGAGCCGTTCGCTTAGTTCCTGCGCGTACCGCAAGGCGGTGCGGTTGGAACTGACCTGCCCAATCATGATCGCCCCCTCGGCGACAGCGGTCAGCATCCTCAACAGGAGGATCGTGCGGTTGAGTGCGGACAGCTGGGCCAGGTTGCTTTCTAGTTCCGGTAGGAAGAGCGCGGACGGCCTGGCCGACGGCATCGCCCAATCGCGCGGCCCGGTCCGCGCCACTGCGGGCGCTGGCCGGAAAAACTCGAGATCGCACGGAACACCCCCGCACCAGATCCGCTGCGCGCTGATCTCGACGGCGATTTTCCGCCCCGAGCCAACACCGATCAGGGCCTTCTCGCAATCGTAGAAGCCCTTCGAATCGAGCAGCCAGAGCCGCCGGTCGCGGTCTGCGCTGGAGATCGCGCTTCCCTTCGCGACCATGCATTTGCCGTCCAGCTCGCGCCAGACGCGCTCGACAAGCTTGAGATACGCACCATTCGCGGCGAGGTAGCGCGCGTCGGTCTGGCCGCTGGTCGACAAGCAGGTGGCCACCAGCGAACGCTCGACCAGGTCGAGCCAAAGGGACTTGGTATCGAACAATGCGGCCTTCCCGATGCGAATCGGAGGCGACGTTACGTCATGTCCGCAACCTGCAACACGCGAGACGGCGAGGGGGCGCCGCCCCGTCTCGCGCTATGCGGGAAAAGCCGCCTCTCACCCACCGGCTCCCGCCGGCGCAGGACGGCTTGCCTTTTGCGGCGCGCTCGAAGAGAAAGCATCCACGGGCGGCGGCTGCGCCAAGACGGGCCGGACAGCTTTCAGCGGCCTTCTGTCGAAACCCGGCATGTGAGTTCCGCAGACGGAGATTTCGGGACATGGAGAGTTTCGCCGCACTGCGCCGCATGATGGTCGATTGCCAGTTGCGGACCTATGACGTGACGGACCGCACCGTTCTCGCTGCCGCCGACGAGGTTCCGCGCGAGGCGTTCCTGCCGAAAGCCCTGTCACATCTCGCTTATCTCGATCAGTCCGTCGCGCTGCCGGGCACCGGCCGCGCCCTGATGGCGCCGATGGTCATCGCCCGCATGATTCAGGTTCTGGAGCTGCAGCCGGGCGAGACCGTGCTCGAATTTGGCGGCGGCACCGGCTACGGCGCCGCGCTGATGGCGCGCATGGGGACGCGGGCGACGCTCTGGGAGCCCGATGCCAACGCGCGCTCGCTGGCGGGCTCGGCCCTGCATGCGTCCGATGCGGGCGTGGCTCTCGTTGCGGACAGTCCTTCGACCGCGGAGGGCTTCGACGCAGTTTTGGTCAGCGGGGCTTGCGAGACTGTCCCCAGCTCCCTGTTCCCCCTGATGCGGGAGGGCGGTCGCCTGATCGCGATCGACGGCCTCGGCCGCGCGGCCCGCGTGAATCTCTATCAAAAATCAGGTGGCAAGGTCTCCAGCCGGCCCGTTTTCGATGCGGCGGCACCGGTCCTGGCCGAATTCCGGCGGGCGCCGGCCTTCGTGTTCTGACGGGGAGATGTGTCGCATTTTTGCGGCACTGCGGGATTGAACGGCGGCCCCGCCCGTTCTTCGCGTTGGCGGACGTGAGCGGGCAGGCTATGAAACACGGTGTTTGTTTGCCGAGGCTAGGGCGATGCCTGGGCGCGACTTCAGTCCGCACATGAGGCGTCCAGTGACACGACGAAACCACCCTACGAAGACCGCCGCTCTCGGCCTCGCCGCGGCGCTCGGCCTGACGCTCGCGTCAGGCGCATCGTCATCGGCGCTGGCACAGACAATGGATGCGGCCCTGGCGCGCGCCTATGCCGGGAATCCGACCCTGAACGCCCAGCGCGCTTCCGTGCGCGCCACCAATGAGAGCGTGCCGCAGGCGCTGTCGGGGTACCGGCCGCGCATCACCGCGTCCGCGGACATCGGCGCCAGCATCACCGACGCGAACATCCCGGGCGCCGGTACCTCGACCAGTCGGCTCGGCCCGCGCGGCGCCGGCGTCCAGATCGATCAGAACATCTTCGACGGCGGCAAGACCCGCAATTCGGTCGGACAGGCCGAATCGCAGGTGCTCGGCGCCCGCGCCACGCTGCGCAACACCGAGCAGAACGTCCTGCTCGATGCCGCGACCTCCTACATGAACGTGCTGCGCGACACCGCGATCCTCACGCTCAACCGCAACAACGTCGAGGTTCTGGAAGAGCAGCTGCGCCAGACGCGCGACCGCTTCCAGGTCGGCGAGGTCACGCGCACCGACGTCGCCCAGGCGGAAGCGCGGCTGTCGCAGTCGCAATCCCAGGCCATCCTGGCCGAGTCCAACCTCAAGACCTCGATCGCGCGCTACCGCCAGAATGTCGGCGCCGAGCCCAAGCAGCTCGCCCCTGGGCGTCCGGTCGAGAACCTGCTGCCGAAATCCCTGCCGGTTGCGCTCAACGCAGCGCTCACCACCCATCCTGCGATCATCGCGTCCCTGCACGGCGTCGACGCAGCCGAACTGCAGGTCAAGGTCACCGAAGCCGACCTTTACCCGGTGCTGGGCGTCCGCGGCCTGGTTCAGCAGCGTTATGATTCGAACACCTTCGGCGACAACCGCACATCGGCCAGCGTTGTCGGCACGTTGACCGTCCCGATCTACGAGGGTGGGCAGGTCTACTCCCGCACCCGGCAGGCGAAAGAAACCGCCGGCCAGCGCCGCATCGAAGTCGACACGCAGCGCGACACCGTGCGCGCCGCCGTGGTTTCCGCATGGGGCTCGCACGAAGCCGCCAAGGCGCAGATCGTCGCCGCGCAGGCCCAGGTGCAGGCTGCCGAAACCGCGCTGTCGGGCGTGCGTGAGGAGGCCAAGGTCGGGCAGCGCACGACGCTCGACGTCCTCAACGCGCAGCAGGAACTCGTCAGCGCGCGTGCAACCCTGGTGACGGCCCAGCGCGACCGGGTCGTGGCGTCCTACGCCGTGCTGTCGGCGATTGGCCGGCTCTCGGCCGAGACGCTGAAGCTGAAGGCGGAAGTCTACGACTCCCGCAGGCATTACGACCAGGTCAAGGGCCTGCTCTGGGGCACGCAGACGCCGGACGGGCGCTGAACCACGCAACCCCGCCGCTGGCGCGTTCTGCAGGCGAATGGCGGCCGCACGGTCGACATTCGGGCAACAGGCCGGGTTTCCCTGTGGGCGGTTTGACTTGCCGTCTTGCCTGTGGGGGCTTGCGTGAAATACTCGATGATAGGGCAGCGTTGATTCTCGTCGGTGCGCCCGGAGTCGAGTGGTCCGGATCCAGATGAGCGCGCAACCGAAGCCCAGCGAACCGTCGATGGAGGAGATCCTCGCCTCCATCAGGCGGATCATATCGGATGACGAGAAGCCGGCTGAGCCGGAGGCCGCCGCCATCGAGCCGGCGCCTGTCGCAGCCGAGCCGGCGGCCATCATCGACGAAGACGTATTGGACCTCGGCGCCGAAGCTGCGCTGATCCTGGCGCCGGAACCGGAGGCGCCTGCCGCGCCGACCGACGGTGACGTCGATTTCCTCGATCCGCCGCCGCCCGCGCCCGAGCCGGAACCTGTGGCCGTGGCGCCGCCCCCTGCGCCAGAGCCCGTCGCCCCGCCAGTATTCGCGGCCGCGCCGCCCAGCCCGCCATTCGACATGGCGCAGCTGCTGTCGGACCAGACCAGTTCCGCGGTGACGAGCGCCTTCGGGCAACTCGCCCACACGGTTCTGTCGAATAATGCGCGCACCCTCGAGGACCTCGTCAAGGACATGCTGAAGCCCATGCTGAAGGGCTGGCTCGACGACAATCTGCCGACGATGGTCGAGCGCCTCGTTCGCGCCGAGATCGAGCGCGTCGCCCGCGGCGGGCGGAGCTGAGAGGCTCCACCGCCACGGCACCGGATTAACGGCGGCGCGGAGCCCGCCGGCTTTTGGCGGGCAGGGCCTTGATCGCCTCGAAGGCACCAGCGTCATTCAGCCTCTTGAAGGCGAAGGCCATCAGCGTCATCGCGGCTGTCGGCGCGCCGAGCCGCGACACCAGCATCGACAGGCCGACGGCGACGGGGCGCGGATAGCGGCCCGACGCGGCTTCCGCCGCGATCCAGGCGCCGGCCACATGAACGATCAGGTTCATCATAGCGTGACCTTCCGGTTGACGCCGAGATCGGGCTTGGCGCCGGTCAGCGCGGCGGCGGCCATCTTCACGGTCGTGACGATCTTGCCCGGGCTCGCCCAGAACTCGGCCGTCGACGGTCGCACGCGCAGGACGCGGATGTTGGGATCGTTCTCGTCATCCCAGAACGCGCGGTTGCTCGGGTCCCACAGCGCATGAACCTTGGCGCGGTCGTCCAGCACATTGGCCGTCCCGGTCACCGAGACGTAGCGCATGCTGCTGTTGTCGGCGAACGCCAAGCAGACATTGTCGTTGATGCTGATTTCGTCGTCCTTGTGGTCACGACGGTCGGTCAGGAAATAGATGGCGTCCTCTTCGCGTTCGCCATGGGCGTGCATCGGGCGGGCGCGCAGTGAATCGCCTTCGCCGTCATGGGTCACGAGCATCGCGAACTTGATGTCGTCAATGAGATCCCAGACCTGCGTCTGGTCGCTGTGATGGGTCATGTCGAAGCTCCTCGCTTGTCGACAACCTCAACGGGTGGACGGCGCGACGGTTCCGTCGCGGGACGTCAAAACGGGTGAGCGCGACGGCGGAACGGCCGGTAGGCTCGCGCGTTGCTGCACTGCGGCATCAGCCGTTGCAGCCGATCCCGAGGACATCTCATGACCAAACCCGCAGCCGCGACCGCAGGCGCCGCGAAGATCGTCAAGAACAGCAAGGTTGATCTCGAGTCCAACACCAGGAGCGAGATCGCAGGCCTGCTGAACGCACGCCTTGCCGACGGCATCGACCTCGCTTTGCTCACCAAGCAGGCGCACTGGAACCTGAAAGGCCCGGGCTTCATCGGCGTTCACCTGATGCTCGACGGCTTCCGCAAGGAACTGGACGAGCATGTCGACACCGTCGCCGAACGTATCGCCCAGCTCGGCGGCATCGCGCTCGGCACGACACAGACGACCGCTGCCGCCACATCGCTGAAACCCTACCCGACGGACATCGTGCCGGTGAAGGACCATCTCGACGCGCTGATCGAGCGCTATGCCGACACCGCCAACCTCGTCCGCGAAGCCATCGACGCCAGCGACGAAGCGGGCGATGCCGGCACCGCCGATCTGCTCACCGCCTATTCCCGCATGCTCGACAAAGCGCTCTGGTTCCTGCAGTCCAATCTGCCGGGCTGATCGCCGACATCGTCGCTGCGGTTGACGCGAGGGGTGTGCTTGGGCTCTTAAGTCCGCAGACCTTCCAGGCCTTCAATCTTTCGGCCGGGGCATGACCCCGGCCGTTTTGCGTTCGAGCGAAGCGATGATGGACAAGACATTCGAGCCGGCCGCCGTCGAGGCGCGGATCAGCAAGGCGTGGGAGGAGGCGAACGCCTTCGCCGCGGGGCGGGGCGCCGCGCCGGGCGCCGAGCCCTATTGCATCGTGATTCCGCCGCCCAACGTCACCGGCTCGCTCCATATGGGGCACGCCCTCAACAACACGCTGCAGGATGCGCTTTGCCGCTTCGAGCGCATGCGCGGCAAGGACGTGCTCTGGCAGCCCGGCACCGACCATGCCGGCATCGCGACGCAGATGGTGGTCGAGCGCAGGCTGGCCGCCGAGAACAAGACCGATCGCCGCGCGATGGGCCGCGAGGCCTTCCTGTCCGAGGTCTGGAAGTGGAAGGAGGAGTCCGGTGGGACGATCGTCAACCAGTTGAAGCGCCTCGGCGCCTCCTGTGACTGGTCGCGCGAGCGCTTCACCATGGACGAGGGGCTGAGCCAGGCCGTCCTCAAGGTCTTCGTCGCCCTGCACAAGCAGGGCCTGATCTATCGCGCCAAGCGGCTGGTCAACTGGGATCCGAAGTTCCAGACCGCGATCTCGGATCTCGAGGTCGTCCAGGTCGAAAAGACCGGCTCGTTCAAATGGCAGCGCAGCGGCGAGGATGAGTTCGATGCCGCCAAGCTCGACAAGGTCCTGAACAAGGACCCGAACGGGCATCTCTACTATTTCAACTATCCGCTCGAGGGCGTCGCCTACGACGCCGACGACGCCTCGACCTTCATCACCGTCGCGACGACGCGGCCGGAGACGATGCTCGGCGACACCGGCGTCGCGGTTCATCCGGAGAACGAGACGCTCGGCCATCTGATCGGCCGTAACGTCGTCCTGCCGCTGGTCGGCCGCGTCATTCCGATCTTCGGCGACGACTATGCCGATCCCGAAAAGGGCACCGGCGCGGTCAAGATCACCCCGGCGCATGACTTCAACGATTTCGAGGTCGGCAAGCGCCACAAGCTCGCGGTCATCAACATCCTCGACGGCGAGGCGAAGATCCTGCTCGCCGACAATGAGGACTTCCTGTCGGGCAGTGCGCCTGAGCCGAACGCGCTCGCCCTGCACGGCCTCGATCGCTTCGCCGCCCGTAAGGCCGTCGTGGCGCTGATGGCGCAGCGCGGCTACCTCGCCAAGGTCGAGCCCAATACCAACACCGTGCCGCATGGCGACCGCTCCGACGTCGTGATCGAGCCTTGGCTGACCGACCAGTGGTATGTCGACGTCAAGCCGCTGGCCAACCGCGCGCTCGGCGCGGTCAAGGACGGCCGCACGAAGTTCACGCCGGAGAGCTGGACCAAGGTCTATTACGACTGGCTCGAGAACATCGAGCCCTGGTGCGTTTCGCGCCAGCTCTGGTGGGGCCATCAGATCCCGGCCTGGTACGGGCCCGACGGCGAGTGCTTCGTCGCCGAATCGGAGGCCGCCGCCCAGGCGCTGGCGCTCGGCCACTACGGCGGCGCGGTTCAGCTGACCCGCGACGAGGATGTCCTCGACACCTGGTTCTCTTCGGCGCTGTGGCCGTTCTCGACGCTGGGCTGGCCCGACGAGACCGCCGAGCTGAAGCGCTACTACCCGACGGCGACGCTCGTCACTGCTTTCGACATCATCTTCTTCTGGGTCGCCCGGATGATGATGATGGGCCTCAACTTCATGGACGAGGTGCCGTTCAGGGACGTCTACATCCACGCCATCGTTCGCGACGAGAAGGGCGCGAAGATGTCGAAGTCAAAGGGCAACGTCATCGACCCGCTGACCCTGATCGACCAATACGGGGCGGACGCGCTGCGCTTCACGCTGGCCGCCATGGCGGCGCAGGGCCGCGACATCAAGCTCTCGACCGCCCGCGTCGAGGGCTATCGCAACTTCGCGACCAAGATCTGGAACGCGGCGCGCTTCGCCGAGATGAACGGCTGCGCCCGCGTTGCCGGCTTCGATCCGTCTGCCGTCAGGCAGCCGCTCAACCGCTGGATCCTGAGCGAGGCCGCCACCGCCGCCGAGGGCATCGCGGCGGGCATCCCGAGCTTCAAGTTCAACGAGGCCGCGGGCTCGGCCTATCGCTTCGTCTGGAACCAGTTCTGCGACTGGTATCTGGAACTGGCGAAGCCGGTGCTGCAGGGCGAGGGCGTCGATGCGGCAGAGAAGGCCGAGACGCAGGCGACGGTCGCTCACGTCATCGATCTGATCTGCCAGTTGCTGCACCCCTTCATGCCCTTCCTCACCGAGGAGCTCTGGGCGCAGAAGGCGGGCGAGGGGGCTCCGCGTCAGCTGGCGGAAGGCGACGCCTCGCTGGTCTGCCTGACCCGCTGGCCCGATCTCTCGGCCCTGAAGGACGAAGCGGCGGAAGCCGAAATCGGTTTCGTGGTCGATCTGATCTCCGACATCCGTTCGGTTCGCTCCGAGGTCAACGTGCCCGCCGGCACGCAAGCCCCTCTGGTGCTGGTCGACGCATCCGCGGCAACGCGCGCCACGGTCGAGGCCTGGGCGCCGATGATCGAGCGGCTCGCCCGCGTGTCCGAAATTGCCTTCGCTTCGGCCTCGCCGGCCCAGTCGGCGCAGATCATCGTGCGCGGCGAGGTCGCGGCGCTGCCGCTCGCCGGGATCATCGATCTCGAAGTCGAGCGCGCGCGCCTGACCAAGGAAATGATCAAGCTCGATCAGGACATCGCCGTCGTCGACAAGAAGCTCGGCAATCCTGATTTCATGGCCCGCGCGCCGGAGGAGATCGTCGAGGAGAACCGCGAGCGCCGGGCGGCGGCCGAGAGCCGGAAAGCGAAGATCGCCGAGGCGCTGGCGCGGCTGTCCTGAGGATGCGCCCGGTTTCGGCCGTGCGGCCGTCGTCAAATTGACGTTACCGCAAGACATATCTGGCATTCTCTCCGCGACACGGTTAGATGCGCGTCGGGCGCAAGCCCGCCATGCATCTCCATGCCGATAACCCAGGACCGGGTGTTCCTCCGCCATGCTGAAGCGCGCATATGACGGGATCGTTGCCTACGCCTCCCACCCCGCCGCACCCTGGCTGCTGTTCTTTCTGACGTTCGTCGAAAGTTCGGTCAGCCCGCTGCCGCCGATCCCACTGCTGATCCCGATGTGCATCGCGCGCCCCGATCGCGCCTGGTTCTATGCCGGCGTCTGTTCGGTCGGCGCGGTGCTGGGCGGCTATCTCGGCTACGCGATCGGCGCGCTTCTCTACGATTCCCTCGGCTCCTGGTTGATCAGCATCTACGGCCTGCAGGACAAGGCCGCCCAGCTGATCGCCACCTCGCAGGACTTCTGGTTCTGGGTTCTGGTGACCAAGGGCCTGACGCCGATCCCGTTCAAGATCGTCACGATCATGTCCGGCTTCCTGCATTTCGACCTGTGGAAGTTCACGATCGGCATGGTCGTCTCGCGCGTCACCTTCTTCGCGATGATCGCGGTGGCGCTGCGCTATTACGGCGACGACATCCGGATCTTCATCGAGAAGCACCTGCCGATGACGGCGCTGGCGCTGGTGGTCGTCGTGGTCGGCGGCTTCTTCGTCCTGCCGATGGTGCTCTAAGACGGCTCTGAGAGACCGCGCTGCGGCATTAGCGCGGGTCGTTCGGCGATCCGCGCCGCGACGGGTTCCGAGCCCCGCCGCAGGCAAATTGTTGCATGTGGGCAACAACCCGAAAGCTTCGTGTTCTCCGGCTCATGCCGAGGGAACAATTGCCGCGAAGCCGCCACAAAGCGCGCCCAGCAAAGTGGGCAATTAAGTCTCTGAGATATCGAGGAATTAAAGTCTTCAGTCGGCAGGCCGGGTTGTCGCCCGTCCGTCGGATGCCCGACCTGCGAGCGTTGCACGTGGCATGGCCCGCGTGGAACATCCGCCCCGCGCCGGAAGGCGCAGGGCGGAACAAGGAAAAATGACGATGGATGCGCGTGTGTTCGACAAGTCGAAACTCCCCAGCAGGCATGTGAGCGTCGGCCCCGCCCGCGCCCCGCACCGCTCCTATTATTACGCGATGGGCATGACCGCCCGGCAGATCGCCCAGCCCTTCGTCGGCGTCGCCTCCTGCTGGAACGAGGCCGCGCCCTGCAACATCTCGCTGATGCGGCAGGCCCAGGCCGTCAAGAAGGGCGTCGCCTCGGCGAACGGCACGCCGCGCGAGTTCTGCACGATCTCTGTCACCGACGGCATCGCCATGGGCCACCAGGGCATGAAGTCGTCGCTCGCTTCGCGCGAGTGCATCGCCGACTCGGTCGAACTGACGATGCGCGGCCACTGCTATGACGCGCTGGTCGGGCTGGCCGGCTGCGACAAGTCTTTGCCGGGCATGATGATGGCGATGGTGCGCCTCAACGTGCCCTCCATCTTCATCTATGGCGGCTCGATCCTGCCCGGCGTCTTCAAGGGCAAGCCGGTGACGGTGCAGGACGTCTTCGAGGCGGTCGGCAAGCACTCCGTCGGCGCCATGTCCGACGAGGACCTTCAGGAACTGGAGGAGGCCGCCTGTCCGTCCTCGGGCTCCTGCGGCGCGCAGTTCACCGCCAACACCATGGCCACCGTCGCCGAGGCGATCGGCCTGGCGCTGCCCTATTCCTGCGGCGCGCCGGCGCCTTACGACATGCGCGACACCTTCTGCTACACCGCCGGCGAGATGGTGATGGAGCTGGTCGCCCGTAACATCCGACCGCGCGACATCGTCACCCGCAAGGCGCTGGAGAACGCAGCCACCGTGGTGGCCGCCTCCGGGGGTTCGACCAATGGCGCGCTGCACCTGCCCGCGATCGCCCATGAATGCGGCATCGATTTCGATCTCTTCGCGGTCGCCGAGATCTTCAAGAAGACGCCTTACATCGCCGATCTGAAGCCCGGCGGAAAATACGTCGCCAAGGACATGTTCGAGGTCGGCGGCATCCCGCTTCTGATGAAGACGCTGCTCGACCATGGCTTCCTGCATGGCGACTGCATGACCGTGACGGGCCGCACGATTGCCGAGAACCTGGCCAGCGTGAAGTGGAACGACGGGCAGGACGTCATTCGCCCCGCCGACAAGCCGCTCTCCGACAATGGCGGCGTCGTCGGCCTGCAGGGCAACCTCGCGCCCGAAGGAGCGATCGTGAAGATCGCCGGCATGACCACCGAGCAGCTGACCTTCACCGGCCCGGCGCGCTGCTTCGACTGCGAGGAGGACGCCTTCGCCTGCGTCAGCAAGCGCGAATACAAGGTCGGCGACGTGCTGGTCATCCGCTATGAGGGCCCCAAGGGCGGCCCGGGCATGCGCGAGATGCTGTCGACCACGGCCGCGCTCTACGGGCAGGGCATGGGCGACAAGGTCGCCCTGATCACGGACGGGCGCTTCTCGGGCGCCACGCGCGGTTTCTGCGTCGGCCATGTCGGGCCTGAAGCCGCCGTGGGCGGGCCTATCGGCCTGATCCGCGACGGCGACATCATCGAGCTCGACGCCATCACAGGAAAGCTCGCAGTCCGCCTTTCTGATGCCGAACTTGAGGAGCGTCTTAAGAGCTGGACGCCGCGCAAGACCGATTACAACTCGGGCGCGCTCTGGAAATACGCGCAGACCGTCGGCTCCGCCAAGGGTGGGGCCGTGACCCACCCCGGCGGCGCGGCTGAGACCCATTGCTATGCGGATATCTGACGTCACGATCGCAGCACTGTTCTTCGTCCTGGGCGGCCAGCAGGCCGCCTGGGCGCAGGATAGTGTCGGCGGTCGGGGCCCGATTCCGCCTCGTCCCATTCCGGGCATCGCTTTGCCCGAGCCTGAGGGCCTGCCGGGGGCGGCGACCATCGCCCCGGCGCCCGACGCTCCCGCCGCCCATACCGCGCTGCCGCTCGTGCCGTTCAGCAGCGCCCGCGACGCGATCCGCGCCTGGATGCGCGATTCGACCGCCGGCAACCAGGCGGGCGCCGTGCGCGCGCTGGAATACGCCGCCGCCCAGGGCCATCTGACCGCGCAGTTCAAGCTGGGCCGGATGTATGCCGGCGGCGAGGGCGTCCCGGCCAATGATCTCAAGGCCTTCGAGTATTTCTCGAAGATCGCGGACGAAAATGCCGACGCCATTCCCGGCACGGCCGATGGCCGAATCGTCGGCAACGCCTTCGTGGCGCTCGGCGGCTATTTCACGGACGGCATCAAGGGCAGCTATGTGAAGCCCAATCCCGACCGCGCCTTCGACATGTACCACTACGCCGCCTCCTATTTCGGCGACCCGGAAGGCCAGTACAATCTCGGCCGGCTCTATATGAGCGGGCAGGGCACCCGCCGCGATGCGCGACAGGCCGCACGCTGGATGAAGCTGTCGGCCGAGAAGGGCTATGCCCCCGCCCGCGCGGTCTTCGGCGATCTGCTGCTGCGCGGGGGCGAAGGCGTGCCGCGCCAGCCCGTGCTGGGCCTGGTCTGGCTGTCGCTCGCCCGCGAGAGCGCCGACCCCGGCCGCGAGGGCTGGATCATCGATCGGCATGACAGCGCCTTCGCCTCGGCCTCCCCGAACGATCGCACGGCCGCGCTCGCCATGATCGAGCGCCAGCAGATTGCCGGCGCGCGCGCCCAGCAGCGCTGACATCGCTGCATCCATCAGCGTGACCGCGGCGTAACGGCTCCGTCCACTGGAGAACCGTTCCATGCGCGCCGTCTTCACCGCAGCCGTCCTTGCCGCTCTCCTGCCGGCGGCCCCCTCCGCCGGGCAAGTCGCCTATGAGAGCTGGCCTGTCCTGACCGATCCGTTCCCGAGCACGGGCGGGGGCGGGATCATGATCCACGACTACGACCCGGTGGTCGCCGATGGGCGCTGCAGCACGGATTTCCGCGCCATCGAGCCCAACGGCACGACCTATCGCAACAGCATCGTCTTCGACGCCGTCGAGACGCAGGGCGGCGTTCTCTGCACCAACGGTCGCTGGCGCTCGGCCGACGGCAGCGCGACCGGCACGACACCGTTCCGCGTCTTCATCAAATGCGGGGTGAAACGCGGCTCGGGCGAATAGGCGCGCAGCCGAGCACTTACGCCGCTCTCAGCTCGACCATCACGGGCACATGGTCGGACGGCTTCTCCCAGCCGCGCACATGCTTGACGATCTGGACGCCCGTGAGCCGGTCGGCCGCCTGGGGCGAGAGCAGCAGATGGTCGATCCTTATGCCGTAGTTGCGCTGCCAGGCGCCCGCCTGGTAGTCCCAGAAGGTATAGAGCCCGCTCTCGTCGCTGCTGGCGCGCAGAGCTTCGGTCAGCCCGAGATTGAGCAGGCCCCGGAAGGCCGTGCGCGTAGGCGGCAGGAACAGGGCATCCGAGACCCAGGCGGCGGGATCGCGCGCGTCGCGGGGCTCGGGGATCACATTGTAGTCGCCCGCCAGCACCAGCGGCTCCTCATGCGCCATCAGCATCCGGGCATGGGCGGTCAGCCGCTTCATCCAGTCGAGCTTGTAGGGGTACTTCTCGGTGTTGGGCGGGTTGCCATTGGGCAGATAGATCGTGGCGAGGCGCACCATGCCATTGCCGAGCGGTAGCACGCCCTCGAGATAGCGCGCCTGCGCATCGGCCTCGTCGCCAGGCAGGCCGCGCCGGACGTCCTCCAGCTTCGTCCGCGAGATGATCGCGACGCCGTTGAAGGTCTTCTGGCCATGGGTCTCGACCTGCCAGCCGGCCTCCTCGATCTCGCGGCGCGGAAAATCGCCATCGACGCATTTGATCTCCTGCAGGCAGAGCGCGTCCGGCTGCGCCTCGTTCAGGAAGTCGATGAGATGGCCCAGCCGCTGGCGGACCGAATTGACGTTCCAGGTGGCGATGCGCACGAGTCTGCTCCGATCAGAAGAGCCGCAGGATAAGCGGCACGATCACCGCCGTGACAAGCCCGTTCAAGCCCATGGCGATGCCGGCGAAGGCGCCGGCCACAGGATTGACCTGAAAGGCGCGAGCGGTGCCGATGCCATGGGCGGCGAGGCCGGCCGCAAAACCGCGCGCGCGCCAGTCGGTGAAGCCCAGTGCGATCATCAGCGGCGTGACCATGACCGCGCCGAGGATTCCGGTGGCGATCACCAGCGTCGCGGTCAGCGACGGCTCTCCCCCGATCTCGCGGGCGATTCCCATGGCGATCGCGGCCGTGACCGATTTCGGCGCCAGCGACGCCAGAATCGGGTGCGGCACCCCGAAGGCGGCGGCGATGCCGACCGCGCTCACCACCGCCGTCAGGGCGCCAGCCAGCAGCGCCGCCAGGATCGGCAGCACCGCCTTCCGCACCAGCGGCCAGTGGCGGTGGAGCGGCAGCGCCAGCGCGACCGTCGCGGGGCCGAGCAGGAAATGCACGAACTGGGCGCCCTGGAAATAGGTCTCGAAGGGCGTGTGCGTCGCGCTCAGGATCGCGGCGAGGAGCGCGACGGCAATCAAAACCGGATTGGCCAACGGGTGGCGGCCGAATCGCGATGAAATCCAATCGGCGACGACATAGGCGGCCAGCGTTACGGTGAGCCAGAGCAGCGGATCGGCGGCGAGGTAGACCCAGAGCGTTTCGACGCGGGCGAGATCGGGCGCGATCACGGCGACGGCTCCGGGCGGCTGCCGACGAGGGCGGCGACCTTGACGAAGACGAAGGCGGTCACGGCCAGGGTCAGCGCCGTCGACACGACCAGCGCCGCCATCAGGCCGGGCCCATGCGCGATGAGCGCTCCGGCATGGCGCACGATGCCGGCGCCGGCCGGGACGAACAGCAGCGACAGATGCGCCAGCAGCACGCCGGCCACCGTCGCGAGCGGCGCGCCATCGCGCGCCGCCTCTGGGCGCAGCCGCAGCCCGAGGAACAGCAGCGCCATCCCGATGACCGGCCCCGGAACCGGAAGGGCAAACAGCCGCGCCGCGGCCTCGCCAAGGAGCTGGCAGGCGAGAAGCAGGGTCAGGGCTGAAATCATCCAGGGCGGCTCCGGTGCGGGTCCACCCTAACGCCGTCGACCCGCACAAACAAAAACCTCCCCGCATCGCTGCGGGGAGGCTTGAACGTCCTGGACGTCAGACGGCGTCAGGGGCAGGCGCGAACCACGCCGCCCGTGGCGATATAGGTGCCGGTCTCGGGATCGTAGCTGCGGAACCGGCGCGAGCAATAGGCCACCGCGTCGACATCTGAGGGGCCGTAGCCATAGGCGCGAACAGGCGCGCCATAGACCGGCGCGGGCGCGACATAGATCGGCGCCGGTTCGACATAGCGCGGTCCCGCCAGCGCGCCGGCTGCGAGCGCGCCGCCGATCACGCCGGCCGCGATGCCGGCGCCGACAGCCGCGCCACGGCCGCCACGGTAATAGCCGCCGCGATAGCCATAGCGCGGGCCGTAACCATAGCCGGGGCCGTAACGGCGGTACTGGACCGTCTCGACAAGGTCGTTGGTCCCAGCCGCCAGCGCCAGCGAGGAGCCCGACACAGGCCCGATCGGAGCCGCCCCGGCAGGCGCGGCGACCAGCACGCTGCCCATCAGGGCCGCAGCAAGGGTGAAGGTCTTGATCATGATAAAATCCTCTCCTCTCGGATGAGAGGAAGCTTGCGCGTCCTCTGTTGGTCCCACCATAGCCGTTTTGTCTCGATCGCGGAAACCCTGACGCATGATAGCGTCAAAATTTCGTCGTCAATCCGGGGACACCGGCCGCCGGCGATGCTTTTCTTGGGGCCGCTTGCGCAATCGGCCTTTGCGCCCCATCTCGCACCAGCGTATTTTGCACTGCATCATTCGTTCGAAGGACTTGAGAGCGGCCATGGCGAATCCCGTCGACACACCCACAGGCACCGCCACTGCGACGCCGCGAGACCCGGTGCGCCTCGGCACGATGTCGCGGATCATCTTCGGATCGCGCTGGCTGCAGCTGCCGCTCTATCTCGGGCTGATCGTGGCGCAGTGTGTCTACGTCTTCCTGTTCCTCAAGGAGCTCTGGCACCTCGTCACCCACGCCTTCAATTTCTCCGAGCAGCAGATCATGCTGGTGGTTCTCGGCCTGATCGACGTGGTGATGATCTCCAACCTGCTGATCATGGTCATCATCGGCGGCTACGAGACCTTCGTCTCGCGGCTCGGCCTCCAGGGCCATCCCGACCAGCCGGAGTGGCTGAGTCACGTCAATGCGAGCGTGCTGAAGATCAAGCTCGCCATGGCCATCATCGGTATCTCGTCGATCCATCTGCTGCGGACCTTCATCGAGGCCGGCAACATCGGCAGCGCCGGACGCACGACGGAGTACACCGAGACCGGCATCATCCTGCAGACGGTGATCCACACGGTCTTCATTCTGTCGGCGATCGGCATCGCCTGGGTCGACCGGATGACCGTTCCGCCCAACGGCAAGGGGCACTGAGGCGCGTCGCGGCCGCAGGCCGCTGGAACCGATGGCTGGGTCGGGGGCCTACTGCCCCCGGCCGGCGCGGGCCGCAAAGCGGATCGCCTCCTCGGCGGCCCGGAACAGGGCCCGGGCCTTGTTCACGCATTCGGCCTGCTCCGAGGCCGGCTGCGAATCATAGACGATGCCGGCGCCGGCCTGGACATGCATGCGGCCGTCCTTTACGACCGCGGTGCGCAGCACGATGCAGGTGTCCATCTCGCCATTGGCGCCGAAATAGCCGATGCACCCGCCATAGGCGCCGCGCGCATCGTGCTCGAGCTCGTCGATGACCTCCATCGCCCGCACCTTGGGCGCCCCCGAGACCGTGCCCGCCGGAAAGCCGGCCGACAGGGCCGCCAGCGCATCATGGCGCGGGTCGATCTGCCCCTCGACGTTCGAGACGATGTGCATGACCTGGCTGTAGCGCTCGATGAAGAAGGAATCCGTGACCTTCACCGAGCCGATCTGTGCGACGCGGCCGACATCGTTGCGGCCGAGATCCAGCAGCATCAGGTGCTCGGCCCGTTCCTTGGGGTCGGCCAGCAATTCCTGCGCGAGAGCCTCGTCCTCGGCCGGCGTCGCGCCACGCCGGCGTGTGCCGGCGATCGGGCGGATGGTCACGGTGTCGTCGCGCAGCCGCACCAGGATTTCCGGGCTCGAACAAACGATCTGGAAATCGGCGAAGTCGAGATAGCACAGGAAAGGCGCCGGGTTGACGCGCCGCAGCGCCCGGTAGAGCGCAAACGGCGGCAGCTGGAAGGGCGCCTCGAAACGCTGCGAGAGCACGACCTGAAAGATGTCGCCGGCGCGGATGTAGTCCTGCGCGGTCGCCACCATCGCGTGGAATTCGGCTTCCGTCGTGTTGGAGACGATCGCGGGTTCCGGCAAGGCTGCGATGTCGATGGCGGCCTCGGCGGGGAGGGGGCCTTCCAGCGCCCGCACCACGGCATCGAGCCGCTCCAGCGCCCGCTCATGCGCCGCACGGGCCGGAACGCCCGGCTGATGGCGCACCGGGGTCACGACATGGATTTCGTCGCGCACCGAATCGAACACCACCATCAGCGTCGGCCGCGTCAGGATCGCGTCGGGCACGCCCGTTCCCGTTTCCTTCGGCTCCGGCAGCCGCTCCATCAGCCGCACCATGTCGTAGCCGAGATAGCCGAAGACGCCCGCCGCCATCGGCGGCAGCTCGCCGTCGGTCAGGGCGGCGGCGTCCGGGATGGCGCTTTCGTCGAGCAGCGCGCGCAGGCTCTCGAAGGCGGGGCGCGGATCGGGCAGGAAGGATTCGCCCAGCGCCGGGCGGCAGACCGAGGCTTGCCCGTGATGGCAGCGCCAGATCAGGTCGGGTTCGAGCCCGATCATCGAATAGCGGCCCCGCACCGCGCCGCCCTCGACCGATTCCAGCAGGAAGGCCGGTCCCGTCGTGGCATGGCGCAGCTTGAGAAAGGCAGCCACCGGCGTCTCGCAGTCCCCGACCAGCACCTGCCGCACCAGTTGCGGGGTGCCGGCCTCGTAGCCCGCGGTGAAACGCTCCTGCTCCCCTTCGTGCGGCATGGTCAGTTCGTCGCGCCGCCCGTGGCGTTCCGGAAGGCCGCCTCGTTGATGGTGACGCCGAGCTCCACCTGCCGCTGGCCGACATATTGCGCGAGGATGTCCTCGCTCACGCTGGCGCCGAGCTGCCTGGCGAAGTTGTCGGCCTCCTGCGTGGTCCGGGCGTAGGTCGGCACCGTGGCCGCCTCGACCTTGAACAGGATCCGCCCGCCATCGGCCACGCCAGCCGAATTGCTCTTGCCGGCCAGCGTGCCGAAAATCAGGCTGACGACATTGGCCGGCAGCTCGGGACGCTGGTCCTGGCGGCCGATGTCGCTGGCCTGTTCGATCGTCAGCCCGGCGGAGGCGGCGACAGTGTCGAACGCCTCGCCCTTGTCGAGCCGCTCGACCAGCTCGCGCGCCTTCGCCGAGAGCCGGGTCGCGACCTCGTCGTCGCGCCACTGCGTCTCGACCTGCGCCTTGACCTCGTCGAAGCCCTGTTCGCGGGCCGGCTCGATCTTTTTGACGTCGTACCAGACATAGCCGCTGTCGCGGGGAAGGCGGATCGCCTCGTTGTCGACACCGACATCGGAGCGGAAGATCGCCTGCGCGGTCGCATCGCCGCCCGGAAGGGCCGGCTCGGTCGTGCCGTCGGGACGACGCAGGCGCGCATCGACCGGCCCAACGCTGCGCAGTGCGAGATTGAACTCCCGGGCGATGTCGGCCAGCGGCTTGGCGGAGGCGCGCTGATCCTCGATCCTGTCGTGGATCTCGGCGATCCGGCTCGCGGCGGCGCTGGTGGCGATCTCCGTGCGCAGTTCGGCAGCGACCTGGTCGAAAGCCCGGATGGCTTCGGGCGTGATCGCGGTCACGCGCAGCAGCACGGGGCCGAACGCGCTCGTCGCCGGCGCGCTGACCGCGCCTTCCGCCAGCGCGAAGGCGGCCTCGCGCACGACGGGGTCGAACACCTGTGTGCGCGTGAAGGCGCCCAGCGTCAGGTCGGCGGCGGCGACGTTGCGCGCCGCGGCGATGGCGTCGAAGGTCTCGCCCGCGTCGATCCGTACTTTCGCGGCCTGCGCCTCCTCGAGCGTCGGGAAGGTGATCTGCTGGATCACCCGCGTTTCCGGGATCGTGAACCGCTGCGCCTTGACCTGCTCGTAACGGGCCCGGGCATCCGCCTCGGTGACGGCGGCGGCATCGGCCAGCGTCTCCGCCGAAAGGGCCAGGATGTCGGCGGTGCGCCGCTCGGGAGCGCGGAAGGCGCCCTTGCGCTCGTCGAAGAAGGTCTTCAGCTGCGCCTCGGTCGGCGGCGCGATCTCACCGGCGACGCTGGGCGCCAGCCGCGCGAAGGTCACGCTGCGGCGCTCGTTGCGCAGGCGATGGCCGAGTTCCTGAAGGGCGCCCGGCGCGAGCACGGCGCCGACGACCATCTCGGCGATCTGCTGTCGCAGGATGGTGGCGCGCTGCTCGCGGACATAGGTCGCTTCCGAGAAACCGTTCGACCGGAGCAGGTCGTTGAACCGCGCCGCGGAGAAATTGCCCGAGGCGTCGCGGAAGGTCGGGTCTTCGAAGATCAGGTTGCGGATCGTCTCGTCCGAGACCGCCAGCCGCATGCCGCGCGCCGTCTGGTCGAGCACCGACTCCGTCACCAGCCGCGACAGGGCCTGCCGGTCGAGGCCGAGCGCCCGGGCCATGTCGGGCGTGATCTGGCGGCGCTGCTGGCGCGTCAATTGCTGCAGATCGTTCTGGAAGGCGGTGCGCATCTGCTCGAGGCTGATCTCGGCTTTTCCTACGCGCGCGACGGAATTCCGCCCATAGCCCTGGAAAATGTCGCCGATGCCCCAGATCGCGAAGGAGAAGATCAGGAAGCCGAACAGGACGAAGATCACGAGCTTGCCGATCAAGCTCTGGCCCGCCTTGCGGATGCCCTGCATCATCATGGGTTTCTATCTTTCCTTGGGCCTGGCGCGGCGTCGCGGTCGCCATCACCGGATTTGTTCGGCGCTGCTTATAGGAACGGGAGCGCCAAGCCGCAATCGCCAGAGCCGATTCTGGTTCGGCTCTCCCGCGTGCAGATCGCTTTTTCAAGACATTGCGGCAGGCTGCGGGCATTGCTAGAGCCCCGATACACGGTTTTGGAGGATCGACGTGACGCGCAGCATCAGGCCCCTGGTGGCCGGCAACTGGAAGATGAACGGGCTGAAAGCCGACCTCGCCATCGCGACCGAGGTCGCCAAGGGCTATGATCCCGCCCTGAAGGCCGCCGTCGATCTCGCGATCTGCCCCCCCGCCAGCCTGCTCTACATCGCGTCCACGGCGCTGGTCGGCACGCGCATCGCGACTGGCGGCCAGGATTGCAGCACGCAAGGCGCGGGCGCCTTCACTGGCGAGATCTCGGCGACGATGCTGGCCGATGCCGGCGCGAGCTTCGCCATCGTCGGCCATTCCGAGCGCCGCACCCTGCACGGCGAGACCAATGCCGTCGTGAAAGCCAAGGCGCAGGCTGCCCTGAAGTCCCTGCTCGTGCCGATCGTCTGCGTCGGCGAGACGAAGGAAGAGCGCGAGGCCGGCAAGGCGCTGGCGGTCGTGAAGAAGCAGCTGCGCGGTTCGATTCCCGACGGCGCGACGGCGGCGACGCTGGTCGTCGCCTATGAGCCGGTCTGGGCGATCGGCACCGGATTGACCCCGACGGCGGCCGACGTGGCGGAGATGCACGAGGCGATCCGCGCCGAGCTCGGCCGGCTTCTCGGCAAGGCCGCGGCGGCGGGCGTGCGGCTGCTCTATGGCGGCTCGGTCAAGCCGTCCAACGCCGCCGAGCTGATGAACGTCGCCCATGTCGACGGCGCCCTCGTCGGCGGCGCCAGCCTCAAGGCCGAGGAGTTCCTGGCGATCGCCCGCGCCTGCGCCTGAGAACACGCGCGTCGGTCATCGGGGAAACCTCGCTTCGCACATGATCGACGGGGTGGTGCGACCGCCAAGCGCGTGCTATGTGCCGCGCCGTGTTCGCTGGCCGTCTTCGGCCATCCGCGGACAGGAGCGGCGGGTGGTCCTTGGCGACGGCTCGCGCCATACCCATTTCGTGAGATCATGCAGAACGTCATTATCGTCATTCATCTGATCATCGTGGTCGCGCTCGTCGGTGTGGTCCTGCTGCAGCGCTCCGAAGGCGGCGGGCTCGGCATGGGCTCGGGCGGCGGCGGGGCCGGCGGCTTCATGACCGGTCGCGGCCAGGCCAACGCGCTGACCCGGACGACGGCGATTCTCGCGGGCGCCTTCTTCCTGACATCGATCATCCTGGCGGTGATGGCCAACCAGGGCCGCGTCCAGCGCTCGATCATTGACGGCGCGCCGGCGCAGAACGCGCCGGTCACGCCGACCGGTCCCAGCGCCCCCAATGCAGGTGGCGTGCTCGACCAGCTCAGGCAGATGCAGGCGCCCAGCGGCGCGCCGCAGCCGCCGACACCGGCGCCTCCTGCGCCGCAGCAGTAACGGAAGACGGGGCAGGGGCCGGGAAACCGGCCCTTCTCTTTTGTGTGGGGTGCGTTCGCCGGACGGCGGCGCTCTTCTGTGGACAAGCGCGCAGGGCAAGCCGGGACTGCGCGGTTGGGCTTAGCGAATCGTGCCCGTGGCTTTAGAGGTGTCCACCCATGACGCGGTATGTTTTTATCACCGGCGGCGTGGTGTCTTCGCTTGGCAAAGGCCTGGCGGCGGCGGCACTGGCCGCTCTGCTCCAGGCGCGCGGCCACACGGTCCGCCTGCGCAAGCTCGACCCCTATCTCAATGTCGATCCGGGCACGATGAGCCCCTATCAGCATGGCGAGGTCTTCGTGACCGACGACGGCGCCGAGACCGATCTCGACCTCGGTCATTA
>NNBT01001091.1_pt1 | contig 48434 bp, 43 predicted proteins | sample 1173831 | NCBI WGS metagenome assembly NNBT01 (sample SAMN07173936, study PRJNA388173) | plant metagenome | isolation source: symbiotic tissue sample KVJ10 | place: Norway: Troms, Kvaloya island | reverse complement strand
CCGATCGGCGCCTGCGAATGGAATTGCGAAAAGGGTCCGCCGCCGGGATGAGCCTTGATCGCGGCCTCGTCCATCCGGAAGCGGTCCATCGTGAAGCCGCGGTCCATCAGCGCCCTGAAGACGAAATCCTGGCAGGCATGCTCGTCGCCGCGCAGCGAGGGAAAGCGGATCAGCTCCTGCGTGAAGGCAACCTGCTCGGCGAAGCCGGCCTCGACGGAGGCGAGGATCTTGTCACGGAGTGCGGGGTCGAGCGGCATGGGCATAGGGCTCCTGGGAGAGGGCGTCATGGTCGGGCTTGACCCGACCATCTCGGAAACCAGTGTCGTCTCGTCGTTCTCGGGTCTGTGCTGCGCTCCGCCCGAGCATGACGAGGCGCGCTCATCAATGCCCGAACCGCCCGCCGCCCGGAACCGCCGCCAGCAAGGCTCGCGTATACTCATGCTGGGGAGCCGCGAACATCGCCGCCGTCGGCCCGGTCTCGACGATGCGGCCGCGCTGCATGACCGCGATCCGGTCGCAGATCTGGGCGGCGACGCGCAGGTCGTGCGTCACGAACAGGATGGCGAGTCCCAGCCGCTGCTGGATGTCCTTGATCAGCGTCAGGATCTGCGCCTGCACGGACACGTCGAGCGCCGAGACGGCCTCGTCCGCCACCAGCACGTCGGGTTCGAGCGCCAGCGCCCGCGCGATGCCGATGCGCTGGCGCTGGCCTCCCGAGAACTCGTGCGGATAGCGGTCGATCGCATTGACCGACAGCCCGACCAGTTCCAGCAGTTCGGCCGCCTTCGCCAGCGCGTCCTTGCGCGAGACTCCATGCGCCACGGGCCCGTCGGAGATGATCCGGCCGACCGTCTGGCGCGGGTTGAGCGAAGCGAACGGGTCCTGGAACACCATCTGGATGCGCTTGCGCTGCGCGCGCAGCGCGGCCGGCTTGAGGTCGCTCAGAATGAGATCGCCCGCGGCAGGGCTGCTCAGGACGATCCGCCCGGCATCGGGTTCGATCAGCCGCAGGCAGCAGCGCCCGACGGTCGACTTCCCAGACCCCGACTCGCCGACGAGGCCGAGCGTCTCGCCGCGCACCAGCGAAAACGAAATGTCGTCGGCGGCCTTCACCTCGCGCGCCGCGCCGAAGAAGGCGCGCTTGCGGTAGGTCTTGCCGAGCTTTTCGACGCTGAGCACCGGAGCGGAGTCCGGCAAAGGCGGGCGGTGCGGCGGAATCAGCGAGGGTACGGCGGCCAACAGCTTCTGCGTATAGGGGTGGCGCGGGGAGCCGAGCACCTGATCGGCCGTGCCCTCCTCGACCAGCACGCCCTTTTCGAGCACCGCGATCCGGTCGGCGATTTCCGCCACGACGCCCATGTCATGGGTGATGAACAGCACCGCCGTCCCGTGCTTGTGGCGCAGATTGTCGATCAGCTTGAGGATCTGCGCCTGCGTCGTCACGTCGAGCGCGGTCGTCGGCTCGTCGGCGATCAGGAGCTTGGGTTCGAGCGCCAGCGCCATCGCGATCATCACGCGCTGGCGCTGCCCGCCGGAGAGTTCGTGCGGATAGGCCCGCGCCAGCCGCGGCGGATCGGGCAGACCGACCTCCGTCAGCAGATCGACGGCGCGCTTGTAGCGTTCCGACCGGCCGAAAAGCCCATGCGCCTCGAAGGTCTCGACGATCTGCTCGGCCACCCGCATCACCGGGTTGAGCGAGGTCATCGGCTCCTGGAAGATCATGCCGACCTCGCGGCCGCGCAAATCCTGCATCGCCGCCTCGTCGAGCGCCAGCAGATCGCGCCCGGCCAGCCGGATCGCGCCGCCCGCCGGCTTCACCGCCTTGGGCAGGAGGCCCATCACGGCATGGGCGATCATCGACTTGCCCGAGCCGGATTCGCCGACGACGCAGAGGGTTTCGCCGGCCCCGATCGTCAGCGAGATGTCGGCAACCGCGTGCGGCCGGTCCGCCAGCGCCGGCAGCGCCAGCGTCAGGTTTTCGATGGAGAGGACGGGCGAAGTGCGGGGTGGGGTCGGGCTCATTCGCGGCCCCTCGCCAGGCGCGGGTTCAGCGCGTCGTTGAGGCCCTCGCCGGCGAGGTTCAGGGCGAGCACGGTCAGGAAGATCGCAAAGCCCGGGAAGAACGAGATCCACCACGCGTCGAGCAGGCGCGTGCGCCCGGCGCCGACCATGTAACCCCAGCTCATCAGGTTGGGGTCGCCGAGCCCGAGAAAGGAGAGCGAGGATTCCAGCAGGATGGCCGAGCCGATCATCAGCGAGCCCATCACGATGATCGGCGCGATCGTGTTCGGCAGCACCTGGCTGAAGATGATGCGCGGCGTCGACTGGCCGATGGTGACGGCCGCCTGGACATATTCGCGGGTTTTCAGCGAGAGCACCTCGCCTCGCACCAGCCGCGCAACCGGCGGCCAGGAGACGACCCCGATCGCCAGCACGATCGAGCCGAGCTGCGGCTGCAGGATCGCCACCAGCACGATCGCCAGCGCGAAGGAGGGGATCGTCTGGAAGAACTCGGTGAAGCGCATCAGCGCGTCATCGACGAAGCCGCCGGCATAGCCGGCCGCCGCACCCAGCGGCACGCCGATCAGCAGCGCGACCAGCGTCGACACCACGCCGATCATCAGCGAGACCCGCGCGCCATGCACGAGGCCCGATGCGAGGTTGCGGCCGAGCGTGTCGGTTCCCAGCGGGAAGCGCTCCATCACGAAGGGCGCAAGGAAGGGCCGGCCAACCGGGCGCCAGGGCGACTGCGGATAGAGCGTCGGGGCCAGCAGCGCAAAGGCGACGACCGCCAGCAGGATGACGAGGCCGAACACCGCCCCGCGATTGCGGCAGAAGCGCTTGAGGAAGTTCATGAAAAGCACTCCGCGGCTGCCCGGCGCATACGCGGGGAACCCCTCTCCTGCAAGGAGAGGGGCAGGGGTGAGGTGTCGGCCCCTCGACCAGGAATGCGAGCATCTGACAGCCGCTGCGGTGAGGTCGCGGCTGTGGCGTCAAACGGCCGACCCCTCACCCTGCCCTCTCCCTTTGGGAGAGGGTTCCCCGCGCCTCTCGCCGCCATGGTGTCGAGATATCCCATCACGACGCAGCCTCAATGCGCGGATCGGCGATCCGGTAGACGAGGTCGGTGAGGATGTTGAAGCCCACCACCATGGCCGAGGACATAAAGAAGACGCCGAGCAGCACGGAATAATCGCGCTGCACCAGCGCGTCGAACATCAGCCGGCCGATGCCGGGCCAGGCGAAGACCGTTTCGGTCAGCACCGCGCCGCCGACGAGTTGTCCCGCCTGAAGGCCGGCCAGCGTCACCACGGGCAGGATGGCGTTGCGCGCCACGTGGCGCCGCGAGACGATGCCGGGAGAGAGCCCCTTGGCGCGCGCCGTCTTGACGAAATCGGCGCCCGCGACCTCCAGCATCGAGGCGCGCATCATCCGTGCATAGAGCGCGGTGAAGAACAGGCCGAGTGTCATCGCCGGCAGGATCAGGTGGTGGCCGATGTCGAGCGCACGGGCCAGGCCGGTGTAATTCGCGCCGATGGTCTCGTAGCCGACATTGGGAACGAGCCCGAACTTCAGCGAGAACACGATCTGGCTCATCAGGGCGATCCAGAACAGCGGCGTCGCATAGAACACCAGCGACAGCGTGGTAATCAGACTGTCGGACCACCGCCCCGCGCGCCGCGCCGCCAGCGCGCCCATGACCACGCCGAGAGCCAGCGAGATGATGAAGGCCGCGCCCGTCAGCAGCAGCGTCGCCGGCAGCCGGTCGAGCACCAGCGTCAGCACCGGCTGCTGCTGCCGATAGCTGAAGCCGAGATCGAAGGTCATGTAGCCCTTGATGTAGATCCAGAGCTGCGTCAGCAGCGGCTCGTTCAGCCCGAAGCGCTCGCGCAACTGCTCGAGCAGCTGCGCATCGGCCGCGCCGGCCTCGCCGGCCAGCACCTGCGCCGGATCGCCCGGCGCAGCGCGGATCAGGAAGAAGTTCAGCACGGCGATGGCGAAGAGCACGAGAACGCCCTTCACCAGCCGGCCGGAGAGGAATTGCAGCAGGTTCATGGAAAAGGGTCTCGGCGATGGATCAAACCCGCGCCGTCATCCCGGACGCAGCGAAGCGGAGCTCCGGGATCCATCGTAGGGCAGAGACTGCCCAAGGGATTGGCTTTACGATGGATCCCGGAGCTGCGCCGCTTCGCGGCTTGTCCGGGATGACGGTTGAGGGTGATCAAGCGCTCCAGTTCAATCGTTCATGGGGTGTGTGACGCGATCCTTGAGGAGCACCTCACTCCTTCCACGCGTCCTTGAAGCCGTCGTTCACGCCGATGGCAGTCGAGACGAGGTTCTTGACGTTGCAGCGATAGATCGTCGGGAAGTCCATCTCGAGCTGCCACAGCACCGGCACCTCGTCGGCGAGGATCTTCTGCATCTTGGTGTAAAGCTCCTGCCGCGCGGCGTCGGTCGGCGCGATCGCGGCGTCGGCGAAGAGCTTGTCGACCTCCGGGTTCACATAGGCGCCCTGGTTGCCGAAGGGATTGCCCTTGACGATGTTGGTCGAGATGTAGTTGCGCGCCACGCCCGTCGCGGGGTCGCCAAGCTGGTAGAGATAGTTGAACGTCATGTCGAAATCGCCGTTGCTGGCCTTCTGCGTCCAGCCCGGCACGTCGGTGGTCTCGATCGCGACGTTGATGCCGACATCGGTGAGGTTCTGCTTGATGGCTTCCGCCCAGCGGCTCCAGACCTCGCCATAGGGCAGCGCCAGCAGCTTGAGCGGTTCGCCCTTGTAGCCGGAGGCCTTGACCAGCTCTTTCGCCTTGGCCGGGTCGAAGGTGTATTTCGGCACGTCGGCCGAGTAGAATTTCGTCTTCGACGAGATCGGGCCGGTCGGCAGCTTGCCGAGACCGCCCCAGACGACGTCCTTGCCGAATTCGCGGTCGATGGCGAACATCATCGCCTGGCGGAACTGCTTGTTGGCGAGCGGGCCGCCCTTGGCGATGTTGGGGGTCACCCAGGCATGGGGGGCGAACATCTCCCAGCCCTTGGTGGTGACGCAGGTGTTGGGCAGCTTGGAGAGCCGCGCAACGTCATAGACGTCGACCGAACCGCCGGTCAGCACATCGACCTTGCCGGTCTCGTAGGCGACGGCGCGGGCCGCGGCGTCGGGAATGATCTGCCAGTAGATCTCGTTGAGGTGCGGCTTGCCCTTCTGCCAGTAGTCCTCGTTCTTGACGAGGTGGATGTAGGAACCCTTCTTCCACTCCTTGAGCTTGAAGGGGCCGGTGCCGATCGGCGTGTTGTTGGCCGGATTGGCGCGATAATCCGTCCCCTCATAGATGTGCTTGGGGATCATCGGCGCCCCGGCGACCTCCTGCGACAGGATCAGCGGGCCGAAGGGCTGCTTGAGCGTGATCTTGACCGTGAGGTCGTCGATCTTCTCGATCTTCTCGACCTGCCCGTTGGCGATCGGGCGCCAGCGCGGATGGACCTCGCGCAGGAACTTGTCGAGCGAGAAGACGACGTCGTCAGCGCTGAACGGCTTGCCGTCATGCCACTTCACGCCCTCCTGGAGCTTGAACGTGTAGACCTTGGAATCCGCCGAGATCTCCCAGCTCTTGGCGAGCGAGGGCACCGGCGTCAGCTTCTCGTCATAGCGCAGCAGCGATTCGTAGATGTTGCCGGCGACCATGTTGGTCGGCCCGTTCTGGTTGAGGCCCTGCATCAGCATCGGCGGCTCGGGCTGGACGACGACATGCACGGTGCCGCCCGCCTTGGGCGCCTGGGCCAGCGCCGGCAGTCCTGAAGCCGCGAGGCCGAGCAGGCCGATCGCGGTGGCGGCTGCCAGCCGGCCACGGATGGCTGATGAAGTCGTCATGGGTCTCTCCCTTGTACCGTCTGCCGTCACGAGCGGCGGAGCCCCCTCAGACCCCGTCCGGTGCCGACTAGAACACAGCATGCAGCCGCCGCACAGACCAGCGCCGCGCGCCACCGCCTGAGACGGCTATCAAGTTTCGGGCCAGCGAGGAGCGCATCCCGCTGCATTCGCAGGATGTTGCGCGCGACGGCACACAAGGGACGGAATCGAGGAAACGAAGAAGGTATCCTGCGTTCAGCGCATGGTTGCCGAGCGCAGGATGCGGGGTAGGGCGCGGCGGCTGCGACCGGCCGCTCCAATCCGTCAGAGCTTCTTGCCGTCCTTGTCGTACTGCTTGAGGAATGCCGTCAGGTCCTGGATTTCCTTCTCGTTCTTGATGCCCGCGAAGATCATCTTGGTGCCCGGGATCTTCGCCTTCGGATCCTTGATGTACTCGGCGAACACCGCCTCATCCCAGGTGATGCCGGAGTTCTTGTTGGCGGCCGAATAGCTGTAGCCCTCGACCGAGCCCGAGTGCCGGCCAATCAGGCCGTTCAGCTGCGGGCCGACCAGGTTCTTGGCGCCTTCGCCGATCTGGTGGCAGGCGCGGCACTTGTTCCAGGAGCGTTCGCCAGCGGCGATGTCCTGGGAGAAGGCCGGCAAGGGCGCGACGAGGGCGCAAAGGAGCGCGAGGCGGGCGATCGCGGGCATCGAAATCATGGGCATGGAAAAGGGCATCGGTCGTCCTTGCTGTGGCCAGGACCCGACGCGTCGGCGTCGCGTCCTGGAACTGGATTAATCCAACGTCGGGCGCTGCCTATGAGCCATTTCGACGCGGACGCTCAGGATCGGTCGAGCCGTGCGATCCAGTCGGCGACCGTCGCGGTGAAGGCGTCGGGCCGCGACAGCGGAAACAGGTGTCCGCCGGTGTCGAGCATGGTCTTGCTGCAGCCGGGAAGGGCCGCGGCCAGGTCCTCCTGCAGGAAGGCCGGGACCACCATGTCGTCCCGCGCTCCCAGAACCAGGATCGGCATCGTCAGAGTGGCGGCATCGGCCGCGCCGTCGAAGGCCAGCAGAGCGTCGATGCGCTCGCGCATCACCGCCTGCGCCTGCGGGGTGGCCGGTGCGGCCGCCAGCGCCGCCTCGAAGACGGGCCAGTTCGCCTCGATCCAGGCCGGCGGATAGGCGCAGAGCACCGAACTGGCCGCATAGGCCTGCGGATGGCTGTCGAGGATCTCGCGCCGCGCGCCGAAATAGCCGGCCATGTACCGGCTCGGCTTCAGCCAGCTTCCGCTCAGGATCAACCCCTCGACGCGCTGCGGCGCCTGTCGCGCCAGCGCCTGGGCGATGCAGCCGCCGGTCGAATGGCCGAGCACCAGGGCGCTGTCGACGCCCGCCTCGTCGAGCACGACGAGGCAGTCGCGCGCCAGTTCGCCGATGCTGCAGGCGGCGCTGCCAGTCGTGCTGGCGCCGATGCCGCGCTGGTCGAAGGAGATCACACGGTAGGAGCGCCCCAGCGTCGCGGCGATGCCGGTCCAGAACGCGGCGGTGCCGCCGAGGCCGCTGACCAGCAGCAGAGGCCGTCCCCGGCCTTGCGCGAAAGCCAGGAGCGTCGCGCCATCGCCCGTGGAGACCGTAAACCGGGCCGGGGAGGGGGGGACGTTCGGATTTTGGCTCATGACAACCCTCCCTTGGCGGCGCCGGATTCGCTGCGGATCGGATCCAGGACGAAGCCGGCGAAGCGCGTCGCGAACGACGGCAGGAGGATGACGCAGGCGGAGCGCCCCCGCCATGCCCGCCATGGCGGGGGCGGGACGCGGGGGGCGCAGGGCAGCCCGGCCGGTTCGCGGCCGCTTTTGCCGTGGCGCGGCGGTCGCCTTGCGCGGTGACGCTGTGTTTCGTCTGTTACAGATGGCGGGATCGGGACATGATAGCGTGCATTGACCCAGCGATACCGGTCATGGGGATGATGTCCATCGAGGCGGAGGGATGGTCCGGCGACATGAAACGGGCGGAGGGCGAGATGGATTGCGATGAAGGCTGGACGCTCGATCGACGGGTCCTGCTCCAGGCGGCATCGCTGATCGGCGTGGGCGGCCTGCCCGTCGCGGCGGTTGCGCAGGCGCCGGCGGCCGGACCGTCCCCCGCCGGTCTGGTTACCGATCTGCGGGGCGACGCGATGGCCGAGCTGAGGGAAGCCCGGCGCAAATTGTCCACCGACGGGCCTGTCTTCGTCGGCGACCGGGTCGAGACTGGTGAAGACGCCCGCGCCGGCTTCCGCCTCGGCCGCGCCACCGATCTTCGCCTCGGCGAGAAGGCCCGCATCACCATCGACCGTTTCATCGTCGACGCCGGCGGCACGATCACGCTGGGGGCCGGCGCGCTCCTGGTCGACAAGGCGCCGGGCAGCGAAGCGGGCCGGATCCGGGTCCGCTCCTCCTATGGCCTCATCGCGGTGCGGGGCACGCGTTTCTTCGCCGGGCCGAGCAATGGCGTCTTCGGCGTCTTCGTCATTCGGGGCGAAGTCGCGGTGCGGGCGGCCGGCCGCGAAGTCGTCCTCGCAGCAGGCGAGGGCACCGACATCGCCCGTCGCGGCGCCCGCCCCACGCCGGCCCGGGCCTGGGGCGAGGCTCGCATCCGCGCCGCGCTCGCGCAGGTCGAGTGAGGCATGGACCAGGCCGCCATCGCCACGATGCTCGGCGAAGCCCCGTTGTTCGCGCGGCTGTCGCCCGAGGCGCTGCTGGTCTGCGCCCAGACCTTCCGCGAGCAGCATTTCGAACAGGGGCAGACGCTGTTTTCGCGGGGGGACACTGGCGATCAGCTCATTCTGGTTGGCGAGGGCCGCGTCCGGCTCGCGGTGACCACCGAGGACGGCCGTGAACTGAGCGTCCGCCACGCCGTCCGCGGCGACCTTCTGGGCGAGATCGCCGTTCTGGATGGCGGGCAGCGCAGCGCCGATGCGGTCGCGCTGACGCCGGTCACCGCCTACGGCCTGCGGCGGGCCTCGCTCGAGCAGCTTGTCGCCCGCTATCCCGAACTCTCGGCGGGCATCATCGCCTTTCTGTGCCGGCGTCTGCGCCAGACCACCGACCAGCTCGAAGGCATCGCGCTCTACTCGATCGAGGTGAGGCTGGCGCGCTTCCTGCTGGTCGGGCTCGCCGGCCGCAGGGCCGCCCCCGGCAAGCGCGTGCCGCTCGACATGGCGTTCTCGCAGGGCGAACTGGCGCAACTGCTCGGGGCCAGCCGTCCCAAGGTCAATGCCGCGCTGGGCTCGCTCGAACAGGCGGGCGCCATCCGCCGCACCGCCGACCGCATCTTCTGCGATCCCGATGCGCTCGCGAAATGTGCCGGGATCGGCGATGGCTGAACGGCTGCGGGTTTCGCTGCCCGTGCTGGCCGGCCTGCTCGCCGGGCTCGGCGTGGTGATGCTGGGCCTGGCCGCCCCCTCCGGCTGGCGCGAAAGCCTGCGCGAACGCGCCTTCGACGCGATGCTGCGCGGCGTCTCGAGTTGGCGCGCCGCCGCACCTGCCACGAAGCTCGCCATCGTCGCCATCGATGCCGCGAGCCTGGAAGCGATCGGACCCTGGCCCTGGCGCCGCGAAACGCTGGCCCGCCTGATCATCGCGGTGACCGCCGCCCGACCCGCGGCGATCGCGCTCGACATGCTGCTGGCGGGCGAGGATACGCGCTCGCCCGCCGCGCTGGCCCGCCAGCTCGCCGCCGAGACGGGACGGGCCGAACTCGCCGCCCTCGCGACGACGTTGGTCGATGGCGACAAGGCGCTCGCGGAGGCGGTGGCCGTCGGTCCGGTCGCGCTGGGCTGGGTTCTCGATCCGCGCGGACGCGACGCGGTGGCCGAGGTGCCGCTGCTGACGCGCGAAGGCGTCAGGCTCGGCCCGCTCTGGGGCGAAAGTGGCGCGACCGGGCCGCCGCCGGTGCTGGTCCTCGAGGCGGCGGGTTCGGGCACCCTTTCCCTGCCGGGAGACGAGGATGGCACTGTTCGGCGCGTGCCGCTGCTCGTCACGGTCGCCGGGCAGATCCGGCCCGGTCTGGCGCTTGAGGCTCTGCGCCTGGCGTCAGGCGCGTCCGGCTACATGCTCTCCTCCGATCCGGCGCGTCTGGGGATCGGCGCCCTGTCGCGGCCGCTGCCATCCGACGGCATGCTGCGCCTGGTGCCCGGCGCGGCCGCGGTTCCGACGGTGAGCGCGCTGGAGCTGTTGCGCGGGACGGCCGATCTCTCGCCCCTCTCGGGCGCCATCATTCTCATCGGCGGTTTCGCGCCCGAACTCGGGGCGTTGCGCGCCGGCGCGGGCGACCCGCTCACCCCCTCATCCCGCTTCCATGCCGACGCCATCGGCCAGCTCGCTGCCGGCGTGATGCCGGTGCGCCCGGCGCGCGGCTGGGTCTGGGAAGGCGGCGCCGCGCTCGCGGTCATCGTCGCCGCGATCGGCTTCGCGCGGCTCCTGCGTCCGGCGACCGCGGCTGTGGCGATGGCGGGCGTCCTCGGGGCGCTGGTGCTCGGCGCCGCGGCGCTGGCGGCGGCCGACACGCTGCTCGACCCGCTGGCCCCGGTCGCGTCCGGCATGGCCGCGTTCCTCGCGACCTCGCTGGCCGGTTTTTCGGAGACGCGCCTGCGCGAGGCGCGCCTGCGCCGCCGGTTCGAGCAGCATCTGGCGCCCGGCGTGGTTGAGCGCATCGTCGCCAACCCGTCGAGCCTGAAACTCTCGGGCGAGCGGCGGGAGATCACCGCCCTGTTCACCGACATCGAGGGCTTTACCCGCACGACCCGCGAGAGCGGCCCCGAACAGCTGGTCAGCGTGCTCGACGGCTATTTCGAGGGCGTCACCCGCATCGTCGGCGAGCATGGCGGCATGGTCGACAAATTCGTCGGCGACGCCGTCCACGCCTTTTTCAACGCGCCGCTGGACCTCGCCGACCATCCCCGGCGCGCCGTGGCCTGCGCGGTGGCGGTTCTGTCCTGGACCGAAGGCTACCGTGCGCAGGGGCTCGCCGCGACCATCGGGCTCGGCCGGACGCGCCAGGGCATCGAGACGGGGCTGGCGATCGTCGGCGATGTCGGCGTCGGCGCGAAGCTCGACTACACCGCCCATGGCGACGCCGTGAACACGGCGGCGAGGCTGGAGGCCCTGAACAAGGACCTTGGCTCGGCGATTTGCGTCGGGCCGGTGGCGGCGCAGCGCTGCGGGCCGTCGATGCTGCGCCCGCTCGCGCGTGTCGATCTGCGCGGCCTGGGCGAGGTTGAGGTGTTCACGCCGCGGGAGATGGCATGATGCGGCTGTTCCCTGCGGGACAGGCAGGCGCGTCGCTTTCGGGCATTCTCGCGGCACACCATGTTCAGACCCGCCACCGGCGGACCGTTCAGAAGAGGGAGATGACGTGATGGAGCAGTCTTCAAACCGCCTCAGCCGGAGCCGCCTGCCGCTCCGTCCGCTGACCACCGCCCTCATGCTGGCGCTGGCCGCCGTCGGCAGCGCGCCGGCCGCGATCGCCCAGCCGGTCGCCGCCGTCAGGGCCCCCGTGCTGGTGCCGCTCGAGCAGGCCTTCATGAAGGCCGCGACCGACCTCTTCGCCAAGGTCCCGGCCAGCGCCGGAGAGATCACCCTCGTCATCGATCCGCTGATCGACGGCGTCACCGGCATCCAGTCGGCCGCGACGCGCGGGTTCGACAAGCGCATCGCCGAACTCGTCGCGCAGCGCTATCCGCATGTGAAGGTCCTCGCCTTCACGCCGGAGAACGTCGCCAAGGCCCGCTTCGTCTTCATCGGCACCTTCAACACCATCAACAATGCCGGCCAGCCCGGCGGCGAGAAGGACGCCTTCTGGATCTGCTTTGCCCTGGTCGAGCGCGAGGCCAAGACGGTCTACGCCCGCAGCGTCGCCCGCTCGGTGGTCGGCGATGTCGACATCGCGCCGGCCGCCTCCTACGCCGACACCCCGGTCTGGGGCCTCGACCCCGCGACCCGTGCCTATATCGAGGCCTGCCAGAAATCGCAGCCGGGCACCCCAGTGTCGGCGGCCTATCTCGACCAGCTCGGCGCCGCCGCCCGCATCCGCGAGGCCGGCGCCGCCTATGAGGCCGGCGACCACGCTAGGGCCCGCGATCTCTACCAGGAGGCCAAGCAACAGCCCGGCGGCGACCAGCTGCGCGTGCTGAACGGGCTCTACCTGTCTTATGCGGCGCTGGGCGCCACCAACGAGGCCGACCAGACCTTCGGCCAGATGGTCGAACGTGGATTCTCGCTCGGCCAGCTCGGGGTCAAGTTCCTGTTCGAGCCGAACTCGACCGCCTTCAATGCCGACCGCAAGCTCTCCGCCAGCTATCCCGCCTGGCTGCGCGAGATCGCCAGCCGCGCCATCAAGGCCGGCGTGTGTCTCGAAGTGGTCGGCCATGCCAGTCGCACCGGCCCCGAAGCGCTGAACGATCGGCTCTCCCGCGAGCGCGCCGAGCGCATCGCATCGCTGATGGCCGGGCAGGCGGCGGGCATGTCGCAGCGCCTGCGCGCCTCCGGCGTCGGCTATCGCGAGGCGCTGGTCGGGCTGCCCCGCGACGACGCCAGCACGGCGGTCGATCGCCGCGTCGAGTTCAAGACGGCGCCCTGCGCATGAGCGCGTCACGCACCGCGCCGGGCCTGCCGCATCGCGGCCCGTCCGGCGCAAGACGAGGTCCCGGCGCGCAGCGCGCCGGGACGGCCCGAAGCGCCATGGGCTTCGCGCTGACGCTGACCATGATGGCGTCTGCGGCCCTGGCCCAGCCGACACCACCCCAGGGCGGCGGCGCATCCAACCTCCCCACGCTGAAACTGCTGCCGGTCGCGCCGCCGAAGGACCCCGCAGCCGAGATGGCGCAGCGCATCGCCGCCACCACCGACCGAGCCGCGCTCCTGGAACTCATGGCGGCCGGTGTCGACAAGGCCCGGATCACCGCGCGGCTTGCCGCTCTCGGCTTTGTCGACCTCGCGGCCGGCGGCACGCGGCTCTGGGTCAAGCCGGGCTCGGGCGAAGGCTTCCGCGATTGCGCGGACTGTCCCGAACTCGTTCTGGCGCCAGCCGGCGATGTCCGCATGCAGCTCTCGACCGGCGCCACGCCGCGCATCGTCGAAGCCAGCCTGCCCCAGCCCTTCGCGGTCGGCCGCTTCGAGGTCACGAAGGCGCAGTATCGCGCTTTCGTGGCGCAGTCGGGCCATGTCGTCGAAATCGGCTGCCATGTCCGTGCGCCCGTCTGGAAGCTCGACCCTACGCTGTCCTGGCAGGATCCGGGCTACCCCCAAAGCGACAACGACCCCGTCGCCTGCATCAGCCATGGCGACGCCAAGGCCTATCTCGCCTGGCTGTCGAAACGCAGCGGGCAGCGCTATCGCCTGCTGACCGACCCGGAGTGGCACCACCTTGCCGTCGGTCTGGCGAAGGACATGGCCAATCCAGCCAGGCTCTGCGCCATCGGCAACGGCGCCGACGAAACCGCGAAGCAGGCGATGCCGAGCTGGACCGCGGCGCCCTGCCGCGATGGCTTCCGCACCACCGCGCCCGTCGGCAGCTTCGCCGCCAGCCCCTGGGGCCTGTCCGATCTCAGCGGCAATCTCTGGGAGTGGGTCGACACCTGCCCGCCCGATCCGTCGGTGCCAGGCCAGCCCTTTCCGCCGCCGATCTGCCGGGAGGAGGAGGGTCGCATCCTGCGAGGCGGCTCCTGGGCCGATCCGCCGGCCATGCGCACGCTCGACGCCCGCATCGTCAGCGAGCCCGGCATCCGCGACCAGGTCGCCGGCTTCCGCGTCGCGCGCGATCTCGGAAACTGAGGCGGGGCGGCGAGAGAAGCGGCGTCAGGCGAGGCCCGCCCGCGCCGCAGCGCCGCGGCTGCCGAGCCAGAGCCAGAGCGTGACGGCGGCGAGCAGCACACCGCCCGCGACCTGCGCCATGACGAAGGGCAGGAACAGCCCGATGCCGGCGGCGAAGAGCAGGCCGCGCTTGGGCAGGTCGAGCATGGCGACATAATAGCCCTCGATCGCCGCGTTCAGTGCGAGAACCCCGAGCGCGACGGTCGTCGAGATCAGCGCGATCTCCCAGGCGGTCCCGATCAGCAGCAGCGCCGGCTGATACATGAAGACGAAGGGCAGGATGAAGGCGACCATTGCGATCCGGCAGGCGACGATCGCGATCATCACCGGGTTGGCCTTGGCGATGGAGGCCGCCGCGAAGGCCGCCACCGCCACCGGCGGCGTGATGGCCGACATCGAGGCGATGTAGACGATGAAGAGATGGGCCGGCAGAACCTCGATCCCCATGGTGATCAGGGCCGGCGCGGCGAGCACCGCCGACAAGGCGTAGACGGCCGGGGTCGGCATGCCCATGCCCAGCACGATGATGACGAAGGCCGCGACGATGATGGTCAGGAAGTGGTTGCCGCCGGCCATGTGGAACAGGCCGGAGCTGATCTTGCCGGTGAGGTCGGTCATCGACAGCGTGCCGACGACGAGGCCGGCGATGGCGCAGGCGACGCCGACGCCGATCATGCCTTTCATGCCGTCGCTGAAGCCGAAGAACACCGTCTTCGCCAGGTTGCGCGGCGAGCGGTCCTTCCAGATCGCGACCGGCACCAGCGCGGCGACCGCCAGCGCGCCGGCGAAGGCGGGCCGGTTCAGGCTGAGCACGCCCCAGACAAGCAGGCCGATCGGCACGAGATAGGCCCAGTCGCGCCGCACCACCGCCAGCACCGAGGGAACCTTGCCCTCCGACATCGGCTGCAGCCCGTCGCGATGCGCCTTGAAATGCACTGCGAGGAACACGGACTGGTAGAACAGCAGGGCGGGGACCAGCGCCGCCATGACGATGACGGAATAGGGAATGCCGGTGAAGTCGGTCATCAGGAAGGCGGCCGAGCCCATGATCGGCGGCAACAGCCCCCCGCCCGCCGAGGCCGCGGATTCGATCGCCCCGGCATAGGTGCGGCTCATGCCGGTCTTGATCATCAGCGGGATGCTGAAGGAGCCGGTGGTGACCACGTCGGCGGTCGGCGAGCCCGAGATCGAGCCGTAGAGCCCTGTCGAGACGACGGCGACCTTGCTCGCGCCGCCGACCTGCCGGCCGACCAGGGCGTTGGAGATGTCGTAGAAGAAATCGGCGCCGCCGACGCGGTCGAGCAGCGAGCCGAAGATGACGAAGACAAAGACGAGGAAGGCCGCGACCTCGAGCGCCGGGCCGAACAACCCATTGGTCGAGAACACCAGATGGTCGACCATCTCCTGCGCGGTGAAGCCGCGATGGGCGAAGGCGCCGGTCAGCCTGTTGCCGAAGATCGCATAGGCGAGGAAGGTTCCCACCAGCACGACGAGGATCATGCCGATGCAGCGCCGCGTAGCCTCCATCACGAGCGCGATTAGCACGATCGAGGCGACGATGTCGGCGGTTGAGAGCTCGTCGATCATCGGCAGCCGCATCTCGTGAACGGGCTGCATGCGGATGAAATAGCCGCAGGAGGCTAGCGAGAGCGCGACCAGCCCCCAGGCCACCCAGGACCGGCCCGTCGGTCGCAGCGGGTTTGCCGTCGTCGTGACGAAGGCCAGCGAGAGGATCGCGCCGAGAAAGAGAAAGAGCGCGATCTCGCGATTGACATACCAGCCGAACGAGATGGCCAGCAGCAGCAAACCGGTGGCGACGCCGACGAGATGGACGAACCATTGCTCGGGGACATCGAGCCGGCGCGACTGCCCCGGTGCGAGGAGCTTCAGCAGGGACGGCATCGGAGGCACCTCGCGGCAGCGGTGGCGATCGGCTCGGGGAACGAGGCTGCTATTTCAGCACGCCAGCTTTCCGAAAGGCGCTTTCCGCACCGGGATGGAGCGCGAGCGGCGCCACCTGCGTCAGATTGATGGGCTCCAGCCGGGCCAGCGTCGCATGGGCCTGCTTGAGGTAGTCGAAATGCTTCAGCATGCCGCTCACGACCAGCGCCGCGTCCTCGTCCTTCATCTCCGCCGAGGCGAACAGGACGACACTGCCGGTGACCGTCGGGATCGCGGCGGGCTGGAACGGATAGGTGCCGGCCGGAACCGTGATCGCCGCCGTGCCGAGCAGGGTGCCGAGCTTGGCCGTCGCCTCGGGCGAGATGCCGAGCATCTTGACCTTCATCTCTCGGGTCGCGCTGTTGATCTGGCCGGAGGGGAAGGCGAGCATGTTGATGATGACGTCGATCTGGCCGTTCTTCATCATCTCCAGGCCGGCATTGTAGTCGACATGGTGGATGCGCCCGCCCCAGCCCTCGATGTCCTTGGCGGTGATGCTGTAGGCCTTGAACACCTCCTCGCCGGTCACCGCCATCAGCGTGCCGCGCTGGTTCAGCGCGATGCGCACGGGCTTCTTGGCGGCGAGGATGCTCTCGAAGCTCTCGATCCCGGATTCCTCGCGCACCAGGATCTGCACCGCCGCCTGCGGGTCGATCAGCGCGATGGCGCGCAGATTGGTGATCGGCGCCTTGAACGGGTCCTCGCCGGCCTGCGCCCGCTTGATCAGCTGCGCATGGGCGATGCCGAGCTCGACCTTGCCGGTCGAGACGAGCTGGATGTTGGCGGCCTCGCGGCCGGGCTCATAGCCGAAGGAGGCGCCGGGCGATTCCCGCCGGATCGTCTCGCCGATCGCATTGCCGATCGCGCTCCAGGCGCCGCCGACGGAGCCTCCGGTCAGCGTGATCTTCTTGGCCGGAGCGGTCTGCGCCACCGCGAGGCCCGCCCCGAGCGCCAGCGCGCCCACCATCAGCGATGCGAAAGCCAGTCTCTTCATGGTTCCCCTCCCAGCCTCGTGTCGAGCGCGGACCGGGAGCGGCCCGCGCGACCGAAGGCCGCCGACCAATGCGCCGGCGGATGATATGACGTAGCTGCCGTTCCCCGGCGGCTTCAAGCCGACTTGTCGAATGCTGTCTTGCGCAGCACGAGGGCGAGTTTGTTGGTGTGCATACGGGTTGTCAATGCTGTTCCTCGCTCAATCCGGCAGCGTGCGCTGCTGTCCATTTTTGCAACCTGCACGCGATTACGGCGCTTGTTGTGATGAAATCGTCGTCTGACTGGCTCAAGGTGCCGAGGTGGCAAGACACCGTCCCAATCCTCGCTTGACAGGCCCGCGCCCGCTTCGCATCGTTGGTACACAAACGGTCATCAGATCGGGCCAACCCTGCTGTTCGCTCCCCATGGCGAGGCCCGCACCAGGTTGCGGGAGCGCGTGTCAGGGGCTGAGCATGTATGACCGTTTCACCACGCAACGGCTGATCGACCTCTGGCTGGCCGAAGACATCGGCAGTTGCGACCTGACCGTCCAGCTCATGATCGAGCCGACCGAGACCGGCGCCTTCCGGATGAACGCGCGCGAGCCGATGGTGTTGGCGGGCCTCGATGTCGCCGCGTCCGTGTTCGCCCGCTACGAGCCGCGGCTCTCGGTCAAGGTCGAGGCCGCCGATGGCGACCGCGTCGAGAAGGGCGCGACGCTGATCCTCGTCGAGGGGCCGGCCCAGGGCATCCTCACCGCCGAGCGTACGGCGCTCAACATCGTCCAGCGCCTCTCGGGCATCGCCACCGAGACGGCCCGCTATGTCGACATCATCAAGGGCACGCGCGCCCGGCTGATCGACACCCGCAAGACCACGCCCGGCCTCCGCATGCTGGAGAAGCACGCGGTCGCCTGCGGCGGCGGCCTCAACCATCGCCTCGGGCTCGATAACGGCGTGATGATCAAGGACAATCACATCGCCGTCTGCGGCGGCATCGCCCAGGCGGTCGAGCGCGCCCGCCGCAAGCTGCCCGTCCTGACCAAGCTCGAGGTCGAGTGCGACCGGCTGGAGCAGGTCCGCGAGGCCGTCGCCGCCGGCGCCGACGTGATCATGCTCGACAACATGCCCGTCCCGGAGATGAAGGAGGCTGTGGCCTACGTCGCCGGCCGCGCCAAGCTGGAAGCCTCCGGCGGCATCCGCTACGAGACGATCCGCGCCGTCGCCGAGACCGGCGTGGACTACATCTCGACCAGCAAGATCACCCAGTCGGCGCCCGCCGTGGACATCGGGCTCGACGAGGCCTGAAGGCGACCGGAACTCCATGCGGCCAGGCATCCTCTTCGTCGTCGTCGGCCCCAGCGGCGCCGGCAAGGACACGCTCATGGACGGCGCCCGCAAGGTGCTGGCCGCCAGCGGCCGCTTCGGCTTCGCTCGGCGCCTGATCACCCGCCCGGCCGATGCCGGCGGGGAGGACCACGAGGCGATCGACGAAGCCGGCTTTGCCGCGCTCGCGGCGGCCGGCGGCCTGCTGGTCTCCTGGCAGGCGCATGGCCTGCATTACGGCCTGCGCGCGTCGCTGCGCGACGATCTCGCGGCCGGACGGCACATCGTCGCCAACGGCTCGCGCGGCGTGCTGGAGACGCTCGCCTCCGCCGTTGCGCGCCTGATCATCATTCACATCACCGCCTCGCCCGAGACGCTCGCCCGCCGGCTCGCCTCCCGGGGTCGCGAGACGGCCGCCGACATCGCCGCCCGCCTCGCCCGCACGCCGCCGCAATGGCCTGATGGCATCGAGACCCTCACCGTCTCCAACGACGGCACGGTCGAGGAGGGGGTCGAGCAGGTGCTGGCGGCGATCGACGCCGCTACGCGCCGTCTCGCGCTCAAATCCGTGCCGATCGACGCCTGGCGCGATTCCATCGCCTATCTGCCTCGGGACAGCGTGCTGGGCGTCGAGGATTTCGACGGGCCGGGCAAAGTCGACGTCGCCGGGCCGGTCGACGCAGGAGGGACGCGGCGCAGCATCCGCGCGCGGGTCAACATCGTCGAGCCCGGCTGGCTGCTGGAGCCGCATGAGATCGGCCTGTCGCGCGACGCCTTCGCGCAGCTCGCTCTGCCCGAAGGCAGCGAGATCACGCTGACGCGCACCCCGCCTCAGCACAGCCGCGACGCGCTGCGCGCCAAGATCCAGGGCGCCGAGCTCGGCGCCGCCGACTACGCCATGCTGCTGCGCGACATCGTCGAGGGGCGCTATCCGGAAGGCGAGATCTCGGCCTTCCTCGTCGCCGCGACGCGCTCGCTCAGCGATGCCGAGGTCGCCGCGCTCGCGAGCGTCCGCGCCGGTTTCTCGACGCCTTTGCGCTGGGACGAGCCGCTCGTCGTCGACAAGCACTCGATGGGCGGCATCCCCGGCAGCCGCATCACGCTGATCGTCGCGCCGATCGTCGCCGCCCATGGGCTGGCCATGCCCAAGACCTCCTCGCGCGCCATCACCTCGGCGGCCGGCACGGCCGATGCGATGGAGGTGCTGGCCAGGGTCGACCTGACGCAGGACGACGTCCGTCGCACCGTGGCGCAGGCGCGCGCCTGCATCGCCTGGAACGGCCGCCTCAACCATTCCGCCGTCGACGACGTGATGAACGCGATCACGCGGCCGCTGGGCATCGATTCCAACCGCTGGTCGGTCGCCTCGATCATTTCGAAAAAACTGACGGCAGGCTCGACCCATGTCGTGGTCGACCTGCCCTATGGCCGCCGCGCCAAGCTGCACAGCGAGGCGGAGGCGCAGGAACTCGGCGCGCTGTTCGAGAGCGTCGGCCGCTCGGTCGGCCTGCATGTCGAGGCGGTGCCGACCTGCGGCGCCGGGCCGATCGGCCGCGGCATCGGGCCCGCGCTCGAAGTCCGCGACGTGCTCTGGGTGCTGGAGGGCGATCCGCAGGCCCCGGCCGATCTGCGCGAGAAGGCGCTCGACTTCGCCGGCCGCATCCTCGCCTGGGACCCTGCGATCGGCACGCGGGAGAAGGGCCGCGCGCGGGCGGCCGAACTCCTGGACTCGGGTGCGGCGCGTGCGGCGCTGGACGGAATCATCGCCGCGCAGGGACGCCGCGAGATCGTGGCGAAGCCCGCCGCCCTCACCCACACCATGCGGGCCTCCCGTGCCGGGCGGATCAGCGAGATCGACGGCTGGCGCATCGCCGGCATCGCGCGCCGCGCCGGCGCCCCCTTCGACAAGAGCGCAGGCATCGACCTGCTGCGAGCGGTCGGCGACGACGTCACGGCGGGCGAGGGGCTCTTCACCATCCACGCCGCAGCCGCGCCGGATCTGGAGGCCGCGGTGGCGCTGGCGGCTGCGGATGAGGGGTTCGTTCTGGGATAGGTGCTTGCGCCCAAGCGATCATTCTCGGAACCACCACCGTCATCCCGGGCTTGCCCCGGGATCCATCGGAGGGCTCCGGAGCTCTGCGATGGATCCCGGAGCTCCGCTTCGCTGCGTCCGGGATGACGGCGCGGTTCGACTGACAATCACGAGGCTCTGAAGCAAGCCGACTACGGCTTCGGCATCTTCAGCGGATCGATCGAGATCGCGCGCTTGAGCGTCCGCAGGCCGAAGGTCGTGCGCGTCTGGCGGATGCCGGGGATGCGGTAGAGCGTTTCGCGCAGGAAGCGCTCGTAATGGTCGGTGCCGCTGACGACGACCTTGACGAGGTAGTCGTATTCGCCGGTGACGAGATAGGCCTCGACCACCTCGGGAATCCGCGTCAGCGCCTCGCCGAAATGGTCGAGGATCTTGTCGTCATGCTTGTCGAGCGTGATCTCGACGAAGACGACATTGTTGAAGCCGAGCACCTTGTGGTCGAGCACCGCGACGTATTTCTCGATCGCTCCGCTCTCCTCCAGCCGCTTCACCCGCGTCCAGCAGGGCGAGGGCGAAAGCCCGACCTTCTCGGCGAGCGCATTGACCGTCAGCCGGCCGTCCTCCTGCAAGGCAGAAAGAATCCGCAGATCGGTCTGATCGGGTTCATCGACCCGTCTGTTGCGCGCTATCACGGCAAATCATCCTGCAAGATCGACGAATGGCAGATGTTATTTCTGCTGACGGTCCCGTGCGCAACCAATTTCGAGAGGAATCTTTTCGCGCGGCGGGGTAGCCTCGCACTCAAGAGGGATGCGTCGCGCCGCGATGCGCGCACGCCGAAAGCCCCGTGGAACGATGAGACGGCTTGCCGTCCCGGCCCGTCGGCGGAATGCTGCGGCCGGGCGATTGCCGGGACCAAGGGACGGAGCGCGGCCATGACGGACACACCCCTTCGCTTTCACGTGCCGCAGCCGGTCAGCCGCCCCGGCGAGCAGCCCGACTTCTCCCATGTCGTGATCCCCAAGGCCGGCACCGTCGATCGCCCGCCTGTCGATGTCGACCCCAAGGATATCCGCGATCTCGCCTATTCGATCATCCGCGTGCTCAACCGCGAGGGCCAGGCGGTGGGGCCATGGGTGCCCGATCTCAGCCCCGATGATCTAATCCGGGGCCTGCGCCACATGATGACGCTGCGGACGTTCGACGCCCGCATGCAGATGGCCCAGCGCCAGGGCAAGACCTCCTTCTACATGCAGCACACCGGCGAGGAGGCGGTCAGTTGCGCCTTCCGCATCGCGCTGTCGGATGGCGACATGAACTTCCCGACCTATCGCCAGGCGGGGCTGCTGATTGCCCATGAGTATCCGCTCGTCGACATGATGTGCCAGATCTACTCCAACGGGCGCGACCCGCTGAAAGGCCGCCAGCTGCCGGTGATGTACTCCTCCAAGGAGAGCGGCTTCTTCTCGATCTCCGGCAACCTCACCACGCAGTTCGTCCAGGCGGTCGGCTGGGCGATGGCCTCCGCGATCAAGGGCGACACCAAGATCGCCGCCGCCTGGGTCGGCGACGGCTCCACCGCGGAATCGGATTTCCACGCCGCGCTCGTCTTCGCCTCGACCTACAAGGCGCCCGTCGTCCTCAACGTCGTCAACAACCAGTGGGCGATCTCGACCTTCCAGGGCATTGCGCGCGGCGGGTCGGGCACCTTCGCGGCGCGGGGCCTTGGCTTCGGCATCCCGGCCTTGCGGGTCGATGGCAACGACTACCTCGCGGTCTATGCCGTGGCGCAATGGGCGATCGAGCGGGCCCGCCGCAATCTCGGGCCGACGCTGGTCGAATACGTCACCTACCGCGCCGGTGCGCATTCGACCTCGGATGACCCCTCCGCCTATCGGCCCAAGCAGGAATCCGATGGCTGGCCGCTGGGCGATCCGCTGCTGCGGCTGAAGGAGCATCTGATCGCGGTCGGCGCCTGGAGCGAGGAGCGCCACACGCAGACCCAGGCCGAGATCCTGGAGACCGTGATCGCCGCGCAGAAGGAGGCCGAGAGCTTCGGCACGCTGCATTCCGGCGGCAAGCCTTCGGCGCGCGACATGTTCGAGGGCGTCTATGCCGAGCTGCCGCCGCATCTGCGCCGCCAGCGCCAGCAGCTGGGAGTCTGAACGCCATGCCGCGCATGACGATGATTGAGTCGATCCGCTCCGCCATGGACGTCTCGATGGGCCGCGACGAGAATGTCGTGGTCTATGGCGAGGATGTCGGCTTTTTCGGCGGCGTCTTCCGCTGCACCCATGGGCTGCAGCAGAAATACGGCGTCAACCGTTGCTTCGATGCGCCCATCAGCGAGGCCGGCATCGTCGGCACCGCGATCGGGATGGCGGCCTATGGCCTGCGACCCTGCATCGAGATCCAGTTCGCCGACTACATGTACCCGGCCTATGACCAGATCGTCTCGGAGGCCGCGCGGCTGCGCTATCGTTCGAACGGCGATTTCACCTGCCCGATCGTGATCCGCATGCCGACCGGCGGCGGCATCTTCGGCGGCCAGACCCACAGCCAGAGCCCCGAAGCCCTCTTCACCCATGTCTCGGGTCTTAAGACCGTGGTGCCGTCGAATCCCTATGACGCCAAGGGCCTGCTGATCGCCGCGATCGAGGACCCCGACCCGGTGATCTTCCTCGAGCCCAAGCGTCTCTATAACGGCCCCTTCGACGGCCATCACGACCGGCCGGTGACGCCCTGGTCCAAGCATGAGCTCGGCGAGGTGCCCGAGGGGCATTTTTCCCTGCCGCTCGGCAAGGCCGCGATCCGCCGCGAAGGATCGGCGGTCACCATCATCACCTACGGCACCATGGTTCATGTCGCCGAAGCGGTGGCACAGGAGACCGGCATCGATGCCGAGGTGATCGACCTCAGGACCCTCGTCCCGCTCGATCTCGACACCATCACCGCCTCCGTCGCCAAGACGGGCCGCTGCATGGTCCTGCACGAGGCGACGCTGACCTCGGGCTTCGGCGCCGAACTCGCCGCGCTGATCCAGGAAAACTGCTTCTACCATCTCGAGGCGCCGATCAGGCGCGTGGCGGGCTGGGACACGCCTTATCCGCATGCCCAGGAATGGGCCTATTTCCCCGGCCCCGCCCGCGTCGGCCAGGCGCTGCGCGAGATCATGGAGAGCCGCTGATGGCCGAGCGCATCATCAAGCTCCCCGATGTCGGGGAAGGCATCGCCGAGGCCGAGCTGGTCGAATGGCACGTCAAGGTCGGCGACATCATCCGCGAGGACGATCTGCTCGCCGCCGTGATGACCGACAAGGCGACCGTCGAAATTCCCGCGCCCGTCGATGGCGAGGTTACCTGGATCGGCGCCGAGATCGGCGACACGGTCGCGATCGGCTCGGCGCTGGTGAAGCTCAAGGTCGCGGGCGAGAGCGGAGCGGAGGACGCGCTGGCCGAGGACGCCGCGCCGGCAGATGCCGAGGCCGGTGCAAACGCCCCGGCTCCCGCACCGGCGCCGGGCGCCCCTCCCGAGAAGCCTCAGACGGCTGACGAACCGCCCCGCGCCATGACCGTGCCGAGGCCCACCAAGGCTCTCGCGGCGACGTCCACTCCCGCCCCGACCCTGCCGCGACGCACGCCGGGCGAGCGGCCTCTCGCGTCCCCAGCTGTGCGGCTGAAGGCCCGCGAGGCCGGCGTCGATCTGCGCCAGGTCTCAGGCACCGGCCCGGCCGGGCGCATCCTGCACGAGGATCTCGACGCCTTCCTGCTGCGCGGGCCGGAAACCGAGCGCAAGCCCGGCCTCGCCGAGAAGACCGGCGTCAGCGAGATCAAGGTGGTGGGCCTGCGGCGCAAGATCGCCGAGAAGATGGCGCTGTCGAAGGCGCGCATTCCGCACATCACCATCGTCGAGGAGGTCGACGTTTCGGCGCTGGAGGATCTGCGCGCCGTTCTCAACAAGAAGCCGACGCCCGAGCGCCCGAAGCTCACGCTCCTGCCCTTCCTGATGCGCGCCATGGTCAAGGCCCTGGCCGAGCAGCCCAACCTCAACGCTCTCTATGACGACGAGGCGGGAATCGTGCGCCAGCATGCCGGCATCCATCTGGGCATCGCCACGCAGACGCCCGGCGGGCTGATGGTTCCGGTGGTGAAGCACGCCGAGGCGCGCGACATCTTCGGCTGCGCGCTGGAGCTCAACCGCATCGCCGAGCGCGCCCGGCAGGGCACCGCCACCCGCGACGAACTCACCGGCTCGACCATCACCATCACCTCGCTCGGCGCCATGGGCGGCATCGCCACGACGCCAGTGATCAACCACCCGGAGGTCGCCATCGTCGGCGTGAACAAGATGATGGTCCGCCCGGTCTGGGACGGCACCACCTTCGTCCCGCGCAAGATGATGAACCTGTCGTCGAGCTTCGACCACCGCGTCGTCGATGGCTGGGACGCGGCGGTCTTCGTGCAGCGGCTCAAGGAGCTGCTGGAGAACCCGGCAACGCTGTTCATCGATGTCTGAGGGCGGAGCCGCATCATGACCGAGATCACCTGCAAGCTGCTCGTCATCGGCGCCGGGCCCGGCGGCTATGTCTGCGCCATCCGCGCCGGGCAGCTCGGCATCGACACCGTCATCGTCGAGGCTGGCAAGCTCGGCGGCACCTGCCTCAATGTCGGCTGCATCCCCTCCAAGGCGATGATCCACGTCGCCGAGGAATTCGAGAAGGCCGCCCACGCCGCCGCCGGCAATACACCCTTCGGCCTGACCGCCGGTGCGCCGGCGCTCGATTTCGCCAAGGCCGTCGCCTGGAAGGACGGCATCGTCGGCCGCCTCAACAACGGCGTCGGCGGCCTGTTGCGCAAGGCCAAGGTCAAGATCGTGCAGGGCCGCGCCCGCTTCCGTGATGGCAAGACGGTCGTTGTCGAGACCGAGACCGGCCCGAAGGTGATCCGCGCCGAGCGCATCGTCATCGCCACCGGCTCCGTGCCGGTCGAACTGCCCTTCCTGCCCTTCGGCGGCCCCGTGATCTCCTCGACCGAGGCGCTCTCCCTTGCGCAAGTCCCGCAACGTCTCGCCGTCGTCGGCGGCGGCTATATCGGGCTCGAACTCGGCATCGCCTTCGCCAAGCTGGGCAGCCGGGTCACCATCGTCGAGGCGCAGAACCGCATCCTGCCGCTCTATGACGCGGAGCTGACGGCCCCCGTCGCGAAGCGTCTCGTCGCGCTCGGCGTCGAGGTCTTGCTCGGAGCCAAGGCGCGTGGCGTCGCGCCCGCGGGCGACGCGCTGCTGGTCGAGACGGCGGACGGACAGGAGCGGCGCATTGCCGCCGACAGGATCCTCGTCACCGTCGGCCGCGCGCCCGTCACGTCGGGGATTGGGCTTGAAGAGCTGGTGCTCGACACGGATGGCCGCTTCATCCGCATCAACGACCGCTGCGAGACCTCGATGCGCGGCATTTTCGCGATCGGCGACGTCACCGGCGAGCCGATGCTGGCGCACCGCGCCATGGCGCAGGGCGAGATGGTGGCCGAGATCGCCGCCGGCCTGCCGCGTGCCTGGGACAAGCGCGCCATTCCCGCTGTCTGCTTCACCGATCCGGAGATCGTCTCGGTCGGCCTCTCGCCCGACGAGGCGGCCCGCGCCGGGCACGAGGTCCGCATCGGCCAGTTCCCCTTCGCCGCCAATGGCCGCGCCATGACCCGCGACGGCGAGCAGGGCTTCATCCGCATCGTCGTCCAGGCGCAGAACGGTCTGGTGCTCGGCATCCAGGCCGTCGGCTGCGGCGTCTCCGAACTCTCCACCGCCTTCGGCCTCGCCATCGAGATGGGCGCGACGCTGGAGGATGTCGCGGGCACGATCCACGCCCATCCGACGCTTGGCGAAGGCTTCCAGGAGGCGGCGCTCAAGGCGCTCGGCCACGCCATCCATATCTGAGCCGGCTGCGGCAAACCGTCCCGTCCCCTCGTTTTGAGGGATCGCGCGCGCGATTTGGTGTGGTTTCCTGCAAGATCGCACGGCGCCGCGCCGATGCAGCCCGGCGATGCGTGCGAGGCGATTGCCTTTGGGGATCGTGGCACCCATGTCGGGTCATGCCCATTTTTGCGGCATCTGTACTGGAGAATCCGATGTCCGCCGAGTCCTGGCCGCCTCTGTCGCCGCTCCAGACCGGGCTGCGTGGCCGCTGCCCGCGCTGCGGAAAGGGCCATCTCTTCCAGAGCTTCCTGAAGCTGCGCCCCTCCTGCGAAGTCTGCGGGCTGGATTATTCCTTCGCCGACCCGGCGGACGGCCCGGCCTTCTTCGTGATGATGTTCGTCTGCGTGCCGGCGGCCGCATTCCCGCTCTGGCTCGAACTCGCCTACAATCCCCCGACCTGGGTGCATCTGGTCACGACGTTGCCGCTGATCCTGCTGACCTGCATCCCGCCCCTGCAGCCGCTCAAGGGCTGGCTCGTCGCGGCGCAGTATTTCCACAAGGCCGAGGAGGGGCGTCTCGCCCGTCCCGACGAGCGGCGCCCACCGCAGGCCTGAGCCATCGGGCCGCTCATCGCCTCGTCAGGCAGCCTGCCGGCTCGATCCCTCGACCAGTACGTAAGGCTCCCCGCCCGCCAGCGTCTCGACGCGGGCGCGCACGCCATAGACTTGGTCGAGCAGGGCCGGCGTCACGATCAAGCGCGGGTCACCCATCGCGATGAGCTGCGCCTGCGCCAGCACCATGACCCGGTCGGCGAAGCGCAGCGCCTGGTTGAGGTCGTGGATCGAGACCAGCACCAGCATGCCGCGTTCGCGCGCCAGCCGGCGCACCAGGCTGAGGACCTCGAACTGGCGGTGCAGGTCGAGCGCGCTGGTCGGCTCGTCGAGCAGCAGGATGTCGGGCTCGCGTGCCAGCGTCTGCGCGATCGAGACGAGCTGGCGCTGGCCGCCCGAGAGCTCGCTCAGCGGCCGGAACGCCAGATCCTCGATCTCGAGGTCGCGCAGCACCCGGTCGATCTGGTGCAGCTCGGCGTCGCTGACCGACCAGGAGCCGCCCTGCTTCAGCGCGAGCAGGATCGATTCATAGACGCTGAGCACGGCGTTCACCGCCGTGTCCTGCGGCAGGTAGCAGCAGCGCAGCGCAGTGCGGCCTGCGATCCGGCTTTCGCCCGCCATGGTCACGCTGCCCTCGCCGCCCGCCAGCCCGGCGATGCGCCGGAACAGGCTCGACTTGCCGGCCGCATTGGCGCCGATCAGCGCGACGACCTCGCCGCCACGCAGGTCCGGCGCGTCGACGCCGCTGAGCACCCGGCGCGTTCCATAGGCGACGCCGACGCCATCAAGAGCGAGATGGATCATGGGATTCTCACCATGACCGTTTCCGGCTCGCCATGATCAGGCTGAAGAAGAACGGCACGCCGATCAGCGCCGTGACGATGCTGATCGGGAAGATCAGGCCGGGGATCAGCGACTTCGACACCACCGAGGAGGCCGAGAGGATCGCCGCGCCCGCCAGCGCCGAGGCCGGCACGAAGAAACGCTGGTCCTCGCCGATGACCATGCGCGCGATATGGGGGCCGACGAGCCCGATGAAGCCGATCGTGCCGACGAAGGAAACCGGCACGGCGGCGAGCAGGCTGACCAGCAGCATGATCTCGAGGCGCAGCCGGCGGACATTGATGCCGAAGCTCGCCGCCTTGTCGTCGCCCAGCCGCAGCGTCGTCAGCGCCCAGGCGCGGCGCAGGAAGAAGGGCAGCGTGAAGGCCAGGACGGCGGTGGTGATGGCGAGCTTCTGCCAGCTCGCCTTGGTCAGCGAGCCCATCGTCCAGAACACGACCGCGCCCAGCGCCTGCTCGGAGGCGAAAAACTGCAGCAGCGCCAGCAGCGCGTTGAAGGTGAAGACCAGCGCGATGCCGAGCAGGATCACGGTCTCGGTGGTGACGCCGCGCGACTGGCTGAGCACATGGATCAGCATGGCGGCGCCCATCGCCATGACGAAGGCGTTGATCGGGACGATATAGTCGGCCGCGACCGGTAGCAGCCCGACGCCGAAGACGAGCGCCAGCGCGGCGCCAAAGCTCGCCGCAGCCGAGATACCGAGTGTGAAGGGGCTGGCGAGCGGGTTGTTCAGGATCGTCTGCATCTGCGCGCCGGCGATCGCCAGCGACGCTCCCGTCACGACCGCCATCAGCGCGACCGGCAGCCGGATGTCCCAGATCACGACACGCAGCGCAGCCGGTGCCTCTGACGGGTTGAGCAGCGTCGTCAGCACCTGCCCGACACTGTAGCGCGCCGGCCCCAGCATCATGTCGACGATGAGGCTCGCCAGAAGCAGGCCGAACATCCCGAGCAGGATCAGCCGCCGCCGCAGCGTCAGCGCGCGATAGGCGAGCCGACCCTGAGGCGCGAGGCGGGGGGCGGTCGCGGCCACCGGCGTCTGGCTGACCTGCGCTGTCACTTGCCGGCGACCGTGACCCAGTAGCCCTGCTCATAGGGCAGGGGCAGGAAGCGCTCATGCAGCGTCTTCAGCGTGGCGTCGGCGTCGAGATCCTTGAACAGCTCGGGATGCAGCCATTTAGCGATCTCCTGGATCGCCACGAACTGATAGGGGCTGTTGTAGAACTGGTGCCAGATCGCGTGGACGCGCCCGTCCTTGACCGCCTTGGTCTGGCTGAAGGCCGGCCGCTTGGCGAGGCCGGCGAGCTTGCGGCGCGCCTCGACCATGTCGGTGCCGGGTCCTAGACCGACCCAGGCGCCACCGGGCACATAGGCGCCCCAGTTGCCGCCGGTGATGATCACCACGTCGGGATTGGCGGCGACGACGGCCTCGGGATTGACCGTGCCGAAGGTGCCGGGGATCAGGTCGGAGGCGAAGTTCTTGCCCCCGGCGATCTCGACCATCTTGCCGAAATTCTCATTGCCGAAGGACATGCAGCAATCGTCGGAATAGCCGCCGGCCCGCTCCATCATGACCAGCGGGCGCTTCAGCCCCTGGACCTTGGCGAGACGGTCGGTGACGCGGGCGATCTCGCCGGCGCGGAAGGCGATGAAGTCCTCGGAGATCTTTTCCTTGCCGAAGAGCTTGCCGATCAGCCGCATCGACGGCTCGGTATTGTGGAACGGCTTCTCGCGGAAATCGACATAGACCACCGGGATGCCCACCGCGGCGAGCTTGTCGACCAGGCTCGCCTCGTCGCTGGCGACCTTGGCCTCGACATTGAGGAAGAGCACGTCGGGCTTCAGCGCGATCGCCTGCTCGATGTCGAAGGCGCCTTCCTTCATGCCGCCGAAGCTCGGCAGCTTGGCGATCTGCGGATAGCGCGCCAGATACTGCTTGTAGCTGTCGGGATCGGCCTTGGAGAGGTCGTCGCGCCAGCCGACGACGCGCTTGAACGGGTCGTCCCGGTCGAGCGCGGCGACGAAGTACATCTGCCGGCCCTCGCCGAGGATGACGCGCTGGACTGGCGCCTCGACCACAACCTTGCGGCCGAGCACGTCGGTGACCGAGACCTTCTCGGCGAAGGCAGGCGCGGCGGCGGTGAGGATGGATACCGCGAGCGCAGCGGCACTGAACAGAGCGCGCAGGGAGGACATGGCAGATCTCCAGATAAAGTCGCCGGCTCCTAGGTCCGCCCCAGTAATGGGTCAAGGCTTATCTTTTAGAATTAGTGTAAGGAGAATGATGGCGGGGATGACGTTAAGTAATCTTCGCGTTATCGCCCCGTCTGCCGAAACGGCTTGCTCTGCGGCGCTTTCCATGGTTCTCGCAGATGACATCACCGGATCGGACATCCCGGCCATGACGACCCTGCACCACAATCTCAGCCTCAAGGACGAGATCCGCGACTTCTGGTCGATGCGCTCGGAAACCTTCGACACAATGCCCGGCCACGAGATTTTCTCGGTCGCGGAGCGCCAGGCCTGGCTCGCCCTGTTCGCGCGCCATCTCGGCCAGCCGCCGGCCGGCGCGAAGGCGCTCGACCTCGCCAGCGGCACCGGCGTCATCTCGCTCCTGCTGGCCGATCTCGGCTATGCCGTCACCGGGCTCGACCTTTCCGAGGCCATGCTCGCCCGCGCCCGCGCCAAGACGGTCGGCAAGCCGATCCGGCTCTATGCCGGCGATGCCGAGGATACGCTGGAGGCCTCCGACAGCTACGACGCCGTGGCGACGCGCCATCTCGTCTGGACCCTGCCCGACCCACCGGCCGCCTTCCGCGAATGGCATCGCGTGCTCAAGCCCGGCGGTCGCGTCGCCATCGTCGATGTCGACATGACCAATCCGCGTCCGGGCAACGGCAAGGCCTTGCGGTTGCTGGCAACGCTTGTGCGGCGCTTCTCCGCGCCGAAGCCGCCGCCGCCCTACAAGGCCGCGCATGACGAGATCGTCTCGCGCGTCTATTTCGCGAATGGCTGCCGGCCCGAGGAGGTCGCGCGACTGCTGACGGAGGCCGGCTTCGTCGATGTCATGATCGACCGCGATCTGCGCGCCATCCACCGCGCGCAAGCGCGCTTCATGCCGCTGCATCAGCGGCTGGAGCGGGCGAGCCAGGACCGCTTCATCGTCTCGGCCCGCAAGGGCTGAGCCCGGCGCCTTTTTGGTCTACCAGCGCAGCAGCCGCGGCCCCGCCAGGGCGCCCAGGCCCGCCGCGATCGCCATCGCCAGCGGATACCAGGCGGCGATGAAGGGCAGCGCATCTTCGGGGCAGTGCAGCGCATAAGCGATGGTCGCCAGCCCCGCCGAGCCGAGTCCGGCCGCGAGGCCCGACAGTCGCGGCTTCACCGGCGCCCCGCGCCGCGCCAGGGCGAGCAGCGCCGCGAAGGGCAGCAGGGCGTAGAGTGTCACGAAGACGACGCAGGCGCCCCAGGTCTGGCCGAAGACGAGCCCGGCCCAGTCGCCGGTGGGACGCCCCGCCAAGGTCGCGAGCGCCCAGGCGAACACCGCCGCAAGCGGCAGCAGAACCAGCGCCAGCGCGCCGGACACCGTCCGTCCGGGCCGCAGGCTGCGCTCGAAGGCCAACAGCGCGAAACCGGCCACGGAACCGCCGAGCGCAAATTTCGCGAGCAGGGGCGGCGTCATCAACACGGCGGCGAGATCGGTCCGCAGCCCGAGTGTCAGCAGGAGGGCGCCGGAGGCCAGCGCCAGCCCGGCGAGCCCGGCCAGGCCGGTCGCCCGGGTCAGGCTCGCGGTGTCGATCGGCCCGGCATCGGTCGCCAGCACGGCGACGAGATCATCGGTTTTCATGGCAATCTCGAACGGACAGGGGTGGTCGCATCACGGGAGTTCGGAACAGGGTGCGAAAAGGTTACGCGGCTTATGGCGGGGCCGTCAGGGTGGACGCGTGCCGCGCCGGGTGAGGATCTTCGCCATGGCCTTGAGGCCGCGATGCAGCGCGACCTTGGCGGCGGTCTCGGTCATGCCCGCTGCCTTTGCCGCCTCGGCCAGGCTGCCGCCCTGGAGCTTGACGCGGTCGATCAGCCGCCGCGTCCGCTCGGGCAAACCCGCGAGCGCGCGCTCGATGTCGAGCTTGGCGTCGATGGCGGGTCCAGCCGGCGCCACGGGGATCGGCGCTTCGTCGTCGATGGGCAGATGCCCGCGATGGCGGCCGGAGCGGCGCAGATGGTCGATCAGCTTGTAGCGCGCGATCGCATGCGCCCAGGCCGAAACCGGAATCGCCGGGTCATAGGTGTGGCGCGACACATGCAGCGCCAGCAACGTCTCCTGCAGCACGTCCTCCGCCTCGTCGGCGCCGGCGAGACCGGCCCGCGCCAGATGTCCCCGCAGGAAGCCGCGCAGACGCCCGCCGATCATGTCGAGAAAGCGGCGATAGGCGGCGGCGTCCCCCTCCAGCCCGGCCAGGAAGGCGGGGCGCAGCGCGGCTTCGAGATCGTCGAGCGACACGGGCGATGGTTCCAGAAATCGGCAAACGTCGTCGTTGCCCTCTGACATGGCTCAAGGCTGCTCACAAGCCGGCGAGCGTGGCTCGCGGGGCGGGGCGATCGGGCGTAGCGTCCCCCGTCTCGTCGCGCGCCTTCCGCGATCGACGCGCGGGTAGGGATCGCTCGATGATGCTCGGTTCGATGTTGCGGCTGGCCGGAGTGGCGTTCGCGCTCGTGGCCTATGCGTTAGGGGCGGGCGCCCAGCCGCGTGACGCCTGTCCGGCGGAGCGTGGCTGCGTGGTCGCGGATGGCCGCTACCGCCTGATCCTGCCGGAACCGCCCCCGCCTGATGGCGTGAAGAGCGGTGCGATCATGTTCTTCCATGGCTGGCAGGGCTCGGCTGAGGAGACGGTGGCCGATAGCGGGCTGACCGCACTCGCATCGCGTCTCGGCGTTGCGCTGATCGCGCCCGACGGCGCCGGCAAGACCTGGTCCTATCCGGGATCGCCCGGCCGGCACCGCGACGAATTTGCGTTCGTTGCGCAGGTTCTCGACGATGTCGCGGCCCGTTTTCCGGTCGATCCCGGACGCATCCTGGCGAGCGGCTTCTCGCAGGGCGGCTCGATGGTCTGGTATCTCGCCTGCCGCATGCCCGACCGCTTCAAGGCCTTCGCCCCGGTCGCCGGCGCCTTCTGGGAGCCGCTGCCGGCCTCCTGTGCCGGGCCACGCCCGCCGCTCGTCCACATGCACGGCACGGCCGACATGACCGTGCCGCTCGCCGGTCGCGCCCTGCGCAACGGCTTCCGCCAGGGCGACGTCTTCAAAAGCCTCGCCATCCTCGCGCCGACTGTGCCGGCGGTGACGGTCGCCGATGTCCCGACGCAGCCATCGGGCCTGTCTTGCCGCTCCCTCGCTCCGCCGGGTGAAGCCCTGCTCGAGCTCTGCCTGCACGAGGGCGGGCATTGGGCAGATCCGGCCTGGATCGAGCTGGCCTGGCTGCGGACGATGGGATCAGAGCGCCCCGCCGCCGATCACCTTTCCGTGAAGCGGTAACCTTTCGGGCGGGCGGCGCGATTGTCCTGAGCAAAGCCGCCGCGCCGGCCAGGGAGACCGCCTGCATGACCATCCAGACGCCTTTGCCCGCCGCCCTCGTCGCAGACCCCACTGGCGCCGACATCATGGCGTCCCGGTTGAAGGCGGCCGGCGCGACCCATGCCTTCGGCATTCCCGGCGGCGAGGTGCTGGCGCTGGTCGATGCGCTCGGACGCGCCGGTATTCACTTCGAGCTCGCCCGGCACGAGAACGCCGCCGGCTTCATGGCGGAAGGGCTCTGGCATGTTACCGGCGCGCTGCCCGTTCTGGTCGCGACGCTGGGGCCCGGCGTCAGCAACGCCATCACCGCGATCGCCCATGCCCAGCAGGACCGCGTGCCGCTGATCGTCATCACCGGCTGTGTCGATCACGCTCTCGCCGAGAGCTACACCCACCAGGTCTTCGACCACCAGGCGCTGCTGCACCCCATCGTGAAGGCGAGTTTCCGGGCCGCGCCGGGCACCGAGGCGCTGGTCATCGACAAGGCGCTCGCCATCGCGCGCTCCGGTCGGCCCGGCCCGGTTCATATCGATCTGCCGATCGCGGTGGCGGAGGCGCGCGCCAGGCCGTCGTCGATGGCGGCCGGCATGCCCCTCGCAGCCTCGGTTCCCGCCGATCTGGAAGCCGCCCGCGCGATGCTGGCGGCTGCGCGCCGGCCGCTCGTGCTGGCCGGCCTCGACCTGGTCAACGAGAACGCGGCTGATGCGCTGAACCGTTTCCTCGACCGAACCGGCGCGCCGCTCCTCACCACCTACAAGGGCAAGGGCCTCGTGCCGGAGGACGATGAGCGCGTCATCGGCGGGGTCGGCCTCTCGCCGAAGGCCGATGCGCTGGTGCGTCCCTTGATCGCAGCGGCCGATCTGATCGTGCTCGCCGGCTACGACCCCATCGAGATGCGCCAGGGCTGGCGTCACCCCTGGCCGGCGGACAAGCAGGTGATCGACATCGTCGCGCAGGCCCTGCCGCACGGCATGCACAACGCGACGCTGCTGCTCGAAGGCCAGGTCGGGACGATCCTGGATCGCCTCGGTGAGGGCCTCTCGCCGGCGGCGACATGGCCTGACCGGCAGTCGGCCAGAACCCGCGCTGCTCTCCGCGCCGCCTTCGCCGCGCCCTCGGCCTGGGGCCCTCATGCCGTCTTCGACACCCTGCGTGAGGTCGCCCCGCACGGCACCATCGCGACCGCCGATTCAGGTGCGCACCGCATCCTGCTCTCGCAGGTCTGGTCCTGCGACGGGCCGCGCCGGCTGCTGCAGTCGACGGGGCTCTGCACCATGGGCTGCGCGCTGCCCTTGGCGACGGGCGCTGCGCTGGGAAGCGGGCAGCCGACGCTGTGCTTTGTGGGCGATGCCGGCCTCGAGATGGTGCTCGGCGAACTGGCCACCCTGCGCGATCTCCGCCTGCCGGTCGTCGTCGCCGTGCTGGTCGATGAAAGCCTCGGGCTGATCGCGCTGAAGCAGAAGCAGATGGGGCTGGCGCGGGCCGGGGTCGATTTCGGCGCCACCGATTTCGCCGCCGTGGCGCGGGCGACGGGTGGTCATGGCGCGACGATTTGCGACGCCGCGACCCTGGCGCGCGAAGCCAGGGACGCCTTCGCGCGCCCGGGCTTCAGCGTTCTCGCCTGCCGCATCGACGCGGCCGCCTATGAGGGGGCGTTCTGATGGGCGAGCCGGCCGCCCAGGTGAAACGACCGCGCGACGAGCGCCTCGACGTCTTTCGCGGGCTGACCATGCTGATCATCTTCATCGCGCATGTGCCGGCCAACAGCTGGAACGCCTGGATTCCGGCGCGCTTCGGCTTCTCATCGGGAGCCGAACTCTTCGTGTTCTGTTCGGGATTCGCCAGCGCGCTCGCCTTCGGCAGCACCTTCGTGCGGCGCGGCTGGTGGCTCGGCACGGCGCGCATCCTGCAGCGGCTCTGGCAGGTCTACTGGGCTCATATCGGCCTCGTCGTGGCGCTCGTGGCGCTGGCGGCCCTGATCGACATACTCTTGGGTCGCGCCGACCTGGCGGCGCAGTTCGCCCCCCTCGTCGCCGATCCCGAGCGCGCTTTGCTGGGGCTGGTGACGCTGACCTGGCAGCCCGATTACCTCGACATCCTGCCGATGTATCTCGTCATCCTCGCGCTGATCCCGGTCGCGATGGCGCTGCGGCGCTGGCATCCCGCGCTGCCCTTCCTGATGGCGGCGCTGCTCTATGCGCTGGTCTGGACGGAGGGGCTCAACCTTTCCGGCAATCCCTGGAACGGTGCCGGCTGGTTCCTCAATCCCTTCGCCTGGCAGGCGATGTTCTTCATCGGCTTCTTCATCGCGATGAAATGGCTGCCGGTGCCGCCCTTGAGGCGGCGGCCGCTGGTGATCGCTGCAGCCCTGTTCGTCGCCGTCAGCGTGCCGTTCTCCTTCTGGGGCATCGTCGAGCACTGGCCCGCTGGGAAAGCGTTGCGCGATCTCGTCCTGCCGGCGGACTGGGAGAAGAGCCAGCTCCACCCGCTGCGCATCCTGCATTTCCTGGCGCTGGCCTATCTCGTGCTGAGCCTGATCGAGCCCTGGCGGGCGCGGCTCGACAGCGGCCTAGGGCATCTGCTGATCCTGATCGGGCGGCAGTCGCTCGCGGCCTTCCTGGCGAGCATCGTGCTCGCGCGCCTCGCCGGCACGGCGGCCGACATGGCCGGGCAGGATGGCGTCGTGGTCGCACTGCTCAACCTCGCCGGCTTCGGCGCCATCCTGGCGGTCGCCTGCGTCGTGGCCTGGTTCAAGCGATCGCCCTGGTCGGGCGCGGCGCATCCGGTCGCGCCGAAGCCGGCCGTCGAGGCGCCGGCCGCGCCTTCTTCACGGCTGCGTGAAGCGAGTTGAACGGCGGTTGATCGCGTCGCTGCGAACTCCCTTGCGAGCCGATGCCGTCGATGCCGACGTGATGGAGTTGAATGTCATGGTCCATGATCTCTCGGGTGACGCGATCAGCGTCGCCAACGACGCGGCGAGGCTGGCCTGGAACGACACGCTCGAAGCCGTTCTCGCCCATGCCGCCGCCGCCCCCCAGCATCTCGCCGATACGCTCGCGGCCGATCCCGGCTTCGCGCTGGCTCATGCCGCCAAGGGGCTGATGCTGCTCACGCTGGCCCGGCCTGAATTGATCGGCGCGGCGCGGGATTGCCTGGCGCAGGCCCGGCGCGCCATCGCCGAGCGCCCTGCTACCCCCCGCGAGACCAGGTTCGTCGATGCGCTCGCGACTTGGCTCGACGACAAGCCGCGGCAGGCGGCCCGCACCCTGGAGGCCGTGCTCGCCGGCCACCCCCAGGATGTGCTGGCGCTCAAGCTCTCCCATGGCATCCGCTTCATGCTCGGCGACCAAAGCGAGATGCTGTCCTGCCTGCGCCGTGTCATGCCGCGGTTTCCGAGTGCGCATCCGCTCGCCGGCTATGTCTCCGGTTGTTATGCCTTCGCGCTGGAGGAGCGTGGCTTCTACCGCGAGGCGGAGGCGGCCGGACGCCGCGCGGTCGAACTCGCCCCGCGCGATGCCTGGGGCCGCCATGCGGTGGCCCATGTGCTGGAGATGACGGGCCGGACCGACGAGGGCGTCGCCTGGCTCGGCGACGGGCGCGGCTGGGCCCATGCCAACAATTTCCGCTTTCACATCACCTGGCATCTCGCCCTGTTCAGGCTGGAGCGCGGCGAGACCGCCGAGGTGCTGCGCCTCTATGACGAGGGCATCCGCGCCGAGCAGACCGACGACTATCGCGACATCGCCAATGGCGCCGCGCTGCTGGCGCGGCTGAGCTATGCCGGCGTCGATGTCGGCACGCGCTGGGAGGAACTCGCCGCCAAGGCCGAAGGGCGCGTCGGCGACGGCAGGCTCGTCTTTGCCGATCTGCACTACGCGCTCGCCCTGCTCGGCGCCGGGCGGCAGGGTTCGGCCGCCGAGATCGCCCGCAGCCTCGTCGACGACAGCCAGGGCCACCCCAGCGGCGAGCGGCGCGAAGCCGCCCGCAGCGGGTCGCTCGCGGCGTTCGGCCTGATCGCCTTTCATGAGCGCGACTATGCCGAGGCCGCGCGCCTGCTCGGCGCGGCGCGGGGCGGGCTGGTCGCCATCGGCGGCAGCCACGCCCAGCGCGATCTGTTCGAACAGGCCTATATCGAGAGCCTGATCCGGTCCGGCGCGCATGATCGCGCCGCCCATGTGCTGCGCGAGCGGCTGGCGCGGCGCGGCGGGCACAATCTCTTCGCCAGCCGCCGGCTCGCCCGCCTGGGCACGGCCCGCACGGGTCTGGCGGCGCTGGCGCTGGCCGCCATCCCCGTCGCCATCGCGCACTGAAGCCGGGAGGGCGACGCCCATGATGACCCACCATCCCGTCTTGATCGGCCGTCGCGGGCTGCTCGCTCTGGCGGCGATCCTGGCCCTGCCGGGCGTCGCGGCCGCGCCCGCCATGACCGGAAAGCCCGTGAACACGCTGGGCTCTTCCGAGAGCGTCGCGATCCGCGGCTATGACCCCGTCGCCTATTTTCGCGACGGTGGCCCGCGCAAGGGCTCACCCGCGCACGCCGCCCGCCATGACGGCGCCACCTGGCACTTCGCCAGCGCCGCCAACAAGGCGCTCTTCCTGGCCGATCCGGAGCGCTACAAGCCGGCCTATGGCGGCTTTTGCGCCTATGGCACCTCGCGCGGCTATCTCGTCAAGATCGAGCCCGAGGCCTGGTCAATCGTCGAGGGTCGCCTCTACCTCAACTACGATCTCGACGTGCGCGAGACATGGTCGAAGGACACGAAGACCTATCTCGCGCGCTCCGAGCGCAACTGGGCGCATCTGACGGCGCGCGACATCCGCTGACGGAAAGCGTCCGAGCCGCTCAGATCGACCGGGTAATCCCGCCATCGACCCGGATGTTCTGGCCGGTGATGTAGCCGGCATCGGCCGACAGCAGGAAGGCGATGGTGCCGGCGATCTCGGCACTCGTGCCATAGCGCTGCATCGGCACGCGCTGGCGGCGCTCGTCGGTCGCCGGCAGGCTGTCGATCCAGCCCGGCTGGACATTGTTCATGCGGATGTTGTCGGGCGCATATTTGTCCACGAAGATCTTGGTGAAGGCGGCCAGCCCCGCCCGCGCCACCGCCGAGGTCGGAAACATCGCATCGGGCTCGAAGGCCCAGGCGGTCGAGATGTTTACGATCGCTCCCGCCTTCTGGGCCTGCATGATCGGCGTCACCAGGCGGATGGCCCGCACAGCGCTCAGGAAATAGACGTCGAGCCCGCGCTGCCAGTCCTCGTCGGGAATCTCGAGGATCGGCGCGCGCGGTCCATGGCCGGCGCTGTTCACCAGCGCATCGACACGCCCCCAGCGTTCCATGGTCAGGTCGACCAGGCGCTTCACGTCGTCTCCCGACAAATTCGAGCCGGTGACCCCGATGCCGCCCAGTTCCCCGGCCAGCGCCTCGCCCTTGCCCGAGGAGGAGAGGATCGCGACCTGGTAGCCGTCCGCCGAAAGGCGTCGCGCCGTCGCCGCCCCCATGCCGCTGCCGCCGGCGGTGACGATCGCTACTTTCTGGGTCATGTCCGTGTCCTCGGGTCGCTGGATCGGCGACCTTTGTAGAGCATCCGGACCGGATGGGGAGAGGGGTGCGCGGGCGCTTAGCCATGAAAACAGGCGCGTGCCGCGATGGCGCCAAACCAGGTGGCGATGCCCGGACGAACAGATGCGCCGCGAAAGCCGGCACACGCCGCGGCAGAGCCGGCAAGGGCGCGAGGCGGGACACATGTGAGTGGGGAATGGCGCGCCCGACACGACGGCAGCATCGTCGGTAATGGCCTTCGCAAACCATTGAAACGATTGCGGTATCGGACGTTTTGACTACGGTCTGACCGTCTTCTCACCGATGGCCAGCGAACTGTATCCTAACGATGCCGCGACATTCATCTCTGCCGTTCACTCGCCAACGCGCCAAGGGAGGAACATTTACTTTCAAGTTCCAGCTACCGAGCGATGTCGTCGACGCACTTTGCTCGTGCTCAACAGACCCGCCACCGCGATCGGTTGTCTTCAGTCTCAAGACTCGTGATCCCGTCGTTGCAAAGCCGCGAGCCCTCCAAGCAGCGGCTCATGTCATCCGCCTCGTGGCACGGGTGAGGGAACAAGGAGGAGCGGTCTGGCAGCAGCCCAACGCTCGTGATTTTCAAAGCGATGGAGTTTGCTTGGCACGCTCGGAATTGACGAGCGTCGACCGAACGCCGGCCGTCACGAAAGCACGTGAACCCGCTGCGCGCCGACGAAAGTTGGGCGAGATCGGTCTCATGGAAGCTTACAAAGACATTTACCTGCCGCGCCGACGCGAGCGCCATGGAGAGCCGCCACGTCGTCGTTCCCAACTGGAATGGGAATTATCGATCACGCGCTTCATCAACATCATGGGCGACAGGCCGATCACAGCCATAACGCGAACCGACGCCGAGACATTTGCTCGGTCTCTCGACATGCCTTCGCCGGCCACGCGCAAAAAATGCATCAACGCGCTTGCTTCGATCTGCAATGCGGCAATTCAACAGCAGGTGCTGAATACCAATCCGTTCCGAGGCCTCGGCCCGACGCGAGAGGCCATTGTGGCCGCAAGACGTAGTTATCGGAGGTTTGACCGCGATGGACTGATCAAGCTGTTCGCTAGAACCGAGCAAGAAAGTGGTGCTGTTCTATGGGTGCCGCGCCTGCTGCTCTTCACAGGTGCTCGTCTCGACGAAATGGCGCAGCTTCGATCAGAGTGGTTCGGCACACGCGATGGCATTCCTGTGATCGATCTTCGGGATGCGCGCCTCAAGGATCAGCACAACCGCCGGTCCATCCCGCTTCATCGAACGCTGCTTCGCCTCGGCATCCTCGACTTTGTTGCTCGCGCCGATGAGCGGCTTTTCCCGGAACTCAAATATCGTCACTCCGCAGAACGATGGGGCGCGGCGTTAAGCACGCGCCTCAACCGGGAGATCGATGCGGCGATGGGGTCTGATAGAAGCTTCTGCGTTCACAGTTTGAGAAAAACGTTCGAGCACGCCGCCTACGTCGCCGGTATTCAAAAGCCGACCTTCAACGCAATTACGGGGCATCGGCCGCACGACGTTTCTGAAGAGCATTATCTTCACTTGAAAGAAGATACTGCTCTTTTAAAAAGCCAAGTCGATCTCCTTGATTTTGAATATCTATTTTGATGGTAGCTGCTCGCGACCCAGCGGGCCGCGAGAAGTTCGCTGGCCATCGGTGAGAAGACGGTCAGACCGTAGTCAAAACGTCCGATACCGCAATCGTTTCAATGGTTTGCGAAGGCCATTACCGACGATGCTGCCGTCGTGTCGGGCGCGCCATTCCTGCTTCATCAACGACTTGGCTCGCGTTAGGACCCGGCTCGCGGCGTGGTTGGGAGCAGGTGTTGGGACCAGCCGGGACCTCGCTCTGGCGACCTCACAGCCGTGTTTTCAGCAGATTTGGCGAATCGGCAGTCTTCAAGCCTGAAGGCGACCGCGCAGTTTGATTTCGACATCGGCGCGCCATGTCCATTATGTCGAGGGCTCACCTGATCGAGCCCCCCATGTCCTGCCCCACCCTGTCGTTTCACCACCTCATCCCGGCCGCTCTCGTTGCGCGCGAGATCAGCGACATCGAGCGGCGGCTGGCCTCGACCGGCTACGATCCGACCGGCCTCGATTTCGAGGGCGCAGCACGGCAGAAGGTCGTGAGGGATGTGGTCGCGACCGCGATCGATATCGGCGTGGATGTCCTGCGGAAGCACTGGCAACCGCGATCGAGTGGAGCGATCGACATCGCGATCGAGGTGACGCGGGACGCCGATCTCGTGGCGCTCGAACTGGCGCTCCACTGACCTCAACTGACGGATAAATAAAGACAATCAGACCCCGCATGGGGTATTCTGATCGCACATATCGTTCAGGGGATTATAGCGTCCTACCCCGCCGCAAAAACCGATATCCGGGACATTAAGGCGAGGACGCGTGATGGCGTCAGCCGCAGACCGGATTCATGAGGGAGAACGACCCGACGAGGCGAGCATACCGCAGTGGCGGTATGGAAGCGGCCCCTCTGCTGATCCGTCAGCGAAAAGGCATCAGAAAGAGGACAGCCATGCCTATACGCGGGGCATCTGTCCGCCCATGCCTCGGCGCTGAACTACCGAGCATGTGAGATTGGGACCATCCGGTCCCATAACCGTCGGGTTCACCTCAACGACACCGTGAGCACAAGGTCCGAAGAATTTAATCTCGAATGAGAATTTTAGGGCAACCCCAAAGCTTGGATATCAGGTGGTCGGAACCAGAAGAGCAACGATAGCAGGTCTCGGGCGACCGCCTGCTGCTGCGTAAACCAGCGAAGTTGTAGTTCAGCACATCAACGACTCAGCGAATGTGACATTCATATCCCTTGTTCCCGTCGTTGGCGGGGACAGGGGGGATGAAAACACGGGCTGATCTAGCGAATGCGGAAACGAGCCTGACGGCATTCAAAGAAAATTGCTGGCTGCAAGAGACATGCGAGAGCAGCGAGCAATGTCTCTGCGAGCCAGCGGGTCAGCGCGCAGCGGCTGGCCCTTCTGATCTGTCTTCCATCCAATGACGGTCTTCCAACGGCTCTCTGGCCGTCCTTCACCGTCCAACCTGCCTTCTGGAGGTGATGTCCAAGACAAGGCCGCAGCCAGATCACACTGGGCGTTTATGACCCGCTTCGTCTCCGATCCCTTCAAACCAGATGGGGAAGCCGATGCCTGCCAAGCGCGCCAGACGTCCAACCTCGATTGCCCGATATCTGCTCGTCGATCGATGGCGTGGCAGTGTGGGTGGCCATTACGGCTCCCCCGCCCTTGGACCGATGTCGACCTACCTGCACTTCCATGGCCGTCTCGACGAACCCTTGCGCGGCACCAGCGACGCCCATCTCCAGATCAGTCCTGATCCCGACTGGGAGGCCCGCACGAATGCCGGCGGGCTGATCGGCAACAAGCCGCTCGTCCAGTTCGTGATCGGCATCCCCCCGATCCAGTTCGAACGGCTCTGGCAACTGGCTCCTTCCTGCCGCTCGATCCATCTCGCCTTCTCCGAGCCCTATCGCAGCAAGGCGACCATCACCGGCTGGTATGCGTCGACAACCCTCCCCGACGAGGACGAGTAACGATCGCGGCCTCTCGTCTCACAAACGCAGGTCTCAAATACTAAATCAGCCATCTCTCAAAAATGGCCCACATAAATACGTTGAAATGCTTTGAGACGTACGGGATGACACGTCATAGACTCATGCGAGACGAGGATGTCATGGCTGGGATGCTGGTGGGATACGGGAGGACTTCTTCTGCGGCCCAATGTGCCGGACTGGAAGCGCAGGAGCGGGACCTGAAGGCCGCAGGGGTGGAGAAGCTCTTTATGGAGCAGGTCTCCTCGGTAGCGAAACGAGAGGCGCTTGAGGCCGCCATCGACTTTTGCCGTGAAGGGGACACCCTAACCGTTACGAGGCCGGACAGGCTCTCCCGTGGCGTCGCCGATCTGCTCAACATCATCGACCGGCTGGAAAAAAAGGGCGTAGCCCTGCGCATCTTGAGCTTCGGCGGCGGCGTGCTCGACACCTCGAACGCAACTTCCAAACTCATTTTGACCGTCTTGGCTGGGACGGCAGCGTGGGAGCGAGCCGTGATGTTAGAGCGCCAGCTTGAAGGGATCGCTAAGGCCAAGGCCGAAGGCAAATACAAAGGCCGCGCGCCTACCGCACGCCGTCAAACCGATCGCGTTCGGGCGCTCCACGCCGAAGGTACCAAGGTATCCGAGATCGTCAGGCAGATCGGGATCAGTCGCGCCAGTGTGTATCGGTGCTTGGGCCGGTGATAGGGGCGCAAGACTCGGCCGTCGTCTTCGAAAAGTGTGGGACGGTTCTGACAACGAGTTTTGCGAGATCATCATCAGCGAAATCCGCAGCCGCACCTCGGCTCTTGGGAGATCGCAGAACCGACCGTTTGTCGGAGTAGGTTCTCAACCGGATCGCATTATTTCTTCGACCAGACGGCAACGTTCATCGGAAGCTCGTGGCGACGGTCAAGGAACCCCGATCATCATCGGAGGCCGCATTGCCAGAATACCAAATTGCCCGATGACCTATTCAGACGCCCGCAAGATGGGCACAACTCGTACGATTACCCTGTTTTACAAGCCCATCCCGTGGGGCCCCATTCGTGATTGATTGGTGGCCGTGGTGTCGACGCAGTGTTGGACGCGCGAGGCGGTCGCGACCCGTGAAATCACGGATGCCGTGAGGTCCGACCCGATTGGCTACATCGCTTTGCAATTATCACGAAACCAAGCTTCGATAGTGGGCACAGTATGGGGGTGATCATATAGGCCATGCCGCAATGATTTGTGAGGACTTCTGACCAAAGTTACGATATGCGCCTTTTCGGAATTATCGGGAACGGATTGAGAATTTACTTCGCATATAAGTGGCGTTATGAGTATTTCTCGACCAAATACCGATTGAAAGACCGCACTCAGGAGCGTTGTTAACAAAACAATTGCTGGAGCAATTATAATAGAAACAAAGCTAAACATGACAATTATCATTATAAATGTCCCAATACTGTCAGTAAAAAGACGTACCTTGAATATTGATTCAATAACAAACGCAAGGAAAAGCAATAAATATGAAAAAATAAATAGATGAAATAGCGGAAATCCAAACAGTGAAATCACAATATTTGAAAGTTTCGCACCAATTGAGCCAACCGCCAATGTTAATGCAGCCTCATCGTCAATTGATCTCAATATCAACAATTTGCCCTCAAATCTGGACAGCGGACCGTGTGATGATTGCTGTGATAGGAGACGTATTCTTTCCCGAGAGAAATTTTCGTATACAGCGATATTATCGTTGAAAACGTAATACGTTATAATCGATATGAATAAAATCAGCCCTACAAATGCAATGGCTAGTATGTCGGCAAATTTGTTTTGGATAAAATCATAATTACTCACCCAAAATAGAATCGCTCCACCGACTATTAATTCAATTAGAATCATGTAAATCCATAGATACCTGAGATGATAAAGAGCTTTATTTAATCTATAACTCAACGACGCCGAAAAAACCTCAACAAAAGGAGTGGCAAGAGTAACTATAAAAATCTTATTAGTTTCATAATTTATATATTCGAGCGATCTTAATACGATATTACCTCCATGGCTATGTGATATTATCAATTGATGGCGATCAGGATAGCGATCTCTCTGACTAGAGAGAAGTTCTGCAAGTGAAATTGCCGCGTTATTTCGCTCAATGAATGAATTCCGGCCCGACCAAATAAAAGACTCGATATTAGCTTCGCCGAAGTATTGATTTATAGAATCAACGAACGGTGATCCAGCATTGAACCATCTGCGTCTAGTTCCGCCTTGTCGGAAAAACCCATTTCCCCAAGTTCCATGGACTAATGTGATAGATAGGTTTTTCATTGTATTTCCCATATTCCAAAATTAATTCGTAGCTCACGACTTGGCAATAGGAGCACTGAATTAGGCTCCCAGCGTGCGTGGCCTTGCTTGAACCGAATCCTCCTTCGCGAACCCGACATATGTGGGCCATCCGTATTATGGGCGCAGGTCGCGCCAACTGTGTCCGGCGCATCCGAAGGAGCGAGCGCTGCATCCATCCAACGGCACGCCGAGCGTTACGTCGAATCGGAGCGAAATGGGCCCGAACTCCCGGTGAAGCCGCCCCCTTTAGACGCGCATCAGGTGCGGACGTCCCATACTTCCCAATTTAGCTGTGCTTTGCAGGGTGCCATCGATTTCCCCCCGGATGTCGCATTGGCCGTCTCGATTTGCTTTCCGCTGCTGAACTGTCCCCAATCCTCAAACATGTCTGCCAAAACCCGGAATGGCTCTAACCTGCGTAATCAACACACACACGCACCAACGGCGCTAGAGACCCTCGCCGGGCGGCCCGCATCTTTAAGACCTACAGTTATGACGCCATCGCGGTAATGACCGATGATCCCTATCGGCTGGCCCGCGACATTCGGGGCATCGGCTTTCGCACAGCGGACTCGATCGCGGCGAAGCTCGGAATGGAAAAGATCGCGTCTCAGCGTCTGCGGGCTGGCGTCTTGGGTTCTCCAAGGGCTTCACGCAGGCCAACGCCTATGCGCAGGGCAACTTCGACGACGTTCCATTCAAAGAGACGCGCCCGAGGCTAGGGGGCTTCCGAAGGAGCCCCACACGCGACGGATCAGGCGGGTTCAGGACCTTTAGGATGTTTGGAACGCTCGTGTAGTGCATCCCAAGCGCCCCGCGCTCGTCGTCATCCGCGACGGCTTGGATCATCGAGCCGAAGATATCGGGGTTGATCTTTTTCCAGTCGAGATTGCCGATGTGAAGCAGGTAGGAGCGCGCTATCCGGCTGAAGCGCGGGACATCCGTGTCGCCGGAAAACAGGCCGCCATTCACATACGGAAATGCGTCAGTCCATCGAGGCAGTTTCGCTGCCGATCGATCGGCGACCTTCGTATTCATGGCGAGGAAAAGCGCGCTGATGATGTCGTGCGTATTCGACGAGTCGGCTTGGCTCATCCGCTCAATTGTTGCCGTGAACAGGCGTTCACCGGTGAAGATGTCGGTATCCTCGGCAAAAAAGCAGAAAATCAGGCGCGCCATAAAATGATTCATGGCCGGTCGCCGCGCGGCGGTTCCCCAGTCGGAATTGTCCCGCAGCAACTCAACATAGAGCTTGTTCAGCCGCCCCGTGGCTCTGATGTCGAAGGAGCTTTCACGGATTTGCTTGACCGTGCTGATGCCCGCTAAGGGCAGGAAGAAGCCGAAATGATTGGGAAAGTCGGCGTAGTTGCATGCGACCGCCTCGCCATTGTTCAGGTCCTCGGCCTCGAAGGTATCCCCATCCGTTGCCAGAATGAACTTCGTCTTCCAGCGCGCTGTGGCCGGGCTGCCTCGAAGTGCAGAAAGCGTGCTCGTTACCGCTCCGGGGGCTGCGACAGCCATATGGATGTTGTTGGTCTGGAGGACGCCACCGAGGTCGGACCTGTTCGATTCGCCCTTCCGCAGGCGCTTCAGCGTCGTGTCCTTGTTTCCGAACGCTTGCAGAAACGCGAAGGGGAACTCGTCGGCATTGAACGGGCTTTCGGCCAGAGCCGTGATCGCTTCTTCGATCTCGACTGCGTTCATACTGCGCTCTCCGTTTGGCCTGACGCGATGATCGCTTTGGACCCCGTTCATCAACGAGATAGCAGTTCCTGATCAAGACGCCACGCTCGCTCGTGCGATGGGTGCCGGTTCTCGGTCGCGATTGCTACCGCCAACATAAATAGGTGCTGCACCCTTTCAGGAGAGCACCCATGAGCCTCATCGACGACATTACCGACCGAGGGATTGCCCGGTCAAAACGGCATCTCTCCCGGCTCCTCGGCCGGGCTCCCAACTACCTTTGTGAGACGCGTGGCTCCCGCGCGGAGGACCTCGTCCACCTTCGCCTGCATCTTCTCGACATCGGCGGGCACGACGATCTTGTAGCGTGCGCTGAAAAAATGCTGCTGGAGCCTTGGCGATGAGCAGGTTCAATCTCGTCGAATTTCGCGACTTGTTGAGTGAGAAGGGCTATCAGGCTGGCTTCAATATCACATACCCGCATGGCGTTGAGCTTCCCGGCTGGTCGCCCGCCACGATAGGCCACAAGGCGTTCAACACCGTCTTGACCGAGACCCGGCAGTGGTGCCGTGACAACCTGCCGGGGCAGTTTACGACCAAGCGCATGCGCAGCGACGCGCTACGCGAGGTTGGCATTCGGTTTGAATTCGAGAGCCCCACTGACGCTGCCTATTTCCGTCTGCGGTGGTGCTGATCATGCCTTCTGCGATCATGGCCTTGATCACCTCGTCGCTGCCCGCACTTGAGAGGGACCTCCACCTACACACCCTGCGGTATCGGGAGGACCATCAACGCCTCGAACAACGGCTGAACCTCTACCGTCGGTTGAAGGCCAAAATGATCGCTAATCAGTTAGACGAACATTATGACCCTCGACAGGTTGAAGCTGATATCCGCGCGCTCTTCGTATCGCTCGATCGGCAGCGTGACCGCAGCCGAGCGCTCCGGGCGGAGATCGAAATGCTCTCCGGCGACTTGATCGAGGCGACGACCAAGGGACCTCTGACGCCCGAACAGGCTCGGAAGCGCGCTGATCGAGACAACGATCGCCGCAGACGCATCGGCGACCTTCAGGCAGCAAAGAACGATCAGGCGGCAACCAAGAGCCGGCAGATCGCCGCCGTGCGCGCAAAGATAGGCCGATGATGGGTGTCGACATCGTCAGCGCGGCTATTGTGTTGATTCCACATTAGTTATTGCTTCATGGCGATGCATCAAGCCAAATGACGAAGACCATGCGCTTCCGAGCAATCGCGATCGCAGCCACATTGATGGCCGTTACGATCCCAGCGGAAGCTGGTTCGAAGCGAACGCCTGTCATGATTGGCGGGCACGAAAATCTCGATGCCTGCATGACGATCGGCCATGTAGCTCGGCTAGGTCCTGTTCGTCCGGAGGACCCGAAGAGCGGCTTTCTGTCCGTCAGGTCGGGACCCGGTGGTAGCGCATATTTCGAGATCGACCGCGTCCACAACGGTGACGAACTGATTATCTGCGAGACCGTTGGTCCTTGGCATGCCGTCATCTACCCCAACCGTGGGCAGTCGTTTCAGGAGTGCTACGCGCAGATCAACGTGACCATTGCTCGTCGTATCCCGTATCGGGGGTCCTGCCGTAGCGGTTGGGTGCATGAGCGCTACATCGAGATCACGGCGGGTTAAGCAGCCGCTCGCAGCCAAGAAGCACCGAGCTACCGAACGCCGAAGGAATTTTTTGGGAACCGACCCTTGATCGTCCCAACCGGCGTTCCGCCGTTCATCATGATGTAAGTGCCGGGCTGCACCTTCTTGATCAGAACTTTGGAGCGCTTGTCACAGCTATCGTCCGAGCCCTCCAGTTCCAGCTTGGGGCTGATCGAACCGACGACGATCTGATTTATGTCTCGGATCGAGAAACCACCCCGATCGACAGTGATCTCTCCCCGAAATGCACCGTAGTTCTGATCCTTCGTATTGAAGGACGCATTCCGAACCAGCGCGGTCTCGTATCCTTGGGCGGGAATGATATCGAGCGAGATGTCGCCGAACATGACCTTGGCGGCATCGCATGCGGTGGCCGCTCCCCCAACCAGCGCGAAGGCCACACCCACACTCAATCGCAAGACTAATCTACCCACCAGCATCCCAGCCATGACATCCTCGTCTCGCATGAGTCTATGACGTGTCATCCCGTACGTCTCAAAGCATTTCAACGTATTTATGTGGGCCATTTTTGAGAGATGGCTGATTTAGTATTTGAGACCTGCGTTTGTGAGACGAGAGGCCGCGATCGTTACTCGTCCTCGTCGGGGAGGGTTGTCGACGCATACCAGCCGGTGATGGTCGCCTTGCTGCGATAGGGCTCGGAGAAGGCGAG
>NNBT01001843.1_pt1 | contig 48880 bp, 51 predicted proteins | sample 1173831 | NCBI WGS metagenome assembly NNBT01 (sample SAMN07173936, study PRJNA388173) | plant metagenome | isolation source: symbiotic tissue sample KVJ10 | place: Norway: Troms, Kvaloya island | reverse complement strand
GGGGGTGGGAGCCGTGGAGCGCCCGCTCACCGGCACCCAATCGTCTCGCGCTCGGTGACGATCCAGTCGAGACGGCGGTCATGCGGCTCCTCGGGCACGGCCGCGATCTCCTGCGCGCCATAGGCGATGCCGATGCTGATCACCGGCCCGAGCTCGGTGAGCTTGGCGTCGTAATGGCCCTTGCCGTAACCGATGCGGTAGCCGCGACGGTCGAAGGCCGCCAGCGGCACGATCAGGATGGCGGGGACGACCTCGGGCTGCTCCGGCTGCGGCACCAGCGTGCCGAAGCCGCCGGGCACGATCGGCTCATAGGGCGCCCAGCGCCGGAACAGCATCCTCCGGGCGTCGATCGCCGGCAGGCACAAAGGCAGGCCGCGCTCATGCAGGCCTTCGAGGATGGGGCGCGGATCGGCCTCCGATCGCATCGGCCAATAGGCGGAAACGGGGCCGGGCGCTGCGTCGAACACCGGCAGCGCCAGAACGCGCTCGGCGAGCGCCTCGTCCCAGATCAGGCGGTCGTCGATCTCGAGCGCGTCGCGAAGCGCCAGCGCCGCTTCGCGCAGGGCCGCTTTCCGGGTCGCGATATCGTTGGAAGAGAGCGTCTTTGTCATGGCAGGACAGTGCTGAGCCACCTCGGCCGTGGAGATTTCGATCCCGGGACACCTACTAAAGTAGGTGGGCGCCGTGTGTCCGGGTCCAGGGACCCGGTCAGGGACAGCTCCCTAGGGAGTCGTATGGGCCCGGGAATACAGTTCTCGCACGCACCAGGCAGCCCAGCGAAACCAATGTAGGGAATGCGCCGGCAAAGCGCCAGTGCGGTTTCACCCCACAGCGCTCGGAATCAGGCTCTTCGCGATGCCCTCGATCCGCTCCGCCGCCGCGGCCAGCGCCTCGGCCGCCCTGTCCTCGACCTCGCCGAGGCGTCGGTCGGCCGCTCCGGCATCGCCCTGGATCGCGGCAAGATCGGCTTCCAGCCGGGCGATCCGGCGCTGCAGCTCGGAGGCCTCGTCGGCGACCATCAGCGCCGCCATGACATGCAGGCGCATGTCGCCGATCTCGCCGAAGGCCTCGCGCATCTCCTGGATCTTGCCGTCATAGACGCGGGCGAGCCCCTCCAGATGCGGCTCCTCGCCCTCCCCGCAGGCCATGCGATAGGCCTTGCCTGCTATGGTGACATTGACTTGCGGCATGGCGGTCTCCGCTCATTGCTCCCGAATGTCGGGGCCGGCCTGTGCCGGGGCCGGGTAGGTCGGTTCTGGATCGTCCGGCGCGACGCCGTCCGCATCGGCATCGGCATCGTTCTGCTGCGCGCGCGCGATCACGGCGCCGATGACGTTCATGGCGCGCTCCAGCCGCTGATCGACATCAGCGGCGGCGGTCTCGACATCGCCGAGCCGCGCGGTCGCGCCATCGAGCTCGGCCGCCAGCCGCGCCCGGTCGTCCTGCATCAGCGCCAGTTCGGTTTCGATATTGGCCCGGCCACGCTCGGCCTCGACACGTCGCCGCGCCGCAGCCTCGAGCTGCGCCAGCGCGCCGTCGAGGCGCGCCATGGCATTCTCCAGCATCAGGCTCGCCACCGTCGCTCTCCCTTCAGATCGAAGCCGGCTCACACGATTCGCGGACCCTAGACCATGTCGCGGCAAAAGGGGAATCGACCCGGCTAAGATGCGCCCCGATCCCAAGGACTTCGGGCCGCTTGCTGTCTTCGCACTTGCAGCACGGCGCGGCGGCGGCTTGCAGCAGGGCCGGGAAGCAACGCCATGCGAATTGACTCGCGGCAAGCCAGCGGCCTAATCCGGGCCACCATTCGAAGCGATACAGCGACCTCGGAATTCCGGACCGTCCTCGGCCTGCCGCCTGCGCAGGATTTGGCCGCGGCCTCGTCCTCCCGCCAGACGGAGCCAGAAATCACCATGACCACGATCGACCGTGCCCAGCACGACAAGCTCGCCAACGCCATCCGCGGTCTCGCGATGGATGGCGTCGAGCAGGCCAAGTCCGGCCATCCCGGCCTGCCGATGGGCGCCGCCGACGTCGCGACCGTGCTGTTCACGCGCGTGATGAAGTATGACGCCGCCGATCCGCGCTGGCCCGACCGAGATCGCTTCGTGCTCTCGGCCGGCCATGGCTCGATGCTGCTCTACGCCCTGCTCTATCTCACCGGCGTGCCCGGCATGGAGCTGGCGGACCTCAAGAAGTTCCGGCAGCTCGAGTCGAAGACGCCCGGCCATCCCGAGAACTTCATGACGCTCGGCGTCGAGACCACCACGGGCCCGCTCGGCCAGGGTCTCGCTACCTCTGTCGGCATGGCCATGGCCGAGCGCATGCTCGCCGCCGAATACGGCCGCAAGATCGTCGATCACCACACCTATGTGCTGGCCTCCGACGGCGACCTGATGGAGGGCATCAGCCATGAGGCGATCGCGCTCGCCGGCCATCAGAAGCTCAACAAGCTGATCGTGCTGTGGGACGACAACGGCATCTCGATCGACGGCCCGCTCTCGATCTCCGACAATGTCGACCAGATCGCGCGCTTCAAGGCCTGCGGCTGGCGCGCCGAGCGTGTCGACGGGCATGATCCCGACGCGATCGAGGCAGCGATCCGCCGCGCCCAGAAATCGAACAAGCCGACCATGATCGCCTGCAAGACGGTGATCGGCTTCGGCGCGCCCAAGAAGGCCGGCACCTCCAAGGCCCATGGCGAACCGCTCGGCGCCGACGAACTCGCCGCCGCCAAGAAGGCGCTCGGCATCACCGGCGGCCCCTTCGAGATCGCCGCCGACACGCTGAAGGCCTGGCGCGGCTTCGGCGCGAGCGGGGCTGCCGCCCATGCCGACTGGAAGAGCCGCTATGAGGCGCTGTCCGAGCGCAAGCGCGCGGATTTCGGTCGCCGCCAGGTCCATGGCGTGCCCGCCAAGCTCGACAAGGCGATCCTCGCCCACAAGAAGGCCCTGATCGCCGCCCCGCAGGCCGTGGCGACCCGCAAGGCCTCGGAAATGGCGCTGGAGGCGATCACCCCCGTCATGCCGGAGCTCGTCATGGGTTCGGCCGACCTGACGCCGTCCAACAACACCCGCACCAAGGCGGCCGAGGACTTCACGCCCAAGACCCCCAAGGGCCGCTATGTCCGCTACGGCATCCGCGAGCACGGCATGGCCGCTGCGATGAACGGCATCACGCTGCATGGCGGCTTCCGCACCGGCGGCGGCACCTTCCTGGTCTTCGCCGACTATGCCCGCCCCTCGATGCGCCTGGCCGCCCTGATGGGGCTGCCGATCGTCTATGTCATGACGCATGACTCGATCGGGCTCGGCGAGGACGGCCCGACCCATCAGCCGGTCGAGCAGATCGCCTCGCTGCGCTGCATGCCCAACATGCACGTCTTCCGCCCGGCCGACACGATCGAGACGGCGGAAGCCTGGCAGTTCGCGATTGAGAACACCAAGGGGCCGACCGTGCTCGCCCTCTCGCGCCAGAACCTGCCGCAGCTGCGCACCGACGCGACCGCGACCAACCGCTCGGCCCGGGGTGGCTACGAGTTGCTCGCGGCCGAGGGCGGCAAGGCGCAGGTCACGCTGTTCGCCTCGGGCTCCGAGGTCGAGATCGCCGTCGCCGCCCGCAACCTGCTGGCCGAGAAGGGCGTCCGGGCGCGCGTCGTCTCCGTGCCCTCGCTCGAGCTGCTGCTGGCGCAGGACGAAGCGACGAAGGCCGCCGTCATCGGCGACGCCCCCATCAGGATCGCGGTCGAGGCCGGGGTCCGCTTCGGCTGGGATGCCGTGATCGGCGAAGACGGCGTCTTCATCGGCATGCACTCCTTTGGGGCCAGCGGCCCCTACAAGGAGGTCTACAAGCATTTCGGCATCACGGCCGAAGCCGTGGTCGATGCGGCGATGAAGCGCCACAACGGCTGACACTTCGTCATTGCGAGCGCAGCGAGGCAATCCAGCGGACGCGGCCCTGCCGCCCCTGGATGGCTTCGTCGCCGACGCTCATCGCCATGACGGTTTTTCACTTGCTTTCGGTCACGCTTTGGCCGAATTGCCCGCGTGAATGGCGTGCGAGCGCCGGACTTCGGCGAAGGAGAGGTTTGAGATGACGGTCAAGGTGGCGATCAACGGTTTCGGCCGCATCGGGCGCAACGTTTTGCGCGCGATCATCGAGTCGAAGCGCAAGGACATCGAGGTCGTGGCGATCAACGATCTCGGCCCGGTCGAGACCAACGCCCATCTCTTCCGCTTCGATTCCGTGCATGGCCGTTTCCCCGGCACGGTGACGGTGTCGGGCGACACGATCGACGTCGGCCGCGGCCCGATCAAGGTCACTGCCGTGCGCGATCCCAAGGATTTGCCGCACAAGGCGCTCGGCGTCGACATCGCGCTGGAATGCACCGGCATCTTCACCACCAAGGAGAAGGCCTCGGCCCATCTCGCGGCCGGCGCCAAGCGCGTGCTCGTCTCGGCTCCCTGCGACGGCGCCGACCTGACGGTCGTCTTCGGCGTCAACAACGGCCAGCTCACCAGCGACCATGTCGTCGTCTCGAACGCCTCCTGCACCACCAACTGCCTCGCGCCGGTCGTGCGCGTGCTTCATGACGCGGTGGGCATCGACAAGGGCTTCATGACCACGATCCACGCCTATACCGGCGACCAGCCGACGCTGGACACCATGCACAAGGATCTCTACCGCGGCCGCGCCGCCGCGCTCTCGATGATCCCGACCTCGACCGGCGCCGCCAAGGCGATCGGCCTCGTCATCCCCGAGCTGAAGGGCCGCCTCGACGGCTCCTCGGTGCGCGTGCCGACCCCCAACGTCTCGATGGTGGACTTCAAGTTCATCGCCAAGCGCAAGACCACGGTCGAGAAGATCAACGACGCGATCCTCAAGGCGAGCCGCCGCGGCCCGCTCAAGGGCATCCTCGCCGTCACCGACCAGCCCAACGTCTCGATCGACTTCAACCACGATCCGGCTTCGTCGACCTTCGCCCTCGACCAGACGAAAGTCATGGACGACAAGTTCGTCAGCGTCGTCGCCTGGTACGACAACGAGTGGGGCTTCTCCAACCGCATGAGCGACACCGCCGTCGCCATGGGCAAGCTTCTCTGACGTCACGACTCAAGGCCGCGCCGGGCCTCGGCGCGGCCTGCTCCCTCTTGCATTGAACGGAACGACCATGGCCAAGATCGAGCCGACCGTCGCGTCGCCTGGAGACACTTCCATGCCGACGACAGTCTCCTCCGCACCGGGCTATGGCGCACCCTATGTCGTCGGCAGCGCCGCCCCCGCTGCCGAGGCCGCCCCCGTCACCGACCCGCGCCAGCTCGACCAGCTCTCGCGCATCGAGGAGAAGGCGGCGCGCATCGAGGAGAAGTTCGCCCGCTACGAGGCCGTGCTGACCCGCGCCGAAGCCTCGCTGGAGCGCAGCGCCCACAAGGTCGACGCGGCTGCCGGCACGATGGACTTCGCCGCGATCCGCGGCGAGATCGCCGCCCTGCGCGACCGCGTCGATGCGACGCCGCGCGCCGCGACGCTCTTCACCACGGCGATCGTCACCGCGATCCTCACAGTCGTCCTGACCGTTCTGGTGCTGCGCTTCGGCGTGCCCGGCCTGATGCCCAAGCTCCTGCCATGAGCGCTGCCGTGACCGCGTTCAAGACGCTCGACGACGCCGACCTCGCCGGCAAGCGCGCGCTTGTCCGCGTCGATCTCAATCTGCCGATGGAAGACGGCAAGGTCACCGACACGACGCGCATCGACCGCATCCTGCCGACGATCCGCGAGATGTCGGCCAAGGGCGCCAAGGTCATCCTGCTCGCCCATTTCGGCCGGCCCAAAGGCGTGGATGAGAAGAACAGCCTGAAGCAGGTCGTTCCCGCGCTCGCCCATGCGCTGGGCCAGCCCGTGACCTTCGTGTCCGACTGCACCGGCGACGACGTCGCCAAGGCGGTTGCGGCGGCGAAGAACGGCGACGTGCTGCTGCTGGAAAACACCCGCTTCCACGCCGGCGACGAAAAGAACGATCCCGATTTCGTCGCGGCGCTCGCCGCCAATGGCGACCTCTTCGTCAACGATGCCTTCTCGGCCGCCCACCGCGCCCATGCCTCGACGGAAGGCCTCGCCCATGTCCTGCCGGCCTATGCCGGCCGCACCATGCAGGCCGAGCTGCAGGCGCTCTCGGCCGGCCTCGACAACCCCGCCCGCCCGGTCATGGCGATCGTCGGCGGCGCCAAGGTCTCGACCAAGCTCGACCTGCTCGGCAACCTCGTCAGGAAGGTCGACGTGCTCGTCATCGGCGGCGGCATGGCCAACACCTTCCTCGCCGCGCGCGGCGTCGATGTCGGCAAGTCGCTCTGCGAACATGACCTCGTCGCCACCGCCCGCGAGATCGAGGACAAGGCAAAGGCCGCCGGCTGCGAGATCATGCTGCCGGTCGATGCGCTGGTCGCGCGCGATTTCAAGGCCAACCCGGGCCACCGGGTCGTACAGGTCGGCGAGGTCGCGCCCGACGAGATGATCCTCGACGCCGGCCCCCTGAGCGTCGCAGCGGTCGTGCTCAAGCTCGACCATGTCAAGACGCTGGTCTGGAACGGGCCTTTTGGGGCCTTCGAGCTGCCGCCCTTCGACACGGCGACGGTCACCGTCGCCCGGGCTGCGGCCAAGCGCGTCAAGGCCGGCACGCTCGTCGCGGTCGCCGGCGGCGGCGACACGGTCTCGGCCATGAATCATGCCGGCGTGGCGGACGACCTGACCTATGTCTCGACCGCCGGCGGCGCCTTCCTGGAGTGGATGGAGGGCAAGCCGTTGCCGGGGGTGGAAGCGCTGCGGAAGGGCTGACGGCGCTCGGACCCTTGCGGCAGCGCGTGTTTATGCTATGTTCTCATCGCCTCGGAGAGCGCTGCGATGAGTGACAACGTGCAGTCAGCGATGTTCGAAATCCTGAAGTCAATTCAGGCGAAGCTTGTGGAGCACGACAAGCGCTTCGACGAGATGGGCGACCTTATTCGCAAGCAGCGCCGTGACACCGCTGGTCTTCTGGTGATGGCCAAATCGACCGCCGGACAATTTGCCGAGGACCTCGCCGCCGTCGAGGAGCGCGTACGGGTTCTCGAAGCGCGTGGCCTCTGATTTCAGGGGCTTTTCCCGCTTTCGCTTTACCTTTGTCGCAGTTGGCTTTTAAACCCTCCCCATATCCATTGCCTCAAGGGGAGTGCCAAAGTGGCCCGTATCACGCTTCGCCAACTGCTCGACCACGCCGCCGAGAACGATTACGGCGTGCCTGCCTTCAACATCAACAACATGGAGCAGGCGCTGGCCATCATGGCCGCGGCGGACGCTACCGACGCCCCCGTCATCATCCAGGCCTCGCGCGGCGCGCGCTCCTACGCCAACGACATCATGCTCAAGCACATGATGGACGCCGTCACCGAGATCTACCCCCACATCCCCGTCTGCGTGCATCTCGACCACGGCAACGAGGCCGCGACCTGCATGACCGCGATCCAGGCCGGCTTCACCTCGGTGATGATGGACGGCTCGCTCCACGCCGACGGCAAGACCCCCGGCGACTGGGACTACAATGTCGGCGTCACCAAGCAGGTCGTCGACATGGCCCATCTCGGCGGCATCTCGGTCGAGGGCGAACTCGGCGTGCTCGGCTCGCTGGAATCCGGCGAGGGCGAGAAGGAGGACGGTCACGGCTTCGAGGGCAAGCTCTCCCACGACCAGCTCCTGACCAACCCCGACGAGGCGGTGAAGTTCGTCGCCGAGACCAAGGTCGATGCGCTCGCCATCGCCATGGGCACCTCGCATGGCGCCTACAAGTTCACCCGCAAGCCCGACGGCGCGATCCTGGCGATGAACGTCATCGAGGAGATCCACAAGAAGCTGCCGAGCATGCACCTCGTCATGCACGGCTCGTCCTCGGTGCCGCAGGACCTTCAGGACATCATCAACCAGTATGGCGGGAAGATGCCCCAGACCTGGGGCGTGCCGGTTGAGGAGATCCAGCGCGGCATCAAGCACGGCGTGCGCAAGATCAACATCGACACCGACAACCGCATGGCGATGACCGGCCAGATCCGGAAGATCCTCTCCGAGAACCCCGGCGAGTTCGACCCGCGCAAATACCTGAAGCCCGCCATGGAGGCGATGACCAAGCTCTGCTCGCTTCGCCTGCAGGAGTTCAACACGGCCGGCCAGGCCAGCAAGATCAAGCGCGTGCTCACCACCGCCGAAATGGCCAAGCGCTACGCCAAGGGCGAACTCGACCCGACCTTCGGCAAGGCTGCCTGAAGCAAGGGGCGTCCACCGGACGTCTGGCACACCCGCATCGTGACGCCGCCGGCCAGCCCGGCGGCGTTTTCGTTTGCGCACCGCTCCGGCCTTGACCGACTAGGTCGAACGTCCTAAATTCCGGATTAGGACACTTGACCTAGACGCCTTTCAGATAGGCGGCGCGGGCTGTGAACGAGGACGTCGGATGACCGCCGCAGCCACCCGCCATCACATCGTCGAAGCGGCCGACAGGCTCTTTTACGAACGCGGTTTCGAGGCCACGGCTTTCGCCGACATCGCGGCGCAGACCGGGCTGTCCCGAGGCAATTTCTATTATCATTTCAAGACGAAGGACGAGATCCTCGCGGCCGTCATCGCGTTGCGGCTGGAGCGGACGGAACGCCTGCTCGCGCGCTGGCGTGAAGAGGCCGGCAGCCCGCGCGAGGCGATTGAAAGCTTCTCGCAGATGCTGATCGGCAACCGCACCGAGATCATGCGCCATGGCTGCCCGGTTGGCACGCTCTGCGCCGAACTCGCCAAACTCGACCATAGGGCGCTGGGCCGGGCCACGGAGCTGTTTTACCTGTTCCGGGACTGGCTCGCCGGACAATTCACCGCGCTCGGGCGCCGGCAGGACGCCGAGCGCCTCGCCCTGCATTTGCTGATGCGCAGCCAAGGCATTGCGACGCTCGCGACCGCCTTCCGGGACGAGGATTTCATCAGGCGCGAGGTCGAAGCCATGAACGGGTGGCTCGACAGCGAATGCCCCGACACCGCCCCCTTGCCGCACCCCTGACACAGCTTTCACAGGAGAGAACGGATGTTCGTCGTCACGCTTCGCTTTTCCGCGAACAAGGCACAGGCCCCCGCCCTGATGCCGGCGCATAATGACTGGATCAGGGCCGGCTTCGACGACGGAGTCTTCCTGATGGCCGGGAGCCTGAGACCAGGGCTGGGCGGGGTCGTGTTGGCTCACGGCGTCACGCGCGCCGATCTGGAAACGCGCGTCGCGAATGACCCCTTCGTCGCTCAGGATGTCGTCAGCGCCGACATCCTCGAGATCGCTCCTGGCCGCGCCGACGATCGGCTTGCCTTCCTGCTGGCGTGAGCCGGGAGAGGTTGCAGGCCCAGATCAAACGCCGATCTTGCCGCCGCCCTTCTTGGTGATCGCCACCACCGAGGGCCGCACCGGCATGTCGGGCTTGAAGTCGGGCCAGCGGGTCGAGAGGTCCTCGTAATAGGAGCGGCGGCCGAAGGCCGGCCAGTCCGGACCATCGTCGCCGGGGTGCTGCACGGCCACGAACGCCGTCGTGTCGTCGGGCGTGAAGCAGGGGCCGCAGAGTTCGGCGCCATGCGGCACGCGGTAGAACAGCTTCGAGGTGCGCCGCGCGTCGCCTTCCGTGTCGACCGCCCAGAGCCCGTCCGTCCGGCCCGTGACACTGACGTCGTTGCCGTCGGTCGAGACCCAGAGACGCCCGGCGGAATCCACCACCGCGTTGTCGGGCATGCCGAACCAGCCGCTCTTGGTCGTGTCGGTCGAGAAGGTCGCGCCGACGGCAGCCACCGACGGGTCGCCGCATTTCAGCAGGATCTCCCAGCGCCCCTTGGTCGCCGTGTGGTCGCCGCCCTCCTCGATGATCTCGATGATATGTCCGAAGGCGTTCTTGGCGCGCGGGTTGGCGGCGTCGATCTGCGCGTCCGTGCGGCTCGTGTTGTTGGTCAGCATCACATAGACCTTGCCCGTGACCGGATTGGGCGTGATGTCCTCGGGGCGGTCCATCTTGGTGGCGCCGAGCAGGTCGCCAGCGCGACGGGTCTCGATCAGCACGTCGGCCTGGCTCTGGAAGCCGTTGGCGGCCGTCAGCGGGCCCTGCCCGAAGACCAGCGGCAGCCATTCGACCGTGCCCTCGGCCGCGAACTTCGCCACATAGAGCGTGCCAGTGTCGAGCAGGTCCATATTGGCGGCGCGGTTGTTGGGGTCGAAGCGGCCCGCCGTGACGAATTTGTAGACATAGTCGAAACGCTCGTCGTCGCCGAGATAGGCGACCACGCGGCCGTCCTTCGCCACGATGTTGTCGGCGCCTTCATGCTTGCAGCGGCCGAGCGCGGTGCGCTTCTTGGGCACGGAGTTGGGATCGAACGGATCGACCTCGACGACCCAGCCGAAGCGGTTGGCCTCGTTGGGCTCCTTGGCGAGGTCGAAGCGCTCCTCGAAGCGGCCCCAGGCGTAAGGCGAGGAGGGGATGGCAAGGCGCTTGTAATTGGCCTCCTCGCGATGGCCTTCGGGCAGCTTGCCGGAGAAATAGCCGTGGAAGTTTTCCTCGCCGGTGACGAAGGTGCCCCAGGGCGTCATCGCGCCCGAGCAGTTGTTGAGCGTGCCCAGCACCTTGCGGCCGGTGGCATCCGTGCCGGTCTTGACGCGGTCGGATCCCGCGACGGGCCCCGAGAGCTGCATCTCGGTCGCGACCGTGATGCGGCGGTTGTACTTGGAATCCTTCACCAGCGCCCATTTGCCGTCGGTGCGGCGGATCTCGGCGACGGTCGCGCCATGCGCCATCGCCTCGATCTTGAAGCGCTCGGGAGTCGCGTTCTTGAGGACCGGCTTGCCATCCTTCATCTCGACCACGCCCGGGAACATCAGATGCGGGTTGGTGTATTCGTGATTGACGAACAGCACGCCATGGGCGGACGGGTCGGCCGCGCCCGGCATCGGCAGGTAGCCGACGAAGTCGTTGTTGTAGCCGAACTGCTGTCCTTGAGCCTCCGGCGTCTGTTTCGCCGGGTCGAAGGCGGGCGCGCCAGCCGTGATCGGATCACCCCAGCGCAGCAGCACGTCGGCATCGTAGCCTTCGGCGACATGGTGGTCGGCATCGACGCCAATCTCGACTTCCTTGAACGAGAAGGCGGATTTCGCGCCCTGCGCCTGGGCCTCACCGGCCGTCTCCAGCGCCAGCGTTCCGACCGTGGCCGAGATCGCAGACACCGCCAGCGCGCCCCTGAGCAGGCCGCGACGCGAGAAACGCTGCGAGATCAGCTCGCCCATCGTCGCATTGTCGGTCGGGTTCTGCGGCGCGGCGTCCTCATGCTCCAGCATGCTGGCGCCGAAGGTCGATTCGTATTGCGTCTCGTCGTTCATGGGACCGTTCCTGGCTAAGGATCAGATTGGCATTGGAGGAAGTCGAACGATAGGCCCCGGTGGTGACGCGCAGGTGACATTGGCCGGGCTGCACGGCGCGGCGCACATGCCCGCGCCTCGTGCAGGCCCTTCCGGAGCGCAGCTCTTTCTGGTTGAACGGGCGCCCGCTTCGTCGCTTGCCGAGGCTTCCGCCGCAGGTCTTGCATGTCGATCGTCCTTTCAGCCTTCGTGGCGGTCTTCGTCGGCTTCGCCGCCTCGGTGGCGGTTGTGCTGGCGGCCGCGCAGGCGCTCGGCGCGACGCCCGGCCAAACGGTTTCCTGGGTCGCAGGGCTCGCGCTCGCCAAGGGCGCGGCCAGCCTCTGGCTGTCCTGGCGCCATCGCCTGCCGATCATCTGCGCCTGGTCGACGCCGGGCGCCGCCCTGATCGCCGCCACCAGTGGCCTCGACATGGCCGCCGCCGTCGGCGCTTTCCTGGTCGCGGCTGCGCTGATGATGCTGACCGCCGCCCTGCGCCCGCTCGCCGCGCTGGTCGAGCGCATCCCGATGCCGATCGCCGCGGCGATGCTGGCCGGCGTGATCTTCCGCTTCGTCGTCGCGGTGTTCGACGAGATGCGGGTCGCACCCGGCCTCGTCCTGCCGCTGCTGGCGGTGTTTCTGGTCGCGCGGCTGATCCATCCGCTGCTCGGCGTCATCGCCGCGCTCGGCGCCGGCCTCGCTTTGTCCTTTCTCGGCGGGCTCGCCCACTGGCCCGCGGGCGGCCTGTCGCTGAGCGGCCTCGAATTCGTCACACCGCGCCTCGATATGGCGGCGATGCTCGGCGTCGGCGTTCCGCTCTATCTCGTCACCATGGCGGCGCAGAACCTGCCCGGCTTCGCCGTGCTGCGGGCGGCGGGCTATCAGCCGCCGGTCGCGTCCTGTCTCTTCGCCACGGGGCTCGCCTCCTTCCTGACCGCGCCCTTCGGCGCCCATATGGTCAACATGGCCGCCATCAGCGCCTCGATCTGCACCGGCCCCGACACGCATCGCGACCCCGGCCAGCGCTGGAAGGCCGGCATCGTCTATGGGCTCGCCTGGCTCGTCATCGCCGCCACCGCCGGATTGCTGCTGGCCCTGATCGTCGCCATGCCCAAGGCCCTGATCGTCGCGGTCGCCGGGCTCGGCCTCGTCGGCTCGCTGACCGGGGCGCTGGGGCAGGCGATGTCCTCCGACCGGGAACGCTTCGCGGCGGTCGTCACCTTTGCCGTCGCCGCCTCCAGCCTGACGCTGTTTGGGGTCGGAGCGGCCTTCTGGAGTCTCGTGGCCGGCCTCGGCGTCTTGACATTGGACGCCATCGCGGGCCGTTTGCGCGCAAGATCATGACCATGCAGAACCCACCCACCCGCCTGATGCTCGTCACCCCGCCCGTGGCGGATGCCGATGCGATGGCCTTCAAGCTCATGCAGGCCCAGGCCGGCGGCGATCTCGCAGCCGTGCTCCTGCGCCTGACCGACGGCGACGAGCGCAGCCGCATCGAGCGCGTCAAGCGCCTCGCCGGCCCGGTCCAGGCCGCCAATGTCGCGCTCGTCGTCGAGGCCTCAGCCCTGGTCGCCGCGCGCGGCGGCGCCGACGGCGTGCATCTGACCGACGGCCCCGAGGCGGTCGCCGACGCGCGCGCCAGCCTCAAGGGCGAGCGCATCATCGGCGCCGGCGGCCTGCGCGCCCGCCATGACGCGATGGATATCGGCGAGGCCGGCGTCGACTACGTCATGTTCGGCGATCCCCGCCCCGATGGCAGCCTGCCGCCGCTGGCGGCCGTGATCGAGCGCGCCGCCTGGTGGGCGGAAATCTTCGAGACGCCCTGCGTCGCCTATGCGCCCGACCCGGACTCGGTGCCGGCGCTGGTGGAGACGGGGGCGGAGTTCGTCGCGCTGGGCGCCTGGGCCTTCGAGGAGGGCCGCGACATCCGCGCCCTCGTCGCGCAGGCCAACGAGACCATCGCCGCCCGCATCGCGCGGAAAGCCGCCAGATGAGGCGCTGGCGCGGCAGATATGCCGGCCTCCTGCTGATCGCCGGCTTGTCGCAGGCGCTGCCCGTCGCGGCGGCCGAGCGCGACGACGCCTATGGCGCCTACCAGACCGGGCATTACCGTCGCGCACTGCGCGAGGCGTTGAAGCGCATCGAGGCCAACAGCAGCGACGCCGCCGCGATGACACTGGTCGGCGAGATCTACCGGCAGGGGCTCGGCGTCCCCGCAAACCAGAAGATCGCGACGGAATGGTATGAGCGGGCCGCCGAGCGCGGCGACATGAACGCGACCTACGCGCTGGCGATCGCCCTGCTGGACGACGCCAGCGGCCGCCGCGACCCCGCCAAGGCCGGCGTTCTGCTGCGCCAGGCCGCTGCCGCCGGCAACGCCGCCGCCAACTACAACCTCGCTTTGGCGCTGCTGGCGACCGGCCAGGCGGACGATGAGAGCCGCGCCATCGTCGCGCTCGAGACCGCGGCGAAAGGCGGCATCCCCGACGCGCTTCATGCGCTGGCAACGCTCGCGAAACAGGGCCGCGGCATGCCCAAGAGCGACGCCCAGGCCGCGCAATGGCTGGCGAAGGCCGCCTCGGCCGGCCATCTCCCCGCCGAGATCGAATACGCGATCATGCTGTTCAACGGCGCCGGCGTCGCCCGCGACGAGACGGCGGCGGCGAAGCTTTTCCTGCGCGCGGCGGCCAAGGGCAACCCGATCGCGCAGAACCGCATCGCGCGGCTCTACCAGAGCGGCCGCGGCATCCCCCCGGACTCGATCGAGGCTGCGGCCTGGCATCTGGCGGCCCGCGCGCGTGGCCTCGACGACCCCGCTCTGGACCAGCTTTTCGACCGCCTGACGCCGGAGCAGCAGGGCCGCGCCGCCCGCCTCGCCGCCGACCGCATCGAGGGCGCGGCCTTGACGTCGCCCTGACAGGCGAGCAAGTGACCGGTTGAATTTTTTGATGGACCGCCGAGCGCTCGCAGTCGAGCGCCGCGGGATGCGCCGGACGGCGCGAACGAGGTTACGATGATCCGCTCCCCCCTGATGACCGTGATGACCGACGCCGTGATGAAGGCGTCCCGCTCGCTCAAGCGCGATTTCGGCGAGGTCGAGAACCTGCAGGTCCTCGCCAAGGGCCCGGGGGACTTCGTCTCCAAGGCCGACACCAAGGCGGAGGAGATCATCCGCGCGGCGCTGGAGAAGGCGCGTCCGGGCTACGGCTTCGTCATGGAGGAGGCCGGCGCCGTGGCCGGCACCGACGAGAGCAACCGCTGGCACATAGACCCGCTCGACGGCACCCACAACTTCCTGCGCGGCATCCCGCACTGGAACATCTCGGTGGCGCTGGAGCGCGACAACCAGTTCATCGCCGGCGTGATCTACGACGCAGCCAAGGACGAGCTCTTCATCGCCGAGAAGGGCAAGGGCGCCTATGTCAACAACCGCCGCATGCGCGTCTCCGGCCGCCGCGAGCCCACCGAGATGCTGATCGGCATGGGCGTGCCCCATATCGGCAAGGGCGGCCACCCGCTCTTTCTGCGCGAGCTCGGCACGGTGATGACGCGGTTCTCCAACGTCCGCCGCATGGGCTGCGCCGCGCTCGACATCGCCTATGTCGCGGCCGGGCGGTTCGACGCCTGGTGGGAGCGCGACCTCAACACCTGGGATTTCGCGGCCGGCGCCGTAATGATCCGCGAGGCCGGCGGCACCTTCGGCACGCTCGACGGCAAGCAGCCGACGATGGCGCGCGACATCATCTGCGGCAACGAGATCGGCGAGCAGGCCCTGCGCGCCGCGCTCAAGACCGCCTGAACCGCCGCCGCATCGCAGCAACACCTCGCCGTCCCGTCATATGTCTTTGATCTTTCGCGCTTGATCATCGCGGCACGGGAAGCGACAGTCCCGTCCCGGTACGGTTGCGAACGGAAGATCAGGCATGGCGAACGAGGATTTGACGGCCGGGACAGGGACGGCCGCGCCCGTGCGGGAGGAGACCCGCTTCTCGCGCCCGCTGCGTTACGTCATCCGCGCAGTCGTGTTTCTGGCCCTGATCGGCTTCCTCGGCTTCATCCTGCAGTCCGGTCTGGTCACCGCCTTCATGACCAATCCGGGCCTGAACGGCCTGATCCTCGGCTCGCTCTTCGTCGGCGTGCTGATTGCGCTGCGCGAACTCTGGCGCATCCATGCCGAGGCCCGCGCTGCGACGCGCCTGGCCGCCGACCCCGCAAGGGCGCAGATCCGGCGCGGCGAGGTCATCGCGCCGCTCGGCCCGGTCCTGTCGGCGCTCGAGAGCCGCAGCCTCGCCCCGTCCCAGGCCGCGAGCCTGCTCGAATCGATCGCAGTCAGGCTCGATGACGGCCGCGAGGTGTTGCGATATCTCGGCGGCCTGCTCGTCTTCCTCGGCCTGCTCGGCACCTTCTGGGGCCTGCTCGACACCGTCTCCTCGGTCGGCAACGTCATCAAGTCGCTGCGCACCGGCGCGGAGGCCGGCGTGCTGTTCGACGAGCTCAAGGCCGGCCTCGCCGCCCCGCTTGCCGGCATGGGACTGTCCTTCTCGTCCTCGCTGTTCGGCATCGCCGGCTCGCTGATCCTTGGCTTCCTCGAACTGCAGGTCGCGCAGGCGCAGCGCCGCTTCCGCAACGAGGTCGAGAGCTGGCTCGGCACCCGCACCGCCATCGCGGGAGCGTCTCCGCTAGGCGGCCTCCAGCCCCTGACGGGCGACCCGCTCGCCGACCGGCTCGACCGGCTCGGCGCGGCGATGGCCGAGAGCGGCGCCAACAACCGCGCCGCGACCCAGGCGCTCGCCAGCCTTGCCGAAGGCATTCAGGGCCTTGTCCAGCACATGCGCTCCGAACAGCAGCTGATCCGCGACTGGGTCGAGGCGCAGGCCGGACGCGAGAAGGATCTCAAGCGGCTGCTGGAACGCCTCACCGCCGACAATGTGATGGAGCCGTGATGGCGCTCCGAAGGCCCGCCGCCACGCCATCCGCAGGAGCCTGACCGCCATGGCCCTCTCCCGCTCCCACCGCCGCGACGAGGTCAATTTCTGGCCGGGCTTCGTCGATGCGCTCTCGACGATGCTGATCGGCATCGTGTTTCTTCTGTCCGTCTTCGTGCTCGGGCAGTTCTTCCTGTCGCAGGAATTGACCGGCAAGGACACGGCGCTCGACCGGCTCAACCGCCAGATCTCGGAGCTGACCGACCTGCTCGCGCTGGAGCGCTCCTCCAACCGCCAGGCACAGGAAAACCTGCAATTGCTGCAGTCGTCGCTGACCCGCGAGCAGAGCGAGCGCGGCCGCATCCAGGACCTGCTCGCCGCCCAGCCCGGCAACCAGGCCGCCCAGCTTGGTGAGGCACAGAAGGCGCTCGAAACCGAACGGCAGCTTTCCGCCCGCGCCCAGGCCACCGTCGAGCTCGTCAACCAGCAGATCCAGGCGATGCGCCGCCAGCTCGCCGCGCTCGAGGAGGCGCTCGGCGCCTCCGAGGCCAAGGACAAGGAAGCCCAGGCCCGCATTTCCGAACTCGGCTCGCGGCTGAACGTGGCGCTGGCCCAGCGCGTGCAGGAGCTGGCGCGCTACCGGTCCGACTTCTTCGGCCGCCTGCGCCAGGTGCTCGGCACCAGGCCTGACATCCGGGTCGTCGGCGACCGTTTCGTCTTCCAGTCCGAGGTGTTCTTCGACGCCGGCCAGGCCGTGCTGAAGCCCGAGGGGCGCGGCGAGCTCGACAAGCTCGGCGCGATCATCGCCGATCTCGGCCGCGAGATGCCGCCGGATATCCCGTGGATCCTGCGCGTCGACGGCCACACCGACAACCGGCCGATCCGATCGGCCCAGTTCCCCTCGAACTGGCATCTCTCGGCGGGCCGCGCCATTGCCGTCGTCGAATACCTCGTCACCAAGGGCATCCCGGCCGACCGCATCGCCGCGACCGGCTTCGGCGACAACCAGCCGCTCGACGTCGCCAACACCGACGACGCCTGGCGCCGCAACCGCCGCATCGAATTCAAGATCACCGAGCGGTGAGGCTCTTCCCAACAGTTACGGGCGCGTCTGGCCTGCGCACGCTCGCCCCTGTGGCAGCGGCGCTGGTCTTGGTTCTGGCCGGCTTGCCGGCCCGCGCCGAGCCCCGCCATGCCACCGTCGAGGACTGCGCCGCCTGCCATGGCCGCGACGGCATCGCGCGCGACACCGAGGTGCCCCATCTCGCCGGCCAGAACGAGCGCTATCTCTTCAACCAGATGATGGCGTTCCGCTCCGGCAAGCGCGCCCACAAGGAGATGCGCTACATGGCCCGCACCATGAGCGTCGAGGAGATCGCAGCGCTCGCCGCCTATTACGCGGCGCTGCCGCCGCGCTGAAGCCACGCCGACCGGGGGGACGAGGACCATGTCGACAGCCGAGCCCGCAGACGCCGCGCAGCGCCGCGCCAGGCCCCTGACCGTTTGTTATCCTGTCGAATCCCTGCCCGTGCCGGACATGGCGATGCTGGCGCAGGCCCGCCAACATCTGACGAAGATCAACGAGATTCTCGTCGCCCCCCGAGATGCCGAGGCCTTCCAGGTCCCCGCCGGCCATTTCTTCCGCATCATCGGCGTCGACGGCCCACAGGTCGGCGATCTCAACCTCTGGAACATCAACGACCTCTCCGAGCGCTTCTTCAGCGGCAAGACGCGCCAGCTCCACGCCACCCATGTCTCGACCGGCGACCGGCTCTGGAGCAGCCTGCCATCCTTAAGGCCGATGGCGACGATCACCCACGATACACTCGCCTGGTACGGCTGGGACGAGGATGGCGGCGGCATCCATGACGTCATCGGCACGCGCTGCGACCCCTACACCAACCGCCTGCTGTCGGGCGGCGACTACCATCATTGCTGCCACTCGAACCTGACGCGCGCGCTGGCGAAGGCCAAGGGGCTGCCGGTGAAGGAGGCGGAGATGCATGTCCATGACGTGCTCAACGTCTTCATGTGCACCGGCTTCACCCGCGACACGCACCAGTATTTCATGAAGGCGAGCCCGGTGCGTCCGGGCGACTACATCGAGTTCTTCGCCGAGATCGACCTGCTCGGCGCGCTCTCGGCCTGCCCGGGCGGCGATTGCAGCACGACCCATTCCAGCGACGTCGCCGCCTGCTACCCGCTCAAGGTCGAGATCTACCAGACGGAGCCGGCGCTGCTGGCTGGCTGGGTCTCGCCGCAGCCCAGCGCCTATCCGCGCACGCATGGCGCCTGACGGCCGTCCGGGCGCCATTTGACAAGCATGCCCCTACGGAAGACAGATGGCTTGACGACAGAACAGCGTTTTCCGGGGGGAAGCAGAATGAGGATAGCAGGCCTGGTGGCGTTCGCCGCCGTGATGTCGACCGCAGTGCCGGCCGCCGCCCAACAGCAGCAGACCGAGGTCGTCTTCTGCAACAAGACCGGCTCGAAGATCTTCACCGCGCTGGCCCATGTCCCCCAGACGACGAAGAAGTGGACGCTGACCGCCTGGCAGACGATCCCCGCCGGAAGCTGCAAGAGCGTCGGCCGCTGGAACACCGCGCTGTTCTACTACTATGCGGAGAAGGAAGGCCGGACCCTGCACTGGCCCGCCGCATCGGGCGTCGACAAGACCTTCTGCGTGCCCAGCCGGGCGATCACCCGCGAGATCGTCGGCGGAACCTGCGCGGCCGGCGAGCGCAGCGTCGGCTTCAAGGGCACGGTGCCGAACGCCGGCAAATACACCATCAACCTCAACTCCTGAGCGGCGCGCCGCTCAAGCCGCCTCCAGCCCGAACTGCAGTGCCGCCAGCCGGGCGTAGAGCCCGCCGCGGGCCTTGAGCTCGGCATGGGTGCCCTCCTCCACGACGCGGCCGTCCTCCATCACCAGGATGCGGTCGGCCGAGAGGATTGTGGCGAGGCGGTGCGCCACGACCAGCGTGGTGCGGCCCTTCATCAGCGCGTCGAGCGCGTCCTGCACCGCGCGCTCGCTTTCGGAATCGAGCGCGCTCGTCGCCTCGTCGAGCAGCAGGATCGGCGCGTCCTTCAGCACCGCGCGGGCGATCGCCAGCCGCTGGCGCTGCCCACCCGAGAGCGTCACGCCGCGCTCGCCGACGACCGTGTCGTAACCCTGTGGCAGGGCGCGGATGAAGCCGTCCGCCGCCGCCAGCCGCGCCGCCTCCTCCACCTCGGCCAGCGTCGCGTCGGGGCGGCCATAGGCGATATTGTCGCGCACCGAGACGCCGAACACCGTCGGCTCCTGCGGCACCAGCGCGAAGCGCTCGCGCCAGACCTCGGGATCGGCCTGCGGCGCGGCGACGCCATCGACGACGACGCGGCCCGCCGCCGGGTCGTAGAAGCGCAGCGCCAGTTGCAGCACCGTGCTCTTGCCGGCGCCCGAGGGCCCGACCAGCGCGACCCGCTCGCCGGGCCTGACCGTGAAGCTGAGCTGCGACAGCGCCTTCACGCTGCGGCCGGGATAGCTGAACGCGACGTTCTCGAACGCCAGCTCGCCGCGCGACGGCGCGGGCATCGGCGCAGGGTTCGGCGGCGCCGCGATCGCCGGCTTCATCGCCAGGATCTCGCCGAGCCGCCCGGCCGCGCCTGCCGCCGCGGAGATCTCACCATAGACCTCCGAGAGCTGCCCCAGAGAACTCGCCGCCAGCACCGCATAGAGCAGGAACTGCGACAGCCGCCCGCCGGTCATGCGGCCTTCGAACACCTCGGTGGCGCCGGTCCACAGCACCCAGACGACGCTGGCGCTGACCAGGAAGATCGCGACGCCCGACAGGAGCGCACGCGAGGCGGTGGCCGCCCGCGAGGCGTCATAGGCCCCGTCGGAAGCCGCCGCGAAACGCAGCGCCGTCTGCCGGGAGGCCCCGAAGGATTGCATGGTGCGGATCGCGCCGACAGCCTCCGACGCGAAGGCCGAGGCGTCCGCCAGCCGGTCCTGCGCCGCCCGGGCCCGCTTGCGCACGGACCGGCCGGAGAAGACGAGCGGCAAGACGATCAGGGGGATCACCCCGATCACGATCGCCGAAAGCTGCGGGCTCGTGATGATCATCAGGGTCAGCGCCCCGATGGTCATGATCGCATTGCGCAGCGCGATCGAGGCCGTCGAGCCGAAGGTCGACTTGATCTGCGTGGTGTCGGCGGTCAGCCGCGACACCAGGTCGCCGGCCCGGCTGGAATCGAAGAAGGCCGGCTCCACCCGCGTCAGATGCGCAAACACATCGGCGCGCAGATCCGCCACGATGCGCTCGCCAACTGTCATGACGAGGTAGAACCGCGCCGAACTCGCCAGCGCCAGCACGGCGACAACGCCGATGAGAAGGATGAAGTAGCTGTTGGCGAGCTTCTGCTCGCCGGCCGAGAACCCGACATCGATGACCCTGCGCACGGCGACCGGCAGTGCCAGCGTCGCCACCGAGGCGACGATCAGCGCCAGCAGCGCCAGCCCGATCCGCCTCTTGTTCTTCAGCGCATAAGGCCAGAAAGACGCCAGCGAGCGAAAATCGGGACGGGCCTTCTTGTCGTCTTTTTCGGCTGCGGGCACGCGTCTTTGTCCTGTTCTGCTTGCGCTGTCGGTCCGCCTGCGATATGTGCACGCGACTTCACGACAGGCTCATACGAATTATTCGACGGGCCGGGCAGGCTTGCCTGCTTGTCGACCACGCCCGTTTATCGACGTTTGAGGATTTAGCCATGGCCAAGACCGGCATCCACCCCGACTACCACACCATCAAGGTCGTCATGACCAATGGCACCGAATACTTCACCCGTTCGACGCTGGGCAAGGAGGGCGACACCCTCAACCTCGACATCGACCCCACCACGCACCCGGCCTGGACCGGCGGCACCCAGCACATGCTGGACCGTGGCGGCCGCGTTTCGCGCTTCAACTCGCGCTTCTCCGCCATCGGCGCGCTCGGCAAGAAGTGATCGGCAGGCCGTGACCTGACAGCGGGCGGCCTCGCCCGCGCTGATCTGAATCAAAAGGCCCGGTCTTTCGACCGGGCCTTTTCGTTTGAACTCTTGCGGGCCTTCTCGTCTGACCCCTGGCCGACGGCGTGACGCCGTGTCGCAAGGTGGCGGCACTTCAGCGCGCCAGGCCGAGCCGGGCCTGGAGGCTGGCGAGCTGGTCCTGGACCGGGTTGGCGGTCTCGATCGGCGCCCTGGCGGACATCTGGCCCTCGAGATGGCGGATGCGCGCCTGAAGCCGGAAGGAATGGTCCATCAGGTCGCGCAGGCCCTGCGGCAGGCGCTCGGTGTCGAGCTGCACGCCGGTGACGATCTGCTCGGGAATCCGGACCTTGTCGTTTTCGGCGCGGGCCTGTTCGGCCGTCATCTCGCCTTCGGCCACGGCCCGCTGCACCAGAAGCCAGGACGCGATCTGCATCAGCCGCGTGGTGAGCCGCATGCTCTCGGTCGCATAGCTTAGCGCGACCTCGCGCGGCAGCGCCGCCGAGGCGGCCCGGCCGTCGCCGTCGAGATAGGCCGCGGTTTCCTCGACGAGCCCCATCCCCTCGCGAAACAGCGCCATGAAGGCGTCGGACTTGACGAAGCCGCGGGCAAACGAGATCGCGCCGTCGTCAGTCGCCGGCTCGCGCATCAACAGGTCGTTCATGGTGGTGTCTCCCATCGGCACAACACCGTGTCCACGTGGCACGCGTCACGGCTCGTGCCGCCGATGTCGCAAGGATAGCGCCGATGGGGCGGCGCCGCGCCGGTAAGGTTGCATTAACCTTAACAGGACCCCGGACCACAAAAAAGAGCCGCCCGGAGGCGGCTCGAAGGTCAACAGGGAGGCGTCAAACAGAGCGGGCAGGAGCCACTCACATCCAGACGATCTGGACGGTTCGATTCATACTTTGGAATCGTTAAGGGACCCTTAATGCGTCCGCGAACTGCCGCTTTTTCAGTCGGCCTGACGGAAGAACGCATCGGCCGCGCTGCGGGACGCGGCCTTCTTGAGCCGCGCCTCCGCCAGCCGCTCGATCTCGGCCTCCAGCGCGGCGACGCGCAGGTCGATCTCCGCCAGCGACAGCATCGAGAGATCCTGCCCGATCTCGTGAACAGCCTTCGGCCTAGGGCGATCATCATCGGAAAACAGCGACATTTCGGCCTCCTTCTTCTCGGGAGCGCCAGACTAGGGCCGTTGCCGGCGCGGCGCCACCGCCCGCAACAGGCCCGCGGCGACGTGCTTTTTCTTGGACAGCCGCGCCCGCCTCGCCTATAACGCCAGCCATCCCATTCATCGTCGATGATTTGGATGGCCGGCCGAAAAGGCCGGTCGGCGCCCGAGAGCTATTGTCCGCGACGTTGACCCGGCCCCGATCGCCGGCTTTCGAAATTCAGGAGACATCCCCGTGTCGTTACCCCCGCTGATGCCGAAGGCCACCGCGGTCTGGCTGGTCGAGAACACGTCCCTGACCTTCGAGCAGATCGCCGAGTTCTGCAAACTGCATCCGCTGGAAGTGCGCGGCATCGCCGATGGCGAAGTCGCCGCCGGCATCAAGGGCCTCGACCCGATCAACTCCGGACAGCTCACGCGCGAGGAACTCGAGCGCGCCGCCGCCAACCCGGCCCATCACCTGAAGCTCGCCGAGCGCAAGGTGAAGGTGCCCGAGATGAAGAAGTCCAAGGGCCCGCGCTACACCCCCGTCTCCAAGCGCCAGGACCGCCCCAACGCCATCCTCTGGCTGCTGCGTAACCATCCCGAGCTCAAGGACGCGCAGGTCATCCGCCTGATCGGCACGACCAAGTCGACCATCGCCCAGATCCGCGACCGCACGCACTGGAACGCCCAGACGCTCTCGCCGATCGACCCGGTCAGCCTCGGCCTGTGCTCGCAGATCGATCTCGACTTCGAGGTCGGCCGCGCCGCCAAGGACCGCCCCGCGACCATCGTCGACACCGGCTCGACCCTGCTCTCGGCGGAAGAAACCACGGCGCCGACACCGGCGCCGATCGGCCAGACCTTCGCCGACATGGGCAAGCCCAAGCGCGAGGAAGAAGCCGCGATCGACGTCGATTCGGTGTTCTCCAAGCTCAAGCAGATGAAGCGGCCGGTCGACGAAGACGACGACGCCTGAGGGCAAGGCTTCCGAAGTCTAGCACGGCAGCAAACGCTGATGTGCCGTCTTCGAAAACGCGCTGTCATCCTGGGCTTCGCGGAGCGAAGTCCCGGGATCCATCCTAAAGCAGGGCGGCGCCTTATGATGGATCCCGGAGCTGCGCGGCTTCGCCGCTTGTCGAGGATGACGCCGTGTTTCGGCGCTAGGTCGACCGTCTAGCGACGATCACCGGAACGGTCCGTCTTGATTCTGGCGAGCAGTTCGTCGGCCGTCATCTCGACAGGCTCCCCGCTCGCGATCCCCTCCTCGTAGGCCTGCTTCAGCCGTGCCATTTCGAGCGCGCGGATTTCCTCGCGCACGACCTCGCTGTTGGAGGCATAGGCCCCGCTCTCGACGGCCTGGCTCAGCCGCGCCAACTGCTTGGGCGACAGGGAAATGGTGAGGGGGCGCATGGCGTCGTGTTTCATGACGACAAGGATAGCAAACCTCACAATTCCTCACAAGAACGCATAAGGCCTCGGAGCGAGCCCCTCAGCCTAAACCCCTACCCCTCAGTGCCACGCCGATCTCGTCGAGCACGGCGGGGTCCTCGATCGTCGCCGGCATTGCGTAGTCCTCGCCATCGGCGATCTTCTTCATCGTTGCGCGCAAGATCTTGCCGGAGCGCGTCTTCGGTAACCGCCCGACCGTCAGCGCCAGCCGGAAGGCGGCGACGGGGCCGATCTTCTCGCGCACCAGCGCCACCAACTCGCGCTCGACCGCATCCGGGCTCTGTGTGATCCCCGATTTCAGCACCACGAAGCCGCAGGGCTGCTCGCCCTTGATCGTGTCGCGGATGCCGACGACGGCGCATTCCGCCACTGCCGGATGCGACGCCAGCACCTCCTCCATGCCGCCTGTCGAGAGGCGATGGCCTGCGACATTGATGATGTCGTCGGTGCGCCCCATGATGAAGACATAGCCGTCGGCGTCGATGAAGCCGGCATCCGAGGTGTTGTAGAAGCCCGGGAACGCTGCGAGATAGGATTCCACGAAGCGCTCATCGGCCTGCCACAAAGTCGGCAGCGCGCAGGGCGGCAGCGGCAGCTTGATGACGATCGCGCCCATTGTGCCCGCCGGCACCGGCCGCCCGCCCTCGTCGACGCATTGCACGTCATAGCCCGGCATCGGCACGGTCGGAGAGCCCGGCTTCACGGGGAGCAGCTCGAGCCCGAGCGGATTGCCGACAATCGGCGAGCCGGTCTCGGTCTGCCACCAATGGTCGATCACCGGCACCTTCAGGATGTCCTGCGCCCAGACCAGCGTATCGGGGTCGGCCCGCTCGCCGGCCAGAAACAGCGCCCGGAACTGCGAGAGGTCATAGGCCGGCAGCAGCGTTGCGTCGGGATCCTCCTTGCGGATCGCGCGGAAGGCCGTCGGCGCCGTGAACAGCACCACCGCCTTGTGCTCCGCGATCAGCCGCCAGAAAGCGCCGGCATCCGGCGTGCCCACCGGCTTGCCCTCATAGAGCACCGAGGTCGCGCCCTGGATCAGCGGCGCATAGACGATGTAGCTGTGGCCGACGACCCAGCCGACATCGGACGCCGTGATCATCACCTCGCCCGGCTTCACGCCGTAGAGATTGTCCATCGTCCATTTCAGCGCGACCATATGGCCGCCATTGTCGCGCACCACGCCCTTGGGCCGACCCGTGGTGCCCGAGGTGTAGAGGATGTAGAGCGGGTCGGTCGCAGCGACGGGGACGCATTCGGCGCGTCGCCCTTGCGCCTTCGCGGCCGCGACCAGCATGCGCCAGTTCCTGTCGCGCGTCGCATGCATCGAGGCCTCGACCTGCGGGCGCTGCAGGATCAGGCAGGCCTGCGGCTTGTGCGAGGACAGATCGATCGCCTGGTCGAGCAGCGGTTTGTATTCGACGACGCGGCTGGGCTCGATGCCGCAGGTCGCGGCCAGGATGACCTTGGGCGTCGCATCCTCGATCCGCGTCGCCAGTTCCTTGGCCGCGAACCCGCCGAACACGACCGAATGCACCGCGCCGATGCGGGCGCAGGCGAGCATGGCGAAGGCGGCTTCCGGTACCATCGGCATGTAGAGGACAACGCGGTCGCCCTTGGCCACGCCGAGATCCTGCAGCACGGCGGCCAGCGCACCGACCTCGTCCAGCATCTGCGCGTAGGTGTAGACCGCCTTGCTGCCCGTAACCGGGCTGTCATGGATCAGCGCCGGCTGCTCACCGCGCCCGTCGCGGACATGCCGGTCGAGCGCGTTGAAGCAGGTGTTGCAGGTCGCGTCCGGGAACCAGCGGCCATAGGCGCCCTGGCTGGCGTCGAAGATGCGCTGCGGCGGCGAGATCCAGTCGATCGCCTGCGCGGCTTGCGCCCAGAAGCCCTCGGGATCGGCCTGCCAGCGCGCATAAGCCTGCTTGTAACGGCCCGCCTCGGTCATCGCTCACCCTCCCCTGCCTTGTTCTTATGATCTTCCCTTCACAGAGGCGCCGACCGCCGTCGAGAGCGACTTTCGCACATGACGCCCCTGCACCCTTGATCTTCTACCGCGCTTCGGGAAATGCCACGGTTGATCTGGCGCAATTGCCCGCCTTCGCCTTTCGGACCCCTCCTGACATGCTGCTCGACCCCGCCTTCTTCGCTGCCATGGTGCCGGCGGTCATCCTGATGGGGCTTTCCAAAGGCGGTTTCTCGGGGCTGGGCCTGCTCTCGCTTCCGCTGATGGCGCAGGTCGTCTCGCCGGTGACGGCGGCCGCGATCATGCTGCCGGTGCTGATGTCGCAGGATGTCGTGACCGTCTGGTCCTACCGCCGCGACTTCGACCGCCGCACTTTGGCGACGCTGCTGCCGGGGGCCGCCATCGGCATCTTGGCGGGCTATCTCCTGGCGGCCCGCGTCGCCGATGGCGCCGTCGTGCTGGCGATCGGGTTGATCTCGGTCGTGTTCGCGCTGCGCAACCTTGTCTCAGGCGGCAAGGCGGAACTGCCACCAACGCGGTCGAACTACTCACAGGGCACCTTCTGGGGCGCGCTTTCGGGCTTCACCAGCATGATCGCCCATGCAGGCGGCCCGCCCTACCAAATCTACACCATGCCGCTGCGCTTAGCCCCGGCCGTCTTCGTCGGCACCGGCGCGCTCTTCTTCGCGCTGATCAACATCATCAAGGTCGTGCCCTATATCGCGCTCGGCCAGTTCACGACCGCCAACCTCACCGCCTCGCTGGCCCTCCTGCCGGTCGCGATCGTCTCGACGGTGGCGGGCGTCTGGCTGGTGCGCAAGGTGCCGGTGAAGCGCTTCTACAGGATCATCTACAGTCTGCTGCTGCTGGTCGGGCTGAAGCTGACCTATGACGGGCTGAAAGGCCTGCACTGGCTTGGTTGAGGGCGCTCGTTCACTGCGCCTCTTGCGCCCTATCGGACAAAGGGATGGATTACGGTCAAGGCCCGCAGAGGCTAAGCCGAACGGGAGGGGACATCGCATGACGACATCAGCCTACGACACCGATCTCGACCGCAATCCGGCCAACCACCAGCCGCTGACGCCCCTGCCCTTCCTGGAGCGCGCGGCCTCGGTTTTCCCCAACCACATCGCAATCATCCATGGTCCGCTGCGGCGCTCTTACGCCGAATTCTACGCCCGCTCGCGCCGGCTCGCCTCGGCGCTCGCCCGCCACGGCATCGGCAAGAACGACACCGTCGCCGCCATGCTGCCCAACACGCCCGCCATGCTCGAATGCCATTACGGCGTGCCGATGTGCGGCGCCGTGCTCAACACACTCAACACCCGCCTCGACGCGGCGATCATCGCGTTTTCGCTGGATCATGGCGAGGCCAAGGTCCTGATCACCGACCGGGAGTTCTTCAAGACGATCAAGGAAGCGCTGACGCTCTGTAAGGCGAAGCCGCTGGTCATCGACTATGACGACCCGGTCTATGACGGCCCCGGCGAGCGGCTCGGCAGCATCGAATACGAGAACTTCATTGCCGGTGGCGACCCCGATTTCGCGTGGCAGATGCCCGCCGACGAGTGGGACGCGATCGCGCTGAACTACACCTCCGGCACGACCGGCGACCCCAAGGGCGTGGTCTATCACCACCGCGGCGCCAATCTGCTGGCGACCTCCAACATCCTCACGGGCCAGATGGGCCGGCACCCGGTCTATCTCTGGACGCTGCCGATGTTCCACTGCAATGGCTGGTGCTTTCCCTGGTCGATCTCGCTCGTCGCCGGCACCCATGTCTGCCTGCGCCAGGTCCGGGCCAAGGCGATGTATGATGCGCTGGCCGACCATGGCGTGACCCATCTCTGCGGCGCCCCGATCGTGATGTCGGCCCTGCTCAACGCGCCCGATAACGAGCGCCGCGCCTTCTCCCAAACCGTCTCCTTCTTCACCGCCGCGGCGCCGCCGCCGGAGGCCGTGCTCGCCGGCATGAAGCAGGCCGGCTTCGAGGTGACGCATCTTTACGGGCTGACCGAGTGCTACGGTCCCGCCGTCGTCAACGACTGGAATGGTGACTGGGACGCCCTGCCCGCGCCCGAACAGGCCGCGCTGAAGGCCCGCCAGGGCGTGCGCTACCCGGCGCTCGAAGGCCTCGATGTCCTCGACCCCGAGACGATGCAGCCCGTCCCACGTGATGGCGCGACGATGGGCGAGGTGATGATGCGCGGCAATGTCGTGATGAAGGGCTATCTCAGGAACGCGAAATCGACGGAAGCCGCCTTCGCGGGCGGCTGGTTCCACACCGGCGATCTCGGCGTGCGCTACCCCGACGGCTACATCCAGCTCAAGGACCGCTCCAAGGACATCATCATCTCCGGCGGCGAGAACATCTCCTCGATCGAGGTCGAGGACGCGCTCTACAAGCACCCGGCGATCCAGGCCGCCGCCGTGGTCGCACGGCCCGACGAGAAATGGGGCGAAACCCCTTGCGCCTTCGTCGAACTGAAACCAGGCAAGACCGCGACCGAAGCCGAGATCGTCGCCTGGTGCCGCCAGCACCTCGCCGCCTTCAAATGCCCGCGGACCGTGGTCTTCACCGAGGTCCCGAAGACCTCGACCGGCAAGATCCAGAAGTTCAGGCTGCGGGAGTTGGCGCGCGCCCTGTGAGACACTCGGACCCGTGCCGGCGGCTATGCCGGGCCCGGCGCTTCACGGTCGCGCCGGCGCCGACCAGGTCGACGTCCAGGTTTCCGACAGCGGCCGTCCCCGGGACCGGAGGAAAATCCGCAGCTCGGCGGTCTGCCCGTCAGGCAGGCTCGCATCGACGATCGTGCGGAAGCCCTTGATGGCCGGGTTGGGCTGGACGATTCTCGTCGTGATCGTGCCCGCCGTGGCCGAGGCTGATATCTCCACCCTGTCGGGATCGGAGAGATAGTAGGCGAGGTCCCCGCCCGCGAAATCGACGATGAAGCGCTTGGTGCCGTGCCCTTCGACATGGCCGTCCTCGAGGTCCGAGCCGCTGAAGCTGTGCTGGGCCTGGGCGTAGCCGTGCAGCCGGTCCGTGGTCGACAGCGCGGTGATGCGATAGCGGAACGCCGACGGCTTGCCGGTCGGCAACGGCTCCTGCGGCGTCCAGAACGCGCCGATATTGTCGAAGGCTTCGTTGTCGGTCGGGATCTCGACGAGCTCGACGCGGCCCTCGCCCCATTCCCCCTGCGGCTCGACCCAGTAGCCCGGCCGCGCGTGGTAATGCGCCTCGAGATCCTGGTAATTGCCGAAATCGCGGTCCCGCTGCATCAGGCCGAAGCCGCGCGGATTGCGGTCGCCGAAGCTCGAAATGCGCAGCGCCTTGGGATTGCGCAGCGGCCGCCAGATCCATTCCCCGCTGCCGGCCTGCATCATCAGCCCGTCGGAATCATGGATCTCGGGCCGGAAATCGCTGCGCTGGGCGAGATCGCCTTCGCCGGCCTGGAACATCGAGGTCAGCGTCGCGATGCCGATGCGTTCGATGGTCTTGCGCGGGATGATCGTGGCGGTGACCTCGACATGGGTCTCCTGGCCGGGCCGCACGACATAGCGGTACGCGCCCGCAACCGACGGCGAATCGAGCAGCGCGTAGATCACGAGCTCAGTCGAATCGCGCGAGGGCTCTTCCAGCCACAAGGCCCGCATGAACGGGAACTCCTCGGGCTGCGCTCCGCCGACGTCGAGCGCCAGCGATCGCGCCGACAGCCCGTAGTGATGGCCGCGCCCGATCAGCCGAAAATAGCTCGCCCCCAGAAACGAGATCACCTCGTCCTGGACCTTGGGATCGTTGAGCGTCGTCGTGACGGCGAAGCCCGCGAAACCGAGCGATGGCGACAGGCCTTTGGGGACCGGCACCTTGCCGTATTCGAACAGCGATGTGGTGAAGGGAATCGGCATCGCCGCGCCATAGCGGATGATGTGAACCTGCACCGGCTTGTCGTGCAGGAAGCCCAGATGGAACGGTAGCAGCCGGAAGTCGGACCCGCTCTCGCCCCAGAACGTCCTGTCGCGGCGCAGCCGGATCTCGCGATAGCTGTCATAGGTCAGCTTCGACAACTCGGCCGGGATGGTCGCCGCGTCGGCATCGAAAGGCCGCTCGCCCAGCGCCTGCGCCTGGCGCACGACGTCTTCATAGCCAAAGCTGGCCTGCCGCGGGCCGCCTGCGGGGGGCGTCTGCGCCGCCGCCGGATAGAGGCCAAGCGCGCATGAGGACAACAGCAGGCGCAGCGCATCGCGGCGCGAGCCGCCCGCCCCCGAGGGGGAAGCGGCGGCTTGCGTGCCCCTGCTCGCGTTCATGGGGCTGCTGACAACGTCCGATCGCATGGTCTCTCCTTGGCGTGCGAAGGCCCAACAAGGGCCCGGCACGGAAGTTCCCGATCGGCGCGCGACCCCGGGAAGAAGCGATCAACGGCGCATAAAAAAACCGGCCCCTTTCGGGGCCGGCGAAACTCTCACGACACAACTCCAGCGGGGCGATCGGCCCGGCGGCGCTCAATGCAGCGTTCGGTCCGGCATGGTCTGCCGCACGCGCTCGATCTCCTCCTTCAGCAGCAGCTTCTTCCGCTTCATCTCGACCACGGTGAGATCGTCGGAAGAGGGTCGGGCCGCCGCCTTGGCGATGGCTTCCTCGAGTTGACGATGCTTGCGTTCGAGTTCGACGAGATGGGTCTGCAGCGACATCTGGATCCTCCTGATGAGCGGTTGACGGGAATCAGTGTGACATAGAGCCGGCTTCACGTCTGCGGCGGTTTTGCGCAGGGCCGCATGACATTCTGTGATCGTCACCAACCCCTTTACGTAGCGTCATGAATGCGACATTCCGCCAAGGTGCCCGCTGTCCTCGCTCTTGCTAGGCAGCCGGCGTCTGACCATAGTCGCGGCCAATCGCGGCAATGATGGGACGAAGATGGCATTTGAGCTCAGCCCGGACGAGATCGAGGCCTTCACCACCGAACTGGCTCGCCTGCGCGAAGAGCATCGCGACCTCGACAGCGCCATCGACGCCCTCGAGCGCGTCGGCGCGATCAACCAGATCCAGGTCCAGCGGCTGAAGAAGCGCAAGCTCTACCTCAAGGACCGCATCTCGCAGATCGAGGACGCGCTGACGCCCGACATCATCGCCTGACAAGGGGACTGAGGCATTGATTAGGGTGAAGAATGGCGATTTAAATCGATTTACTTGACGCAAAACTCCTTGCAGAGCCGCCTCCGCCATGTCATCGGCGTGTCCTTGCGGAAAGCCCGGGCGAGCCCTCCGTTGCCGACCTCCCGCAGGTGCGCTACAGGCAAGTACAGACCATCTTCTCAGGATTTCAGACCATGGCCAGCCCCGGACACCACGCTGACGACATTCCGCAGATGGATTATCGCGAGCATGAGCGCACCTATCAGGGCTTCGTGCATTTCGCCGAGGTCGGCACCGTGGCCTGCCTCGCCATCGTGGCCGCGCTTGCCGTCGGCGGCACCAAGCATGCCTGGGGCATCGCCATCATCGGGACGCTGCTGACCCTCGTGGGCACCGGCGTCGGCATCGCCGCCAAGTCGATCGGCTGGCGCGCGCCGATGGTGCCCTTCGTGCTCCTGATGCTCGCGCTGCTGCTCCTTCCCGCAGCCCACTGACACTGCCCACAGCGTCCGAGAGGTTACGCCCGCCATGCGCATCGCCGTGCCAGCTGAAACCCAGGGGGCGGAAACCCGCGTCGCCGTGACGCCGGAAACCGTCCGCAAGTTCGCAGGATTAGGGGCCGAGATCGTCGTCGAGACGGGCGCGGGCCTGGCGTCCGGAATCAGCGACGCCGACTATCAGGCGGCAGGCGCGACGGTCGCCGCCACCGCGGCCGAGGCTCTGGCGGGCGCCGCCATCGTGCTGAAGGTGCGTCGCCCGGCGGATGGCGAGATCGCCGGCCTGCCCAGGGGCGCGCTCGTCGTCGGCATCATGGACCCCTATGGCCACGAGAAGGCGCTGGACGCGCTCTCGAAGGCCGGCGTCAGCGCGTTTGCAATGGAGTTCATGCCGCGCATCACCCGCGCGCAGGTGATGGACGTGCTCTCCTCGCAGGCCAATCTCGCCGGCTACCGCGCCGTGATCGACGGCGCCGCCGAATACGGCCGCGCTTTGCCGATGATGATGACGGCGGCGGGCACCGTGCCGGCCGCGCGCATCTTCATCATGGGCGTCGGCGTCGCCGGCCTGCAGGCGATCGCGACCGCGCGCCGCATGGGCGCCATCGTCACCGCCACGGACGTGCGCCCCGCCACCAAGGAACAGGTCGAATCGCTTGGCGCGAAGTTCCTCGCCGTCGAGGACGACGAGTTCAAGCAGGCGCAGACGGCCAGCGGCTACGCCAAGGAAATGTCCAAGGAATACCAGGCCAAGCAGGCCGAGCTGACGGCGAGCCACATCGCCAAGCAGGACATCGTCATCACCACCGCCCTGATTCCCGGCCGCCCGGCGCCGAAGCTGATCTCGGCCGCGATGGTCGAGAGCATGAAGGCCGGCTCCGTCATCGTCGATCTCGCGGTCGAGCGCGGTGGCAACTGCGAACTGGCCAAGCCGGGCGAGGTCTTCGTCACCCCCAACGGCGTCCGCATCGTCGGCCATCTCAATGTGCCCGGCCGGCTCGCCGCCACCGCCTCGCAGCTCTACGCCAAGAACCTCTTCGCCTTCGTCGAGACCCTGATCGACAAGACCGCCAAGACCGTCGCGGTGAACTGGGATGACGAGCTGGTCAAGGCCACCGCCCTGACCAAAGACGGCGCCGTGATCCATCCGAATTTCGCGGCCAAGCCCGCGCCCGAACCCGTGCCTGTCGTCGAGGGGAGCGTCACCAATGGCTAATCCGGCACCCGAACAGGCCCTCGAGCAGGCCCGCTCCGTCGCTGCGGCGGCCCGGCAGGCCGCCGATCTGGCCGCCCAGCACGCCGACACCCTCGCGGCCGGCGCGAGCGCCGCGACCGGCGGCGTCGTCGATCCGACCGTGTTTCGCCTGGCGATCTTCGTGCTCGCCGTCTTCGTCGGCTACTATGTCGTCTGGTCGGTGACGCCGGCGCTGCATACCCCGCTGATGTCGGTCACCAACGCGATCTCCTCGGTCATCGTCGTCGGCGCCCTGCTGGCGGTCGGGGTCGAGGCGGCGCCCGCGCTCGGAGACGGGCCGGTCTGGGCCAAGATCTTCGGCTTCCTCGCTCTGGTCCTGGCCTCGGTCAACATCTTCGGCGGCTTCCTCGTCACCGAGCGGATGCTGTCCATGTACAAGAAGAAGGGCTGAGCGCCGATGGCCGCGAACCTCTCCGCCCTTCTCTACGTCGTCAGCGGCGTTCTGTTCATCATGGCCCTGCGGGGCCTGTCGCATCCCACGACGTCCCGCCAGGGCAATCTCTACGGCATGGTCGGCATGGGCATCGCGATTGCCACAACCATCGTCTTCTTCCCGCCCAGCGGCTTCTCGGGCTGGCTTCTGGTCGTCGGCGGCATCGCCATCGGCGGCGGCATCGGCGCCTTTATGGCCAAGCGCGTGCAGATGACGCAGATGCCGCAGCTCGTCGCCTTCTTCCACTCGCTGGTCGGCCTCGCCGCCGTGCTGGTGGCGGCGGCCGCGCTTTACGCGCCGAGCGCCTTCGGTATCGGCAGGGTCGGCGGCATCAGCGGCGCGAGCCTGTTCGAGATGGGGCTGGGCGTCGCCATCGGCGCGATCACCTTCACCGGCTCGATCATCGCCTTCCTCAAGCTCGACGGGCGCATGAGCGGCAAGCCGATCATGCTGCCGCAGCGCCATGGCATCAATATCGGGCTTGGCATCGCGCTCGTCGTGCTGCTGCTGATCTTCCTGAAGACCGAGAGCCATGTCGTCTTCTGGCTGATCGTCGCGGTCTCCTTCGCGCTCGGCGTGCTGCTGATCATTCCCATCGGCGGCGCCGACATGCCCGTCGTCGTCTCGATGCTCAACTCCTATTCGGGCTGGGCCGCGGCCGGCATCGGCTTCACGCTGGGCAACATGGCGCTGATCATCACCGGTGCGCTGGTGGGATCGTCGGGCGCGATCCTGTCCTACATAATGTGCAAGGCGATGAACCGGAGCTTCATCTCCGTCATCCTCGGCGGCTTCGGCGGCGAGGATGCGGCGGCCGGCGCCGGTGGTGCGGTCGAGGCGCGCCCGGTGAAGCAGGGCTCGGCGGACGACGCCGCCTACATCATGAAGAACGCCGGCAAGGTCATCATCGTGCCCGGCTACGGCATGGCGGTAGCCCAGGCCCAGCACACGCTGCGCGAGATGGCCGACCTGCTCAAGAAGGAAGGCGTCGAGGTCAAATACGCCATCCATCCCGTCGCAGGCCGCATGCCCGGCCATATGAACGTGCTGCTGGCGGAAGCCAACGTGCCCTATGACGAGGTCTTCGAACTCGAGGACATCAACTCCGAATTCGGCCAGGCCGACGTCGCCTTCGTCATCGGCGCCAACGACGTCACCAACCCGGCCGCCAAGACCGACAAGGCCTCGCCGATCTACGGCATGCCGATCCTCGACGTCGAGAAGGCCAAGACCGTGCTCTTCATCAAGCGCGGCATGGCGGCCGGCTATGCCGGCGTCGAGAACGAGCTGTTCTTCCGCCCCAACACGATGATGCTGTTCGGCGACGCCAAGAAGGTCACCGACGACATCGTCAAGGCGATGGCGCACTGAGCCGACACCGTCACGCGCCTGTTGCAAAGGACCGGCCTCGTGCCGGTCTTTTTCGTTGGAGCCTAGGAAGACCGTGACGATCACCATCCGCCCGCTGCGCGACGGCGACCGGGAGGCCGTGACCGCCCTCCTCATGCAGCTTGCGGCCCATGAGGCCGATCTGAGCACGACGCGCGCCACCGGCCTCGCGACCGCGCAGGCCCTGCTCGCCGACGACACCGCCCAGACGCAGCATCATGGCGGCGCGCAATTCGTCGCAGACAGCGCGGGCGTCTGCATCGGCTATCTCGCATTGCGGCTCGGCCGCACCGGACCTTATGTCCATGCGGATCTGCGCGATCATGTCCTGATCGAGAACATTGTCGTCGACGCCGGCGAGCGCGGCACGGGCGTCGGCCAGATGCTGCTGGCGCAGGCCGAGGCCTTCGCGCGAGCCTCCGGGCGCAAGGCGTTGCAGCTCGGCGTGCTGACCGGCAACGACATGGCGCTGAAGGCCTATCGCCGCGCGGGCTTCGACAGCGTCGCCATCGAGATGCTCAAGCGGCTCGATTGAGCAGCGGGCTATAAGGGCGCAGCAGGGATCGCCACGCCGATCGCGGAGGGAGGCTTTCATGAAGACGCTGATGCGCCTGCTGGCGATCGCCATGACGGCCTATCTCGGCCTCCTCGCCCTACTCTTCGTCCGGCAACGCGACCTCGTCTTCCCGCGAGATCCCGCCCGCGCCGACATCGCCCAGGCCGGTCTCGTCGGCGCGCAGGAGGTGACGCTGACCGCCGCCGATGGCGAGCGGATCGTCGCCTGGGTCGTGCCGCCGCGCGCCGGCAAGCCTGTCATCCTGTACTTCCACGGCAATGCCGGGAACCTCGGGCGTCCCGGTCGCGTCGGGCGCTTCAGGGCCCTGACGGAGGACGGCACGGGCCTCTTCGCCGTGAGCTATCGCGGCTATGGCGGGTCGAGCGGCGCTCCGTCGGAGGCGGGCCTGCATCTCGATGCGCGCGCCGCCTATGGCGCCGCCGCCGAGCGCTTCGGGGCCGCCCGCCTCATTGGATACGGCGAATCGCTGGGCACAGGCGTCGTGCTCAAGCTCGCCGCCGAGGTTCCGCTGGCCGGCGTGGTGCTGGAGGCGCCCTATCTGTCCACCGTCTCGGTGGCGCAGGGCGTCTACCCTTATGTCCCCGTCGCCTGGCTGATGCTGGACACGTTCCGCTCGGATCTCGCCATCGGCGGCGTCCGCGCGCCGCTGCTGGTCCTGCACGGCCAGCGGGACCGCGTCATCCCCTTCACCCAGGGCGAGGCGCTCTACGGCCTCGCCAACGCGCCCAAACGATTCCTGCGCTTCCCGCAAGGCGGGCACGAGGATCTGCCCGCCCATGGCTCGCTGCCGGAGATCCGGCGCTTCCTGGCCGATGTGGCTTCAGGCGCCGTCACGACGGCGGAGAGCCGCACGGTCGAGTGATCAGCTGCGGAACAGCCCGCCGCCGCCCATGCGCCCCTGGCCCGCGCGAGCCGTGGCGTTGTTGCCGTCGAGACCGAGCGCGCGCTGATAGCTTTCGCTCGCTTCCGTCTTCTTGCCGAGCTTCTCCTGGGCGAAGCCCCGGCCGGCCCAGGCATCGGCATTGCGGTTGTCGACATTCAGCGCCGCGGTGAAGTCCTCGAGCGCCGCATCGAACTTGCCGACGGCGTTCAGGCTCTGGCCGCGGGCGATATAGGGCGGCGCGTTGTAGGGGTTGCGGTCGATCACGGAGTCGAAATCCGAGATCGCATACTGGTGCTGGCCTTCCTTCTGGTAGACCAGCCCGCGCGCATGAAAGGCTTCCGCCGATTCCGGGTTGAGGCGAATCGCGGTGTTGAGGTCGGCCAGCGCCTGCTGGCTGTTGCCCTGGGCGCGCAGCAGATTGGCGCGCGCGATGAAGGCCGGCGCGTAGTTGGGCGAGGCGGTGGTCGCCTTGTTGAAATCCGCCAGCGCCGCATCGTTGCGGCCGCTCTGGCGCAGCGCGAGGCCGCGATTGGTGTAGGCCGAGGCGAGATTGGGATCGAGCTGCACCGCCTTGGTGAAGTCGGCGATCGCATCCGAAAAGCGACCGACGCGCGCATAGGCGGCGCCGCGCGTGTTGTAGGCGCCGGGGTCGTTGGGGTTGCGGCTGATGACTTCGGAGAGCGAGCCGATATTGACGCTGGCCTCCGCCGCCGAGGCGGTGTCGAGCTCCGCCACGGGCTGCCCCGTCATGCTGGAGACGGTGTCGCACCCCGCCAGCGCCAGCGCCATGCCCGCCGCCGCGAGCCAGTTCCTGCCGCGCATCATGCTGTGTCCCATCGGTCCGGTTCCGTGCCTCATCTGCGCCGCCGCCCCACCCCGGGCCGTCGCCGCATCATTGCGCTCCCCCAACCGACAGCGCCCCGGTGAGAGAACGCCCGCTTAATGCCAAGAGTTGGTTAACGCAGCCCAAAAAGCAACAGCGCCCGGAGCAGGCTCCAGGCGCGGTCAGGTCTTCCGTCATCACCGGGCAGGCAGGAAATCCGCCGCAGCCGATCGAAATCAGGGGCGCTTCGGCTTCACCGGCGCCGGCAGCAGGCCTTCGCGCTGGAGCTTCTTGCGCTGCAGCTTGCGGGCGCGGCGAACCGCCTCGGCCTTTTCACGGGCCTTCTTCTCGGAGGGCTTCTCGTAATGGCCGCGAAGCTTCATCTCGCGGAAGACGCCTTCGCGCTGCAGCTTCTTCTTGAGGGCGCGGAGAGCCTGATCGACGTTGTTGTCGCGAACGAGAACCTGCACGTGAGTGTCCGTCTTTAGCGGGTTGGCCTAATAGGGTGGACGGACGAGAACCACGACGCAGTCTGTCCGAAGGATCGTGCGGATATCAGAAAAGCACCCGGCTGTCCACGCCGGGAAACCGGGAAAATCCATGCAAAACGCCGCTTTTGAACCGCCCGCCGATTCCGAGACCGAGCGGCGCATCATGATCCTCGCCAACGACCTCGCCATCCCCGCCTGGGTGCGGGTCGAGCAGGCCTACGCGAAGGGCGCGACCTTCCTCGAAGCCAAGCATGCGGTGCTGGAGGCCGACCTCGCCAGCCTCGCCGCCACCACCGACGACGCCATCCTCGACCGGCTGGTGCAATTGATCATGCAGACGCCGCCCTCGGCCCTTCGACCGGCGGCGCGCCAGCGCCACCGCAAGGTCGTGCTGGAGCGGCTGATGGAGCCCTATCGCGCAAGCGGCGGCGCCGAGCCCGGCGCACTCGCCCTGATGCTCTATCGCAAGCTGGGCATCGTGCCGGGCCCGCTCAAAGCGTTCTGGCTCGCGCGCGGCGAGCGGCTGCAGCGGGTGCTGTGAGCCGCCTTCAGCCCTGCTCGGGGAAGACCCGCGTGACATGGCCCATCTTGCGGCCGGGCCGGGCTTCGCGCTTGCCGTAGAGATGCAGCTGCGCGCCGGGCTCCGCCAGGATCTCGCGCCAGCGCAGCGCGGCATCGCCGATCAGGTTTTCCATCTCGACACGGCCGCGCCGGGCAGCCGAGCCAAGCGGAAAACCGCAGACGGCGCGGACATGCTGGTGGAACTGCGAGGTCTGGGCGCCCTCGCTGGTCCAGTGTCCGGAGTTGTGCACCCGCGGCGCGATCTCGTTGACGACGACGCTCTCGCCCGCTCCCTCGCCGACGACGAACATCTCGACCGCGAAGACCCCGACATAGCCGAGCGCCGCCCCGATCAGCCGCGCCGCCTCGATCGCGCTGGCTTCCGTCGCGGCCGAAACCTGTGCCGGGATGCGGGTAAAGGCCAGGATGTGGTCGCGATGCTCGTTCTCGCAGAGATCGAAGGCGGCGAAGCTGCCATCGGCGCCCCGCGCCGCGACCACCGACACCTCGCGCGCGAAGCGGACGAAGCCCTCGAGCACCGCCGGCGCCCGGCCGATCGCCGCGAAGGCCTCTGCCAGGTTCGTCTCGGGCAGGATCTTAACCTGGCCCTTGCCGTCATAGCCGAAGCGGCGGGTCTTCAGCACGCTCGGCCGCCCCAGCATAGCGACCGCAGCCTCCAGATCCGCCAGCGTATCGACCGCATGGAAGGGCGCGAGCGAAAGGCCGAGATCGGCGACGAACCGCTTCTCGCTCAGCCGGTCCTGCGTCACCGCCAGCGCGTGCGCGCCCGGATGAAGCGGCTTGCGGGCCGCAAGAAAGGCCGCCGTCGCCGCCGGCACGTTCTCGAACTCATAGGTCACGACGTCGACGGCATCCGCGAAGCGCGCCAGCGCCGCCTCATCCTCGTAAGGCGCCACCGTCTTCGCCGCCGCCACGTCGAAGGCTGGATTCGCCGGCTCGGGCGCGAAGATATGGCTGGCAATGCCGAGATCGGCAGCCGCCAGCGCGATCATACGGGCGAGCTGGCCGCCGCCGATGATGCCGAGAACGGCGCCGGGCGCCAGCGGCTGCCCCTCGACCACGGACGCGCTCACGCCTCGTCCTTCACGGGGCGTTCGGCGATCGCCGCGCTCTGGCGCGCACGATAGGCGTCGAGCCGTTCCGCCAGCGCCTCGTCCGACAGCGCCAGAACGGCCGCCGCCAGCAGCGCCGCATTGACCGCGCCGGCCCGACCGATGGCAAGCGTGCCGACGGGAATGCCGGCCGGCATCTGCACGATCGAGAGCAGCGAGTCCTGTCCCGACAGCGCCTTGGATTCGACGGGCACACCGAACACCGGCAGCGGCGTCAGCGACGCCGTCATGCCCGGCAGATGCGCCGCGCCGCCGGCGCCCGCGATCACCACCTTGAAGCCGGCCGCCTTGGCGCCGGTCGCGAACTCGACCATGCGCTGCGGCGTCCGGTGAGCGGAGACGATGCGGTCGTCATGGCCGATGCCGAGCGCATCGAGCGTTTCGGCGGCATGGCGCATGGTCGCCCAATCGGATTGGCTGCCCATGATGATGGCGACGGGCGAGGACGGCTTGGCCATGGTGGGAAGCGCTTCCGGAACGCTGGACGGGAAGCGCGCGATCTAGACCGCCCAACGCCGCACAAGCAAGCGCCGAATCGGGAAAGGGCCTTGCAGCAACCGGAAAGAAGCCCACACCGTCATTCCGGGCAAGCGAAGCGCAGACCCGGAATCCATCATAGGACCCGACGGTGCCCTATGATGGATTCCGGAGCGGCGCCGCTTCGCGGCTTGTCCGGAATGACGGTGAGGGTGGGATAGCCGTTCTGCGAACCGCCCTAAGCCGTCGCCACCAGCCCCGCCCGCGCCAGCGCCGAGGCCTGGTCGGCCGCCACCGTCTCGATCTTGAAGCCCTCGATCTCGGCCTCGAACAGCCGGTGGAAGTTCAATTCCGCGTCGAGATGCAGGAACACCCCACCGAGCCCGATCGCGGCGCGGTCCATGAAGACGAACTCGCGCGGCACGGTCACCGGCCCGCGCTTCTTCAGCGCCTGATGCACCTCGAAGGCCTGGCGCCTTCCATATTCGGCCGGGCTGACATCCTCGGCGATGCGGCGCGTGCGGTCCTCCAGCAGCGGCCCGTAGATGAAGCGCGCCCAGATGTTGAGCGTGTCGACCAGCTCCTTGGTCAGCCCCTTGAAGCCCCAGGTCTCGTAGGCGTGGACGACACGCGCCTCGTCGCCCTCCAGCAGGCCGCGATAGAGATCGACCACACCGCCCACGAAAGAGGGCGGGAAGATGCGGATGCAGCCATAATCCAGCAGGTTGATGCCCTGTGGGGCGCCGTCCTCCGAGAACACCGTGTAATTCCCGAGATGCGGGTCGCCATGGATGATGCCGTGATGGCTGAAGGGCCGCCACCAGGCCTTGAACATCGCCGTCGAGATCCGGTCGCGCGCCTGCTGCTCGTCCTGCTTATGGGTCAGGATGCCGTCGCCCTCGAGCCAGTGCATGGTCAAAAGCCGCTTCGTCGACAGCGAGGTCTCCAGCGCCGGCACGCGAATCTCCGGCGTCTGCGCCAGCACCTCCTGATAGAGCGCGATATGCTTGGCCTCGCGCTGGTAGTCGAGCTCCTCGCGGACGCGCGCGCCGATCTCCGTGGCGATCTCGCTGGTGTCGATAACCGGGTCCATGCGCCGGTGCAGCGCAAACAGGATGTCGAGCTGGGAGATGTCGGCCTCCACAGCCGATTCCATATCCGGGTACTGCAGCTTGCAGGCGAGCGCGACGCCCTCCAGCGTCGTCGCCCGATGCACCTGCCCGAGCGAGGCCGCCGCCGCCGGCTGCAGGTCGAAGGAGCCGAAGCGCTCACGCCATTGCGGCCCGAGCTCGGCCATCATCCGGCGCTTGACGAAGGCCGCCCCCATCGGCGGCGCCTGCGACTGCAGCTTCTGCAGTTCGGCGGCATATTCCGGCGGCACCACATCGGGAATGGTCGCGACGAGCTGCGCCACCTTCATGATCGGGCCCTTCAGGCCGCCGAGCGCCTTGGCCAGCGCCTCGGCATTGGAGGAATTGCGCCCCTCCATCCCGAACAGCCGCGCCCCGGCCATGCGCGCCGCGACCCCACCGACACTGGCCCCAACCCGGGCATAGCGCGCCGCGCGGGCGGAAAAGCGGTTGGCTTCGGAGTCGCGGTCGGACATGGGGCGGGGCGCTTTCGGGGGCGGGCTGGGCTCCTATGTAGGGTGGCGTCGTCGCGGGGCCAATGTGGCGAGTGGTCTCGTGGAGGGCGAGAGGTATGACCCGCAGCCCCGGCGCAAACATTCGCAAACGGCTGCTTCCGGCCCTTTGCGGACCCGCCGGCTGTAGTTTAGGCCGAAGCTAAAGCCAATTTATATCTCAGCCGAGCCATGCCTACTCAATAATATCATGAGACCTCATTAGCGTAGTAAAATCTTTTGAAATTAATGCTCCTTGTATACCGAAAGTGTTTAAAACCTGACGTAAACTATCTGACCGCTTTATAGGCGTTTTTTTCGCTAATTTTATTCTGGCAATAATCTCCGCTTCTGCCGAAACGGATCGTGACAACTCGGCGTCTACCGTTGTAACAATTCTAAGTATCACATCTGTAAAACCCAGAACACCATGAAGACTAAGATTAATTTCATCACCGATAGAAAATATATTATGCTCCGGCACGAAATCCATACCAAGTGAGGATGCGTTTGCATTAGGTATAAATCCAGATTGAGCACCGAAAAGTTTACCGTCGCATTTTCTGCTACGATGCATGAACGTATTGCGGAGTTCCTTGAAAAATCGAAAACATGTTAGTAGTGCATCTATATACCCTAGCGAATATTTTTTGCCGACGTGAGGGCTGGATATATGGCGCCTTTCAGAGGCAAGCTTTCTGTAACGACAATCTCTGCAAAAACAGATTTTATACCGTTAGTTCCGGTGGGATTTGTTGGATACTGCAGTTTAATCGCAAGATCTTTGCGGCCGAATTTTTTACAGATTTCATCACACCATATTTCATAAATCGCGATGATATTAACAAGCGCAATTTCTGCTATTCTCTGGCGCTGCTCTTCCCAAGTTACATTCGAGAACGGGAATATGAGATTTGTCGAACCTCGTGTCTTCGGAGCCACGTTATACTTTCGCGCCAATTGTGCGGGATTCGGTGGCGGATCTGCCTTTATCTCTTTTTCAATGACGCCACGAAAATGCCACATTGCAGTAGCCATCGGTAAGATAAAATCATGTAACGCAATAATCGAATTATGAAGATTATTGCTTTCTTCGAAAAAAAACCTCTGGACTGATGGGCGTTGCTGTTGCGCAGACATTTCTGACATTCTCCCCGCCCTACTTCGGCGCCTAAATTTAACGACCTGTCGCTCACATGCATTAAGATATCCGGTCAAGCTAAGAATTTGGAACGGCAGCTTCTATTGAGAAAACAACAGCCCGATCTCGACCCACGACGGCCATCGCGACACCTATCCCCGTCCCACCAACGCCGCCCTCACCTCCGCGACGCCGGCCGCCCGCCCTCCGGCGGCCTCGACCAGCCGCATCCTCTCCACCAGATCAACATTCGTCCGCCCGCACCCAACTGCTGCATCCGCCGGAAGGGATCCACCTTCAGAACCGCCTGCGACGCCGGTCGGCCAGCACCGCGGCCGCCGCATTATACCCCGGCGCGCCGGTGACGCCGCCGCCGGGATGGGCGCCTGAGCCGCAGAGATAGAGCCCTGGCACCGGCATGCGGTAATCGGCATGGCCGAGCACGGGGCGGGCCGAGAACAGCTGGTCGAGCGTCAGCCGGCCATGGAAGATGTCGCCACTGAGAAGCCCGAAGCGCGCCTCCAGATCGGCGGGGCCCAGCGCCAGCCGCCCGACCACCGAGGCCTTGAAGCCCGGCGCATGGCGATCGACCGTCTCGATCATCAGATCGGCGACCCTGTCGCGGCAGGCCTCCCAGTCGAGCCCCTCGGGCAGATCAGGCGCGACATGCTGGCAGAACAGGCTCGCGACATGGCCGCCGGGCGGGGCCAGCGTGTCGTCGAGCGTGGACGGGATCAGCATCTCGACGATCGGCTCCTGCGACCAGCCTGAGAGACGCGTCTGCGCATGGGCCCGGTCCATATAGGCCAGGCTCGGCGCGATGATGATGCCGGCGGTGTGGTGGTCGCCGGGTTCCGGCAGGCTCGTGAAGCGCGGCAGCTCCGACAGCGCGACATTCATCCGGAAGGTGCCCGAGCCCGAGGCATAGCGCGTCATCCGCTCGGTGAAATCCGGAGGCACGATCGCGGGATCGACCTTGGCGAAGAGCAGCCGCGGATGGAGATTCGAGACGACCGCGCGGGCCCGCACCACATCGCCGGCCTCCGTCACCGCACCGACCGCTCGGCCTTTCTCGCTCAGCACCGCGGCAACGGGGCTGTCGAGCCGGATTTCGACGCCGGCTTCCGCGCAGGCCTTCGCCATCGCCTGCGTGATCGCGCCCATGCCGCCAACGGCGTGGCCCCAGGCGCCCTTGTTGCCGTTCACCTCGCCGAAGACATGGTGCAGCAGCACATAGGCCGAGCCCGGCGTATAGGGGCTGGCATAGTTGCCGACGACGGAATCGAAGCCGAGCAGCGCCTTGATCGGGTCGCTCTCGAACCAGCCATCGAGCCAATCGCCGGCCGATTTGGTGAAGAGGTCCATCACGTCGCGCTTGGCGGTGAGATCGAGCCGCGACAGCCGCCGCGCCACCCGGCCGGCGTCGATCAGATCCGGCAGCGCCGCAAGCCAGCCGCCCTCGCTGAGATTGGGCGGCGCCTGCAAAACGAGATCGCGCAGCACGGCGGCCACCGTCTCCAGCCGCTCCTCATAGGCCGACAGACGCTGCGCATCGCGCGCCGAGAACGCGGCGACGGACGCCGCCGTCCGCCCCGTCCCGGCCGCGAGATGGCGCCCATCCGGCAGCGGCAGGAAATTGGCCATGCGCCGCTCGACGATCCGCAAGCCGTGGCGGTGCAGCTCCATCGCGGCGATGATCTCGGGCCGCAGCAGGCTGACCGTGTAGCTCGCGGTCGAGTTCCGGAAACCGGGATGGAAGCTTTCGGTCACGGCCGCCCCGCCGACGACGCCGCGTCGCTCCAGAACCGTCACCGACAGCCCCGCCCTGGCGAGCCGGTGCGCGCAGACGAGGCCATTATGGCCCGCGCCGAGGATCACCACATCGCAGTTTGTCGTCGCCATGGCCGGCTCAGCCCACGGCTTTCAGCCGGGCCCTCACCTCGGCGACGCTGGCCGGACGCCCCCCGGCCGCCTCGACCAGCCGCACCGTCTCCGCCACCAGATCGGCATTCGTCCGCCCGCAGCCGAAGGGTGCATCCTCCAGCCCGGCGCGCACATGGACGCCGCGCGCGACCGCAGCCGGGATCAGCCCTGTGAGATCGACGCTTAAGCCCGCGATCATCACCGGCGCCTCGGGGGCGTCCTCCGCCAGCAGCTTCAGATGCGCATCGAGCGCCCAGTCGCGCGGCGGGAAGCCCCAGGCGAAGGCGTCCGAGAACATCAGCCGGTAGATTGGACAGGGCATGCCCGGATAGGCCTTGGCCAGCGCCGCGCCCAGCCGCGTGAAGCCGGGCTCGTAGATCGCATAGCTCGGATGGATCCTGTGCGCCTGCGCCACCGCCATCCCCTCGCGGATATGCTCGCCGGGGTTCTGGTAGATGAAGCCGGCCTCGCCTGCGGGGATGCCGTCGAAGGTCAGCCAATTGCAGGAGCCGGGGTCGAGCACGCCCCATTCGACCAGCCCGCGCTTGGCCAGTTCCTCCAGATGCGTGTAGCGGCCCGACGCGATGATGTCCCCGGCATAGGCGGAGCCGACGATCGGGATGGTCGGATAGACGACCGCGTCGACTTTCGCGCGGATGCCCTCGATCGCCTGGGCATAGAGCTCCCAGTCGTCTCGCTGGCGGCCGGTCTCGAGGTCGTAGACATGCAGATGCACGATCGCCGCGCCCGCCTCCACCGCCGCGATGCCGTCGGCGACGATATCGGGAATGGCGATCGGAATCCCGGGCTGGCGCGCCACGCCCCAGGGCCCGTTGATCGCAGCCTCGATCCAGATCGGGGTGGTCATCGGGCTCTCCTCACGCTGGCGCATCCTTGGGCCAGTTGTCGCGGATCCAGCGCGTCAGCCCCTCTTCCTCGACCTCGCCGGCGGCCAGCGCGAGGATGGCGGCGGCGGCGGCGGGTTCGGGCACGATGAAATCAACGTCGTTGATGTAGAGAAACGTATAGAGCGCCAGCAGGGCGATGCGCTTGTTGCCGTCGATCAAGGGATGTTTCTTCGCCAGACCACATGCGTAAGCCGCCGCCAGCGTGGCGAGATCCGCGCCCTCGTAGGACCATTTGTTGAGCGGCCTTTCGACCGCCGACAACAGCTTGCCGCGGTCGCGCAGACCGCTCCTGCCTCCGTGAATGACGAGTTGCTCGTCATGGATCGCGACGACGATCTCCTCGGACAGCCAGTTCGGCTCGGTCATTTGGCGAGTTCGGCCAGGGCGTTGTGGTAGATCTTCATGCCACGCCGAGCGGCTTCCATTGCCTTATCGAAGTCAGGACGCTGCTTCACCAGACGGAAACCGCCCTCCGGCTGTTCGACGACATGGAGGCTGTCGCCCTCTTTCAGCCTCACCCGCGCCAGCAATTCCTTCGGGAGAATGATGCCGAGAGAATTCCCGACCTTGCGGATCTGCAGCACATTCGCGCCGTCAGCCGGCTGAGCCTTCACGGTCTGGTCGATCTTGTTCATGGCGCCTCCGTTATGCGAAACGTATAACATGTCAGCCCGCTTTTGTCATGCCTCTCCACTCAGCCTGCGGCAGCAACCGGCCCCTCGGCGCCCGGACGCCCCGCCCATGCCCCATCGAACACCATCGTCGCGACCAGCCACACCGCCAGCGCCACCGCCGCGACGCCCCCCAGCGTCATGAAGGCCGCGCCATAGCCCCAAGATTGCGCCACCCAGCCGCCGAGCGTCGGGCTCAGCGAGGCGCCGATGCCCTGCACCGTCATCACGGCGCCGAGCCCGACATTGAAATGCCCCGTGCCGCGCAGAATGCTGGCGACGAGGCCCGGCAGCGCGACGCCGAGCAGCCCCGCCCCGACGCCGTCGAGGATCTGCACGGGCACCAGCACCCAGAAGCCCGAGAACGAGGCGGCGATCAGCCCGCGCAGCGGCAGCGCGAGCAGAGCGAGCACGATGACGAGCCCGTAGCCCCGGCTTTGCGCGAGCCTCGCCGCCAGCAGCGCCATCGGGATCATCGTCAGCTGCGCCACGACGACGGTCAGCGCCGTTGCAGTGCTGGGGTCGCCCTGCCCGCTCGCGACCATGGACTGGCCGAGCAGCGGCAGCATCGCGCCATTGCCGAGATGGAACAGCATCATGACCAGCGCCAGGATGCCCAGCGGCGCAGAGGTCAGCAGCATGCGCCAGCCCGATCCCTCGCGCGCCTCCGCGTCGCCCGGCTCGCAGCCGCGTGCCGCCTCATGGTCGATGGCATCGGCCGGGATCATCAGTGCCGCAGCGATCGCACCCACCGCCATCGCCGTCATGAACCAGAACACCGCCTGCAGCCCAAAGACATAGCCGAGCGCGCCGCCCGCCAGCGCCGCGAACATGTTGCCACCATGGTTGAAGGCCTCGTTGCGGCCGAGCTGCTGCGCGAACCCGGCCCGGCGCACGAGGCCCAGCGTGATCGCGGCGATGGCCGGTGCGATCACCGCCCCCGCAGCACCCTGGACGATCTGCGCGACGATCGTGATGCTCAGGCTCGGCACATAGAGCATGGTCAGCGTCGCCGCGATGATCGCGAGCGAGGCGACGATCATCACCGCCCGCTTGAAGTGCGTATGATCGACCAGCGCCCCCAGCGGCGTTGTCGCTACCATGCCGGCGAGCCCGCCGACCGTCATCACCAGCCCGATATCCTGCGGACCCCAGCCCTTTTCCTGAAGATAGACCCCGAGGAAGGGGCCGAGCCCGTCCCGGACATCGGCCATGAAGAAGTTCAGCGAATTCAGGGCAGCAAGTGACAAGGCGCAGCTCTCCGGGCCTGACGGCCGGCGACGGAACGTCACCCGCACCGGCTTTGTTCCGCCCGCCCTGCCTGCATGACTGGGCCTTGCCAGCGCTCCCCGCCCCGCGCCAAATCCCGGGCCACGACGCAGCAGGTGAGGCCGATGCTCCAGCGCCACGCGACCTATGCCGAGACCTTCGACCGGTTTCGCTGGGACATCCCTGCGCATTTCAACATCGGCGTCGCCTGCTGCGACCGCCATGCCGACGGCGCGGGAAAGCCGGCGCTGCTCTACGAGGACGAGGCAACGGGCCTCGTCACGCTCTCCTTCGACGACCTCAAGCGCGCCTCCAACCGCATCGCCAATCTGCTGCGCGGCCATGGCATCGCGGCGGGCGAGCGCGTCGGCATCCTGCTGCCCCAGCGGCCCGAGACGGCGATGGCGCATCTCGCGGTCTACAAGATGGGCGCCATCGCGCTGCCGCTCTTCATCCAGTTCGGCCCCGAGGCGCTGGAGCACCGGCTCCAGCATAGCGGCGCGGCGGCGCTGATCACGGATGCCGAGAACCTGCCGAAGATCGAGGCGATCCGCCACGCCTTGCCGGATTTGCGGCTGATCATCCTGGCCGACGGTCCCGGCCCCCGCGGCACGCTCCACCTCGCATCGGAGATGGCGAAGGCCTCCGGCGCCTTCACCCCTGTCGAGACCCGCGCCGATGATCCCGCCGTGATCATCTACACCTCCGGCACCACGGGGAAGCCGAAGGGCGCGCTCCACGCCCATCGCGTCCTGCTCGGCCATTTGCCGGGCGTGCAGATGCCGCAGGCCTTCTTCCCGCAAGCCGGCGACCTGTTCTGGACTCCGGCCGACTGGGCCTGGATCGGCGGGCTGCTCGACGTGCTGCTGCCGAGCCTGTATTTTGGGGTGCCGGTGCTGGCCTCGCGTGCCCGCAAATTCGACCCCGAAGCCGCCTTCGAGCTGATGGCGCGGCACCACGTCCGCAACGCCTTCCTGCCGCCGACCGCGCTGAAGCTGATGCGCCAGGTCCGCGATCCCCGCCGTTTCGGCTATTCGATGCGCTCGATCGGCAGCGGCGGCGAGACGCTCGGCGCCGACATGCTGGATTGGAGCCGCGAGACCTTCGGCTTCGCGGTCAACGAGTTCTACGGCCAGACCGAGGCCAACCTGCTGGTCGCCAACAATGCCGATCTCTTCCCGATCCGCCCGGGTTCGATGGGGCGCGCCGTGCCGGGCCACCGCGCCGCGGTGGTGTCGCCCGAGGGTGAGCCCCTGCCCGCGGGCACGCCGGGCCTGATCGCGGTCGCCCGCCCCGACCCGGTGATGATGCTGGGCTACTGGCGCCAGCCCGAGGAGACGGCGGCGAAGTTCGCCGGCGACTGGCTCCTCACCGGCGACACCGGCCATTGCGATGAAGACGGCTATCTCTGGTTCCAGGGCCGCGACGACGACATCATTTCCTCGGGCTCCTATCGCATCGGGCCGGGCGATATCGAGGATTGCATCATCCGCCATCCCGCCGTGCTGATGGTGGCCGTCATCGGCGTGCCCGATCCGATCCGCACGGAGGCGGTGAAGGCCTTCGTGCTGCCGATGCCCGGCATCGCGCCGTCGGCGGCGCTGGCCGCCGAGATCCAGGCCTTCGTCCGCGACCGGCTCGCCGCCTATCAGTATCCGCGCCATGTCGAGTTCGTGACGGAACTGCCGATGACTGCGACGGGGAAGATCCGGCGGAAGGATCTGCGGGAGATGGCGGATGCCAGAGGCAAGATCACCTGATCGTCATTG
>NNBT01001857.1_pt1 | contig 48928 bp, 45 predicted proteins | sample 1173831 | NCBI WGS metagenome assembly NNBT01 (sample SAMN07173936, study PRJNA388173) | plant metagenome | isolation source: symbiotic tissue sample KVJ10 | place: Norway: Troms, Kvaloya island | reverse complement strand
GGTTCGAATCCCTCCCTGTCCGCCAGCTAGTTCTCAACCTCCCACACTTGCCGCAGGCCGAGCCAAATTCGGCGGAGTTTCCGGGCATTAGCGCTCGGGCGGGTCTCTCTCATTGAGCCAAATCGCAGAGAAGGTGGCGCTTTCCGGGAGCCATTCTCGGTGCCGGGGTCTTCCACTACGGTTGCGAGCGAGAACCGAAGTGGTCCACGGCTGCCGTCGTTCATGTCTCGAGTTGGCCCATTGCAGACTCTAGGAGCGTCCGCTTCCGGGCCGCATTAACTGCGTCCGGCGGCGCAACTTGGCTACCGAGCAGGTTCGGCTTGGTTGTTCGGCGGCAGCCTTAAAGTGCGGGACGGCCCTGATTGTCGATCAGCGCGATTGCAATCATAGCGTAGCTAGCATGACCTCTCGCCAGGGGAGAGCAGGCTGCACGGTGAAGTAACCTAGATGTTGACTGAATAGCCCCGAGTTTTGTGGTCGCCCCCGGTTCGGATTTACAACTGCCTTTCGGACTCGACGGGTGACAGCATTTCGTTTCGGACGTGCTTATGCTTCGAGTTTTATAAAGTTTCGATATATTCGAACACGTCTGCCGTGCTTCATCCTTTTTCTGAAGCACAAGAGCCCAGGCGTTACTGGCGGCGCGAGCCGATTGATCCAGCGGCTTTGGACGAGACATTCGTTTCGCACACCGTCGTCTCGACTGTTTCACCGCTTTCGTTGAGCCGTTTCCACCGCTTCAATTCCGACTGGAAATAATACGTCGGCAGACCGGTCTCGGTCGCCACCAGTTTTTGCTGGTCAAAGATGTACTCCCGCGCCGTGCCGTCGCTGTGGACCGTGACCCGGCCCGCCGACTCGGGATGATCAATCACAATTACACCATCCTCGAACTTGCAGGTGTAGCTCACGTTTGTGTCGGGCTCTCCGTGACCGGCCATGACCAGCAAACTTGGAACGATCAGGGCTGCGAAATGCGGGATCATGAATGGGGCTCCGACCGTGCTGTGTTCCGCAAGGCGATACGCCGCCGTCGATTGAAGGTTCCAGGACGATCCAGTTCAAAACGGCGCGTCCCATTGTTAGCCGCGCTAAGTCATTCATTATGAACAGTTATTCATGGAACAGACGCTTTCGATCGCAGTTTAAATTGCGACTGAGGGGTCACACATCCTCGAAAGGGAGAAGACCATGATCAAGAACATCGCTCTTATTGCCGCCCTCGCTCTCGTCCCGGCTACCGCCTTCGCGCAGTCGAATTCTGGCGCGGCTGGTGGCGCAGCCAGCGGCGCGGCCACGGGTGCTGTCGGCGGTGCCATCGTCGGTGGCCCTGTCGGAGCCGTCGTGGGTGGCGTCGGTGGTGCCGTAGGCGGCGCGATCGTCGGCGGCATTGCAACCGAGAACCGCACCGAGTTCCGCACCTATGTGACGCAGCAGAAGGTGCCTTCGGTGGCGTACCGCGAGAAGGTCGTTGTCGGCGCGACGTTGCCCGACACGGTCACTTATCGCGAGGTTCCGGCTCGCTATGGCAAGACCGAGTATCGCTACACGGTGGTCAACGACCAGACCGTGCTGGTCGAGCCGAAGACGCGCAAGATCGTTCAGATCATCGAGTGATCAAATCGGAGCCCGCCCGTTCTAGGGCGGGCTCTTTTTCCACGAAATCAGGAGCGACAAGCTATGTTCAAGACCCTCTTTCTGGCTGCGGGCGTTGCCGCAACCGCGCTCATCACGGCTCCCGCACAGTCTCAGGTGCGGGTCGAGACGCGCATCGAGCGATCTGACGACGACGGACCGCGCTATCGGGAACGGCGTGGGTACGAGGAACGTCGAGGCGGGTATGAGCGTCGGATGGTGCGAAGCCGCTTCCGCGATGACTGTCGAATGGTGGAAAAGCGACGCGTCAACCGGTTCGGCGAAGTTGTCGTACGGCGTACGCGTATCTGCGGGTGACACCATGAGGCGGTGGGCAGTTGCGGCGCCCGCCGCTTCTCTGCTTTTCCAGCCATGGTTTCGACAGGAGAGTCCTATGCTCACGCTTTTTCTCGTTGCGGTGACCATGCTGGGCTTCGGCTCAATCGTGCCATCGACTTCACAGGCTGCCCCGGTGGGGGGACTGACAACCATCGAGATGCCCGACCACTTCGAGCAGATCAAGAACGGCGGTCATAAGTTCAAAAAGGACAAGGGCTGGAAGGGCTCGCGGCACTGGAACCGGGGCTATGGGTCAGGTCGGCACTACGGCGGGGTAGGCTCGTGACCTCGGATGCTATCATTATCTGCAAGCTGGATGGAGACAGTGAGTGAAATCGCGACGGTCGCCAGCATTTGTCGCGCGTTGGGTTGAATGGGAGCGTGGCACAATGCCCCAAGGGCGACAGGCTTTACGACTGGCCTTCAGGCGCTTTGAGCAGGAGGTACCTCTCTGGCTCGGTTCTTGGCTGCGTTGGCTTCGGCACCCAGCCTCTCGCTGGCTACGCATTCCTGTGGGCGTGCTGCTCATGCTCGGCGGGATGCTCGCGATACTACCAGGGCTTGGCATCTGGATGTTGCCGCTTGGCCTCCTCCTGCTCTCCGCCGATGTTCCGCTTCTTCGAAAGCCTGTCGCGCAGTTTACCGTAGCTAGCGCAGATCAATGGGCTCGTTTTTGTCAATGGCTCGGTCGGCAGTGACTGCTTCGCATTTGGTGCGGCCGATCGGGAGATGGAGGAGGACAGAATGTCCGGTATTGGGCCAAGAGCCAACGGCATATTTTTTGGCGCATCTCTCCAGGATGAGCGACAAAAATATCTTGGCGCATCCGAGTCAGGCTGTTTCTCGTGTCCGGTCAATTTGAGCGCTGCTTCAAATTTGGCGACGCGTCTTTAATGGTTTGGTAGCGCGAGCATCCTGAAGTGGCTGATCGAAGCTACTTGCAGGATGTCTGGATGAAGGTGCTACGCCTCGTTATCGGCCTCTGCCTTTTGTTGGGCGGCCTTTATGTTTTGATCGGTGAACACTTCGCGGGAACGTCGGCAGACGCCACGGTCAACGCGCGCATCAATGTGATCAGAGCGCCGATCGAAGGCCAAGTCTCTCTGGCGGTGAGGAACATCGGCGCGCGCGTGAACGCGGGCGAACTCGTGGCCGATATCACCGATCAGCGCTTCGACACGGCTCGCCTGATTGATCTGGAGCGTCAGCGCGACGGTCAACAGATCGACGGGCAGCGCATTGCCTCCCAAAAGACAGTGCTGGCGCAGGCTCGCTCCAGCTTCGCCGCACAGCTTGCCGATTATCAACGCGGGCGCATCAGCCAGATTGAAGCGAGGATCGCGGAAGGGCGGGCCGCCCAGGATTCATCTTCCGCGCGGCTGCGCGAAGCCGATAGCGCCTTGAAGCGTGCAAACGACCTCAGCGACCGCGGCGTGCAGACGGCCGCAAACCTGGAACGCGCGCGTGCCGCCTTTGACGTGGCACAGCAGGAGCTCGAAAGTGCGCGCCAGCGTAGCAATTATCTCGCGACCGAACTCGCTTCGGCCAAGACCGGCGTGTTCATTGGCGATTCCTACAACGACGCGCCTTTCTCGTCGCAGCGTGTGCGAGAACTTGACCTCAAGCTTGCGGAGCTGGGGGCCGAGGAGGCCCAGGCAGAGGCGCGTCTGGTGCAGTATGACCGGCAGATCGAGACCGAGCGGGTCCGTGTCAACCGCCTGACATCAGCGACGCTGAACGCGCGCATGCCCGGGATGGCCTGTGATTTCCTCATCGATGATGGCGAGTATGCCCGCCGAGGCCAAGACCTGGTCAAGCTGGTCGACTGCAAGAGTCTCATTGTCACGTCGAGCGTGACTGAAGCGCTCTATGATAGCCTATCGATCGGTGCGCCGGTTCAGTTCCGGCTGTTTGGAGACGCCCGCATCTTCGACGGAACGGTCACGAGGCTGGGCGGGTCAGGCGCCTCTACCCTATATGCGAACCTCGCCGTTGGCCCAAGTGCCGAGCATCTCGAGCGCTTCGACGTAACCGTGAGTGTGCCGGAACTGTCAAACCAGCCGGATCTGTCATGCGCGATCGGTCGAACCGGGCGCGTGATCTTCACGGCGGGGCCGATAGCCACAATGCGCCGCTTCCTGACACGTTACGGCTTCTGATGCTGACGCTTGCGCCCCTCGTTGCGGCCTTCGCCGGGGCGGCGATTGTGCTCGGGCTGCGTCTGCTCGTCCTGCCGCTTCTCGATCCGACGAAATGGTATTGGCGTACCCTGCTCTTAGGCGGGGCCATCGTCCTGGCCTGGCGTTATATGATCTGGCGGTTCACCGACACGGTCGCTCCGCTGGACTGGACGGCCGATGCCCTGTTCAGCTGGTCCTTCGCCATTCTTGAGGGGCTGACCGTCCTCTCGTCCAGCATTGCCTTCTTCATTTTGTCGCGGGTGCGGCAGAGGACTGCCGAGGCGGACGCCCATGCAAAATGGTGGGCGCCCGGCGCGCCGCCACGTGTCGACATCTACATCGCGACCTACAATGAACAGCTGGAAGTTCTCGAACGCACCATCGTCGGCGCGAGGGCGACGCTGTTTCCCGGGATCCGGATCTTCGTCCTGGACGATGGGCGCAGGCCCTGGCTGCGGGAAGCCTGCGAGCGCTACGGCGTCGGCTATTTTGTCCGCCCGGACAACGCCCACGCCAAGGCTGGCAACATCAACTATGCGCTGTCGCAGCGCGCGAAGGATGCCGACAGACCGGACTTCGCCGCCGTCCTCGATGCTGATTTTGTGCCGCATCTCGACTTCGTCGAACGGACGTTGGCCCTGTTTCACGACCCGACGGTCGGTCTAGTCCAGACCCCGCAGCACTTTTTCAACGCTGACCCCATCCAGCATAATCTCGGGATCAGTTCTGCCTACCCTGATGAGCAGCGTCATTTCTTCGATAATGTCGAGCCGGCACGTGACGCCTGGGGTATTGCAGTGTGCTGCGGCACATCCTCAATGGTGCGGGTCGCAGCTGTGGAGTCGATCGGTGGTTTGCCGACCGAAAGCGTAACCGAGGATTTCCTGCTGACGCTGCGCTTGGCCGAAAACAATTGGAAGACGGTCTATCTCAACGAACCGCTGACTGAGGGGCTCGCTCCAGAGGGTCTTCAGGAATACATCGTACAGCGCGGACGCTGGTGCCTGGGCATGATGCAGATCGTTCGTAATGTCTATAACCCCTTCGGCAACAACCGGCTGATTTTTCTTCACCGTCTGAGCGTGTTCGACTCACTGCTCTACTGGACCACGACCTTCCCGTTCCGCTTGGCGGGCCTGATCTGCCCGCTGCTTTACTGGTGGGGCGGTGTGACGGTCGTCAACGCCTCCGTGGTCGATATCGTCACCTTCTACCTGCCCTATTATATCGCCGTCATGGCTGTGCTGAACTGGCTCTCCAAAGGGCTTTTCATCCCCGTCCTGAACGATGTCGCCCAATTAGTCGCTGCCTGGCCGATCACAAAAGCGGTCACCATGGGCCTGCTGACCAAGGGGCCACATAAGTTCTCGGTCACAGCGAAGGGGGGCGACAGAACAAAGGTCGTGGTCCAATGGCCCCTGATGTGGCCGTTCCTGATCTTGTTCGCGATGACGGTTGGCGGGCTCCTCATCAATCTGAACTCAGATTTCATCTTCAACAATGCTGCGACCGCCGGCGACGGCATGGTCGTGGTGATGTTCTGGACGCTCTACAACCTTCTCGTCCTGCTGGTCGCGATCGCTGCCTGTATCGAGCAGCCTCGACCCAACCGACCGCAGCGCCAGATCGTCCAACCGGTCACGGTGGTCATCGACGGCGAGGAACAGCGCGGCTGGCTTTTAAATCTCGGAATGGAGGGCGCGCGGATCAGCGGTCCCTCCGGCCTGAAAGTTGGTGCTACCGGGGTGTTGCGCATGCCGTTTCTCGGCGATGTCGAGGCGCGCATCATTGCTCCGACGCTCGACGGCTATCGTATTGGATTGTCGCCGAACAGCGAACAACGCGATCGCATGATCGCCAAGCTACACACCCAGCACGCGACACCTGGAACGGATAAGGGCGATCTCGGCCTAATGATCCGTGAGCTCGCGCGAGCGCTGACGCGCTGAAGGAGAAACGATGGCACGCAAACGCTTGAGCTTGAGGTCGATGGTTTTCGTCGGCGGCGCGTTCCTTATTCTCGTCCCTGCGCTTGTTGCCGGCACGTTCTACACAGGCGCTTTGCAGCGCCGGGCGGACACGCTGCTCGTCGAGAAACTGACTAGCCGCGGCGAGTTGAGCGCCGCTTTGCTCGCACGCCGGCTCCATCAACTCTGGCAGGAGGTCGAGGGTCTCGCGAACACGATCGACCTCAAGGCGATGCCCAAGGTGCGACAGGACATCGACTTTGTCAGCCTGCTCGACCGGCGCTATTCTTGGTTGGGGGTCACCGACGTCGAAGGAAAAGTCCTGGCTTCGACGCGCGGCATGCTTGAGGGCGAAAGCGTCGCACAGCGCCCGTGGTTCCGTCGTGGCTTGACTGGCCCGACCGCAATCGACGTCCACGAGGCACAGCTGCTCGCGCGGCTCATGCCGGCCACGCCCGAGCCATATCGCTTCATCGACCTCGCCTCGCCCTTGCGGCGCGGAGCGCAGATTACCGGCGTCATCGGTGCCCATTTGGACTGGCGCTGGGTGGTGGAGAACCTGAAAAGTCTCGAAGCACCCGGCATCGACGTGTTGTTGCTGGCGCGAGACAAGGTCGTGCTGTTTGGCCCCGCCGATCTCCTCAACAAGCCGCTGTCCATCGGCTCGGCGCAGGCCGCAAACCGGGTGACATCGGCCGTCCTTGACGAGCGCTGGCCGGACGGAAAAGACTATGTCACGGTCATCGTCCCGACTGTCGGCCACGAGGATCTGCCCAGCTTCGGTTGGTCGCTGCTGATCAGACAGGACATGGATCAGGCACTGGGGCCGACCCGCGAACTGGTCAGGTCGTTTTGGTCGATTCTGGGGGCCGGGGCGATTGTCGCCTTGCTGCTGTTATTTGCCGGGGCATGGTGGATCACGACACCGCTCCGCCGGCTGGCGGCATCGGCAGAGAGCTTGCTGACGGATCGTGAGCAAAGCCCGCCTTACAGTGAAACGCGCTATGACGAGGTTGAACGGCTCTCCGGAGCCCTCGTGCAGCTGCAGTCACGCTTATCGAGTCATTCGCACAAGCGGTGACTCATCAAGGCGCCTTGCTGAGCTGTGAGACGATCATGGAGCGGATGCCAGCCATGTCCGCCAGCTTCCCATTCGGTAACAGGACGCGAAAAAGCTTGTGCATCGTCGCTTCACGCCGCCGCATATGAACGTCCGCTTCCAGGCAATGGCCAAGTCGGGAAGTGATGCTGTGGACGGCTCTCCACCCCTGCGGGAGCCTAAGCTCCTGCGAGGCAGGAGGAGAGCGTCATGGTCAACGTTGTCACAGTCGGTCTGGATATCGCCAAGTCCGTTTTTCAGGTTCACGGTGTGGATGTCGTCGGGGAAGTTGCGATCCGTCGCCAGCTCCGGCGGGCGCAAGTCTTGCCGTTTTTTGCCAAGCTGCCGGCGTGTCTGATCGGCATCGAAGCGTGCGCTACGGCGCACTATTGGGCCCGTGAGCTCGGCGCGCTGGGCCACCAGGTGAAGCTCATACCGCCAAGCTATGTGAAGCCATATGTGAAGCGGCAAAAGAACGATGCCGCCGACGCCGAGGCGATCTGCGAGGCCGTGACCCGACCGACGATGCGCTTCGTGGAGGCGAAGAGCCCTGAGCAGCAAAGTGTGATGGTGCTGCACAAAGTTTGGCTGACTTTGATGCGCCAGCGCATCCAGCTGTCGAACACGATGCGGCGGCACATGGCTGAGTTCGGGTTGGTGGCGCCGATCGGGCGCGAGGGGCTGCAACAGCTGATCAAGCTGGTTGAAGATAGCGATCCACGCGTGCCCGATGAGGCAAGAGTCTGCCTTGCGTTTCTGATCGCGCAACTACAGCTGGTGAACCTACAGATCCTGGAGACCGATCGACGGATCAGGACCAGCGCACGGTCAACCGAGGTCGGCCGCAGACTGATGAGTATCCCAGGCGTCGGGCCGCTGTTGGCCAGCGCCCTGGTTGCGACGGTAGCCAATCCGACAGCCTTCAGATCCGGCTGTAACCTGGCAGCCTGGATCGGGCTTGTGCCGAAGCAGAACTCCAGCGGCGGCAAGGACCGATTGGGCGGGATCACCAAGCAAGGCGACCGCTATCTGCGGCAGCTCCTGGTCGTTGGCGCCTCGGCCGTGGTTCGCTACGCCGAGCGAAACGGGACTCGCCGGCCGTGGCTCGTTCAATTACTGGCGAAGCGGCCGACGAAGGTGGCAACGGTCGCTTTGGCCAACAAGATCGCCCGGATCGCCTGGGCCATCATGACCAGCGGCGAGAGCTACCGCGAGCCGGAGCCGGCTGCCGCTTAGATCAGACGCTGAGGCGTCGACGAACTTGGGAAGGGCACCGACGAACTAACGCATCCGGCCGGTCGATACCGAAGGACAGGAAAACCCTCTTGCGCCACTGCGCCCCCAAGCGCGCGGAATTGGTTGGGACCCGTCCTCGCGGAAGGCATTATGGCCAGCGGCTTTATGTGCCGCACCAACAGGTCGAACACATGGCCGCACCGACCAACGCTGCCGCAGTCTAACGAAACCCTTGCCAACGGAGAGCCGTCCACACATGGCGCATCGCGCCCGGCACACGCAAACAGTTCTGGCTCCTGCGTGACGTTTCGAATGTCCGCTTTCCGGAACGCGAACAGAGTTATCCCGCGTTCCTAAGGGATCGATCGTTTTGCCCGTCGGTCGGCGCGAGGACAGCTTCAAAACGAGACGCGGTCATCGGCCGCCCGAAATGATAGCCTTGGCCTTCCTCGCAATAGGATCGCATCAGCTCGGCCTGGTCCTTGGACTCGATTCCCTCCGCAATGACTCCGAGATCGAAGGCGTGTGCGAGGTGCGAGATCGCTTCGACGATCGTTCGGTTCCGGTCCGCGCTATCGGGTCCACTCACGAAGGAGCGATCGATTTTGAGGCGGCTGACTGGAAAGTCCTTCAGCATCGTTAAAGAGGCGAAGCCAGTCCCGTAATCGTCAAATGCCGTACTAACTCCCATATCCCGGAGCTCGCCGAGGGCAGCGTTGATACGGAATTCGTTCTTAAGAATGGTGTTCTCCGTGATTTCAAGTTCTAGACCTGCAGCGGGGAGTCCCGTTTCGCTCAGCACATTGCTGACCACCGAAGGTAGGTCGCCGGCCCTGAACTGGGCAGCGAAGAGATTGACGCCGATGCGAAATTCAGGGTGGTTGCGACGACGCCATTTGGATGCTTGCTCGCACGCAGTGCGCAAGATCCACTCCGAGACGGGGACGGCCAGTAGACTATTTTCGAGGGTGGAGAGGAACGCTGCGGGCGCAAGTACACCCCGAACAGGGTGATTCCAGCGAATCAACGCCTCTGCTCCCGCGATCTCCCCGTCGGCCAACCTGACCTGTGGCTGAAAATAGAGTTCAAATTCGCCGCGATCCCATGCCTGTCTTATGCCGGAGCTCACTGAGAAACGCGCTTGCTCAACGGGGCGAAGATTCTGGGTGAACAGTCGCACGCGGCCCTTTCCGTCAGCCTTAGCTTGGTAAAGCGCGAGATCGGCGCGCTCCAGCAGCTCGGCGGGGCTCCAGCCAGGTTCGTCGCCCAATGCGAGACCGGCGCTTGCCCCAACATAGACAGCGCGCTCTCCGAGCTCGATGGGCCGCTCAATGGCCTTGATCAACTGATCTGCAAGACCCGAAGCGGTGAGCGGATCAGCTGTATCGTCCAGGAGCACGACGAATTCATCGCCGCCCAGCCGACAAGGAAGCCCGGAGTCACCCGTAACATCCCGCAGGCGACCGGCAACGACCTTGAGAACTTGATCGCCGGACGCATGCCCAAGGCCGTCATTCACATCCTTGAAGCCGTCGAGGTCCAGCAGGATCAGTGAAGCCGGATGTCTGCTTTCGGCTGCGGCTTCAAGACGGGCATCGAGGAGCGTGCGATTGGCAAGGTCCGTCAGGGCGTCGTATTGCGCGCCTCGCTTCAGCTTTTCTTCCATCGCCAGCCGTTCGGTAATATCGCGCGCGATGGCGCCGAAGCGGTGTTCGCCGCCTTCGCACCAGTGGGAAAGGGAGAGTTCGATCGGAAACTCGGAGCCGTCACGCCTCAGGGCGGGGACGGTAACCAATGTCCCCACGAGTTTGGTGGACAGCCCGGCGGCCGCACGTTTCAGCCCGGCTTCATGCATCGCTCGGTATTTGAGGGGCACCATGATGTTGAGCGACTGCCCGAGCGCCTCTGCGGCAGGGTAGCCGAACATGCGCTCGGCAGCCTTATTCCAGGAGAGAATCCGATTGTCCCCGCCAGCACAGACGATGGCGTCCGCTGATGATCCCGCCACAGCATCGAAGCGGCGGCGCGCATCGCCTTCCTCCGTCGACAAGCGCCGCACCTCCAGCTGGGTCATGACAAGGCATGCCAGATCGTGGAGCGACTGGCACTCGTCTGCAGTCAGGCCGTCCGGCCGCGGCACGACGTCTATGATGCACAGCGCCCCAATCACGAAGCCATCGGGCGTAACCAGCGGCGCGCCAGCATAAAAGCGGATGTACGGCTCCCCGGCGACGAGTGGCGACCGTCGGAAACGCTCGTCAAGCGTGGCATCGCCAACGACCATTACGTCGCGGCCGATGATCGTGTGGGTACAGAAGGAGCCTTCTCTCGCTAGCTCGCAAACGTCGATACCGATACGAGCTTTGAAGTACTGCCGGTCCTCCGCCACAAAGGACACGAGCGCGATCGGAACGCCGAAGACACGCTTGGCGTGGCGGACAATCGTATCGACACTGGGATCGGGAGCGGTGTCCAGAACGCAATAATCGTCCAGCACAGCGAGACGCTGAATCTCCCATTCGGGAAGAGGGTAATAAGCCGCCCCAGCCATAGCAACTTTCCACTTCGTTGTGCCGAGAAACGATCGCGGATCTGTCGATCAACTACGTTTGCGGGCCGGCATGAGCGGATGGCGCCATAAAGCTGTTAACAAATGATAGGATTCCGACATATTTTGCCATGTTGCCACAGGAGACCCGAAGGGTGGCGTTTACGTGCCGTTAGGGGGTGCACTTGCCCCATCACCTAGATCAAGGCAATGGGCTGAATATGGGACGCCGATTTCGGGTTGAAAGGCGGCCTGAAGGCCGTCCTTTAGGGGGCGGGACAAAACGGTCATCGAAGTGGCGTTGAATGTCTGCTTGCGACCGGCAACCTAATGTCAGCAAGTGGCGCATCCAAGTCCCGCCCCGATCGCACCATATCGCTAGTCGAGCGGTTTTCTTGCCGTCCGACTGGACTTGCCCTGACTTTGGACAGGCTGACCGTCCAGTCCTTTGTCACCCTTCACTGTCATGCTTCACAGACGTACGTGACGGTTCGGATCCGTCGCTCTCGAAGGTTGGTGACCTGGTTACGCGCCATCGTCGGAAAATCGGCTCCCATGAAATCCCGGAAGCTAACGACCGGTGTCTTCTGATGCAGGCGTCCTGCCAGCTCCTCGAACCAGCGCTGGCTCTCATCGGTCGAGTCTTCGATCTCCACGATCCGGAACCCTGCCCCAGTGAGAAGGCTCTCCATCTCGCCAGGTGTCGCCAGGTGGCTGATGTCGGATGTCCGGGCCCAAGGTACCGGATATAAACATTTTCCACCCTCGCCCTGAAGCACATCATAAACCGCGAAGCGGGAGCCTGGCTTCAGGACCCGGTGAGCCTCTGCGTAAAGCCGATCTTTCGCGGCGATGTTCATGGCGACGTGGATGGTGATCACGGCATCGAAGGCGGCGTTGTTGAAGGGAAGCGCCGTGGCGTCACCCTGCTGAAAGCGAACGCGGTCGCTTAGGCCGACCCACGTACTGAGCGTCGTCGCCGCCTCGCAGAATGCTGGTGTCAGGTCGATCCCCGTGACAAAGCACCCGTAGGATTCTACCAGAGTCCGTGCCGGTCCTCCGAGGCCGCTGCCGAGGTCTAGCACCTGCGACGAACCGCTGAGACCGAGCTTGCCCGCCAACTCCAGCGTGGCCTTGCGGCCACGAATGTGAAACTCATCAACCGCCGCGAGATCGCCAGTGCGGACGTCGGCGAGGTTCAGTCCCGCCTTGAGGAGGCTTCCGGCGATCACGCTCGAGAGGTCGGCGCCCGCGCCGTAATGATCCGCGACGTCCGACATCTTCACACCCAGCTCTTTGAATCGTGACGCGAAGCGCGCCAAGCTTTGAGCAGATTGCCCGGTCGCACCGCAACACGTCGCGAAACGAATCCGAAAAAGTTGCGAATTCGCGGCGCCTGGGGGAAATTTCGGGGATGTCGTCGGTGCAGTTTTTCGGCCCCTACCAGATCGATCCCGTCGCCAAACTGCTTCTTCGCGCCGGCGCGCCGGTAGCTCTAGGCCCTCGCGCCGTGGCGGTGCTGTACGCGCTAGTCGCGCGGCCGGGTCGGCTAGTCACAAAGGACGAGCTGTTTCGGGAGGCATGGGCTGGCCTGTCTGTGGAGGACAGCAACCTCACCGTGCAGATCGCTGCCATTAGGCGGGCGCTGGCGGACGAGGGGACGGATCGCTGGATCGAAACGCTGCCACGGCGTGGCTATCGCTACGTGGGTCCGGCGGCTTGTTCGGGCTTGGCCGGTCCGTCGCCCCCAGAAAGGCCGTCGATCGCGGTCCTCCCCTTCGACGACATGACCGGAGAGCCGGAACCGGACTATCTCGGCGAGGGTGTCGTCGAGGAGATCATCACGGCCCTATCGCGCTTCCGGCAGATCGTCGTTACGGGCCGGAACTCAAGCTTCACGTTCAAGAGGAGGGAGGCCGACATTGGTCAGGTCGGCCGCACCCTCGGTGTTCAGTATGTGTTGAAGGGTAGCATCCGACGATCGGGCAACCGCGTCCGCGTCACGGGGCAGCTGATTGAGGCCGCGACCGGAAGGCACCTCTGGTCCGACCGCTTTGACGGTGCCAGGCAAGACATCTTCGACCTGCAAGATCAGGTAACAGCGGGCGTAATTAGGTCGATCGAACCGACGATCCGGCAGGCGGAGATCGAGCGGTGCCGGCGCAAGCGCCCCGAAGACCTGAACGCGTACGATTACGTAATGCGTGCGATGCCGGCATTCTGGTCGGCGGACGCTGAGGCCAGGATCGAGGCGCTGCGGCTTCTAGAGCAGGCGATCACGATCGATCCGCGCTACGCATTGCCGAAGGCCATGGCCGCTTGGTGCCACGCACAGAACGTGGGATATCATAGTAGCTCGTTTATGTCGCAAGAGCGGACCCGGGCGGTCCTGTTGGCTGAAGACGCAGCGCGTCTCGACGGCGACGATCCGATGGTTCTGACTGTTCTCGGGGCCGTCTACGCGATGACGCGACGCTGGCAGCAAGCCTCGTCAGCGATCGACAAGGCGCTGCTGCTAAACCCAAATTCGGCATGGACGCTGCAAAGGGCAGCGTGGAACAGGCTTTACAATGGCCAGTATGACGAGGCCGTTGATCGTTTCCGAGCCAGCATCCGCGCCAGCCCTTTGGATCCGATGAACTACAACGCATTCTTTGGGATCGGCTGCGCCTTTTTTGGGAAGAAATTCGACGAAGCCGCCGTTGAATGGTTGGAGGCGGCGATTGCCGCCCGGCCAAGCGCAACCTTCGTCCATCGCGTCTTAGCCGCCGCTCTCGCTCACCAAAATCGCGTGGACGAGGCCCGACAAGCGGCCGACACCTTTCTGGCGGCCCATCCAAACATGACGGTCAGCGGAATCCTCGAAGCCCTGCCCATGAATGCTCGCTGCTACATCGATCGCTTCGCTGAGGGAATGCGTAAAGCTGGAATTCCCGAATAGCTAGGCGGCAGAACCAACCTGAAGTTCTGCTTCCTGGCCTTGAACCAGAGTCCGCAAGTGGCACAATGGCCACGGGGATATCAGCCCATTCGAGTGCGCTCATCGGCTTCGAAACGCTCCCAATAGGGTGGTTGGCCAAAAGCCTGACGGAGGCAATCAGCGAGGGCGCGCAGCTTGGCTGACGGCCGGCGGCCTTCGGGATGGGCGAGATAGATGAACTCAGGTCCCGGCTGCACACCGATCTCGATGATGCCGAGCCGGCCGCTGCGGATTTCGGCGCCGGCGATGAACAATGGCAGCAGGGCGATGCCGAGGCCGGCCAGAGCCGCATCCCGCATCATGTCGCCGTTGTTCACCCGCAGCCTGGGTCGCCCCCGCACGCTGACCATCCCTTCCGGGCCATGGAACGACCAGTCACCGCTGCCCCGATTGGTGTAGAAGATACCGGCATGACCATTTAGCGCGGCGAGCGAATCTGGGCTGCCATGCCGCTCCAGATAATCTGGTGATGCGACGAGCACCCTCCGGCTCGGGGCCAGCGTCCAGGCGACGAGGCGAGTATCCGCAATCGGTCCATGACGCAGCACCGCGTCATAACTTTCGGCTCCCACCTCTACTCGTCGGTCGTCAAGGTCGAGCGTCAGCACTATCTCGGGATGGCGGGCGAGAAATGGATACATGGCGGGGCCAAGATGCATGCGGCCGAAAGTGACAGGAGCCGAGATCGACAGCGGGCCGACCAGCGTGCCCCGCCGCTCGGCCATGTCGGCCGCAGCCTCCTCTACCTCGCGTGAGATGCGCAGGGCACGTTCGAGAAAAGACGTACCGTCCTCCGTGAGCGTCAATCGTCGGGCACTGCGATGCAGGAGTGTCGCCCCGAGGCTGCCTTCCAGTTCGGCCAAACGGTCGCTGACCACGGATTTCGACAGGCGTAATCTCCGCGCCGCCTCGCTCAGCGAACCGGCTTCCACAATCGCAACGAAGGTCGTGATGCCGTCGAGCTTCACCATCGTTCGGTTTTTCCGGAGATTAGTTTCGCCGAAGCAAAGCTAATCCGAACGTACTCCGAATGCTACGTTTCATCATGCCAGCGGGTCAGACAGCGACGGTCACATGACCGCCCTCCCGGCGGGCGGGAGATGAGCGATGTTAAAAATTGCCGCAGTAGTGATCGGAATGCTTGCAGCCGCGCCAGTGGCCGCGCAGGTTCCGGACTTCCCAACTTCGTTCAAGACACAGCAAATTGCGACCAACGGCGTGACGATCCATGTCCGTGTTGGTGGGAAGGGGCCGGCGGTCGTACTGCTGCATGGCTATGGCGAGACCGGCGACATGTGGGCGCCGATGGCCGCCGACCTGGCCCGGAACTACACCGTTGTCGTGCCGGACCTGCGCGGGCTCGGCCTCTCGTCCAAGCCGGCTTCCGGCTTCGACAAGAAGACGCAGGCTGGCGATGTCGCTGGCGTGCTCGACGCTCTCAAAATCGAGCGTGCCGACCTGGTGACGCATGATATCGGGAACATGGTCGGCTTTGCCTTTGCGGCGTGGCATCCCCATCGTGTTAGCCGCTTCGCCCTGATCGATGCCCCGGTCCCCGGCGTCGGTCCATGGGAAGAGATCCTGAAGAACCCGCTGCTTTGGCATTTCCGCTTCGGCGGGGCTGATATGGAGCGGCTGGTAGCAGGGCGTGAGCGCATCTATCTCGACCGCTTCTGGAACGAGTTCTCGGCGACGCCGGCACGGTTTAGCGAAGCCTCGCGTGAGCATTATGCCAAGCTTTACGCGCTGCCGGGCGCGATGCATTCCGGCTTCGCTCAGTTCGCAGCCTTCGACCAGGACGCGATCGACAACCGCGCCTATCTGGCGACCGGCAGCAAGCTTGCCATGCCGGTGCTGGCGATCGGCGGTGAGAAATCGTTTGGCACCGCAATGGCGGCCGTGATGCGGGCCGCCGCTACCGACGTCACCGAAGGCGTCATCCCCGATTCAGGGCACTGGATCATGGAAGAGAACCCGACGGCTACCGTCGCCATGGTGAGGGCCTTCCTCGATAAGGGACGATAGTCATGCCAGTCCGAGGCGGTTCGACGGGACCACCTCGGGAGGTGCGCGAGCGGAAGTCTTGCACCTTGCGCACTTCGCTGGCGTCCGCTTTTGGGCAGGGGCCGAAGGTCAGGATATGGCGCTTTCCGCCTTCGATCACGGGCTGTACAATAAGAGACGCCCTAGCTTTGGCGACGGGCCGTCCAGCGGCTGGATGGGCAAGGGCGACAAAGCGTTAGTTGGATCAGGAACAACCCGCAAGGTAGGGTGGTTAAGAACGTCATCAATAAGGAATGTCGGTAGAAGTCATGACAACCCGCATCCTAATCGTCGAAGATGAGATGCTGGTAGCCATGGAAATGGAAGCCATCATCGAGGAATCCGGCTTCAAGCCAGTCGGCATCGCCGCCGACAGCCTTGAGGCCATGAAGCTTGCCGAGGACAAGCCTGACGTGGCCCTCGTCGACCTGAACCTGCGCGATGGCTTGACCGGACCGGACGTCGGACGAGAGTTGGCCAAGCGCGGCATCGCGGTCGTCTTCGTGACATCGAACCCCCGCCTACTCGCCGACGGTATTCCCGGCGCTTTGGGGGTGGTCGAGAAGCCCTTGGACGACGGCTTGATTGCCTCGATCATCTCGTTCGCCATCGCCAAGCGAGAGGGCAGAGACGCCGTGCCTCCTGCATGCTTCCTGCCGTTCTCAGGCGATGTCGCCTCTCGCCAGGTTGGCGGCCGGCACGCGCACGGTTAGCCGCAAGCCGTCTGGCTCCCAGGACCGCTGCAAATCGCCGGCGAGCTGGTTGCGAACTGCGACCTCGGACAGCCGTGATCCGAAGCCTGTCCGTTCGGGCGCACCGGAAACTGCGGGGCCACCACTCTCCTTCCAGATGACGACGACGTCCTCGCCTTCAATGAAGATCGAGATGGCCACCTTGCCGTCGTCTGCCGACAGCGCGCCATACTTGACCGCATTGGTGGCCAGCTCGTGGAACAGCAGAGCGAAGGGCGTCGCGCCCCTGTCGTCGACCGGGACATCGTCGCCGACGATCGTGATGTTGCCGGTGTCGAGGGCGGGATAGGGCTCGAACAGCTCGCGGAGCATCCCAACCAGCGTCGTGCGACCAATGGTTGGACGGGATTCCATGCTGTGTGGTCGGACGAACTCATGGGCCCGGCCCAAGGCCGCGATCCGTTGGCGCAGCGAGGTCGCGAAATCCTTGCATTCGGGGGCCTGCCGCACGGACAGGCCGATGAGACCGCTTATTACGGCGAAGATGTTCTTGATGCGGTGGGCGAGTTCCTGGCTGAGAAGCTGGTTCTGCTCGGCTGCGCGCTTGGCGTCGTCGATGTCAGTACATGTGCCGATCCAGCGCACGATCTTGCCGTCGCCGTCGCGCACCGGCAGCGCCCTGCCCAACGTCCATCGGTATTCGCCGGAGTGGTGCTTCAGGCGATACTCGATCTCGTACGGCTCACCGGTCTCCAGCGCATGCCGCCAGCGTCCCCAAGCCCGGTCCTGGTCGTCGGGATGGAACATGCCGCTCCAGCCCTCGCCATCGGTCGAGCCCTTGGGTACGCCGGTGAACTCGTACCAGCGGGCGTTGTAGTAATCGTGGAACCCATCCGGTTGGGTGGACCAGACCATCTGCGGCATGGCGTCGGTGAGGACCCGAAGCATCTGTGGGTTGTCAAAAATTCTCGTCGCGATCGGCACCAGGTCTCTTTTCGTGATTAGCCCACCTCCGGGCTAGCACGGGATTTCTGAACCGCGCCTGTCAAATCACGTTATCTCGCCGGTCGAATGTTAGTCGCGGCGGCGCCGCTGTCGGCCTGGCCGTCGGTCTCGGTCTCGGCCTCGGCATCGAAACTGAGCGATGCCTTATAAACGGGCTTGCCGGTCTCGTCCTCGATCTGGACGCGGTAGACGGCTTTCCCGGCATGCGGCAGGTTCTCGCGGCACATGTCCGTCAGCGCCACCTGGGCATCTAGGGCGGCCGCGTCCCGGTCCGTGAATTCCAGCGGCTCATCTAAAGTGCTCCAAGCCGTTGCCAGCATCGGTCGCGATCCTGAACTGCCGCATGCGGCTACCAGTCCTATGGTCCCCGATCCTCAAACGAAAATGCCGGAAACGGGTTCCTGACAATCGCTGCCATTTCGTCGGGCCAATCAGCCCTCGATCACGACATCAGAGTGCTCCACCTTGTCGGGTTTCTCCAGAACGAGGGCTTTCACGAACCGAGACACGCCCAACAAAATGAGAAAGCGGGAGACCCATCCCCCTCGCTCCGAAGCTAGCTCACTGCCTTCGGCTCTTCGGCTTGGCGAGCAGCCCAGCCTCGATAGCCAAGTCCAGATCGACGCCGGCAATATCCTCAGCGGTGAGCTTTAAGTCCTTTCGAAGCCGCCGCTGAGTCTCCAGGTCCTCGACGACATTTCCCCGTATCTTCGCCGGTCCCGAGCGCGGCGGCGGATTCAAGCGTTTTGGCGCAGTCATGCGTCGATTACGCCGAAATATGTGCATCGGATGCGATCGGCCTTCCAGGAGCCGATTACGACCGGGCTCTAAGGGGCTCAACGCGTGGCTACCTCGCCTGCGATGCGAGCGTCCGCTTCCTGGCGAACGTCGAACGGCAGGAATTGGCGCAAGTGTGCCGATCATCGCCAGATCGCCAATCGGCTATCTTCAGTGTCCCTTCGTCAGCTCAGCAGGATTCGCATATCGGCGAGCGTATCAAGCTGGCGGAGGCGGCCCAGCAGGGTGGAAGCGTCTGCAACAACACCGGAGGCGAGCTTGATGAATTTGGCGTCGAACTCGGTTGAGGTCATCGGGTCGCTGGGCGCGCCCCGGAAATCCTTGCGCGTGCCTTCGACCGTCACGTCATTCTTGAGTGCGACGCTCATCCGCGTCGCCCAGGCCTGTCCCGGCTTCAGGCTCTCCTCGTTCAACGTCACCCGGACCCTTTGGGCCAGAGCCGAGATCTGCGGATCAAGGTGGGGATCGTTCAGGAACGAACTGGGGTCGCTCGGATCCCGGTAGGCCGCCGTGGCAAGGCAGAAGGGCAGGCTGTACTGGACGGTCGTGATGTCCTGGGCCTTGGTCAGATTATGGTGGCTGAGAACCTTCTCGCTGCTGGCGACCCTGATCTCGGCGATGTCGTCGCCACTGAAGCCATGTTCGGCCTGAAGGTCGATCAGGGTGCGGACGGGCGTGTGCGCCGTGATGTGGCACGGATAGCACTTCGTGCAGATCCGCAGGGTCTCCCAGGTCTCGCCAAGGCCGCTGAGCAATTGGTCAAGCTTGGGGCTGCGCGTGAAGGCTTCGAAGAAGCCGAACTTGCCTTCGAGGATGACGTCCGGACCGCTGAAGCCCGCCGCAGCAAGTTTGGCGGCCATGACGCCGCCCTCCGAGGCCCGGCCGGTGTGGAGGCGCTTGATCATGCCGCCGTTCCCGGCCTTCGAGAAGGCGAGAAGGCCTGAGCAGAGGGAGCCGGCGATGCCGAATGCGGCGTTCATCCCGGTGGCATCGAGGCCAAGCAGCCGGCCGGCGGCAATCGCCGAGCCGAACGTGCCTGTCAGGCCCGGCGAGTGAAACCCGAGCTTTTCGGCAGTGTTGTCCGCCGCCAGCCCGATACGCGACATCACCTCTGAGGCCGCCACGAAAGCCGCCAGCACGTCCCTGCCGCTCGATCCCATTTCCTCCGCAACGGCCAGCAACGACGGCACGATCGTCGACCCCGAATGCACGCCCGCGCTCGGCTGCCGCAGATTGTCCATCTCGAAGGCGTGGGCGAGCGTGCCGTTGGCGAGCGCGGTGAACGGGGTGCTGGCTTTCAGGCCCGTTCCTATGATCGTGCTCGTGCCGCCACCGCCATAGAGCATGGCATAGTCGATCACGATCCGGCTCCAGGGAAGCGTCGAACCAAAGGCCATGACGCCCACTGAATCGATGATCGCATGGCGCGAAGCCTCGATGACGTCCGCCGGGATGTCGTCATAGGCCAGACGCACGGCAAATTCGGCGAGTTCACGGCTCGGGGATGTCATCAAAGGCTCCGTTGATCCGAACGATCGGGTGCGCATGCGCTGCGGAAGGGGAAAGTCAGTTTTGGATGCCGGTCTGCGTCGCAGTTACTCGGCCGGCGAAGGCGCGACGCAGCAGCGGCGACAGCAGGATCAACGCGGCCAGGACCAGCAGCGTCGCGGAGATCGGGCGCGCCACGAGGATGGTGGGGTCGCCGTTGGACATCGAGAGCGACTGCCGCAGAGCCCGCTCCATCGCGTCTCCGAGCACGAAGCCGAGGATCAGCGGCGAGGTCGGGTAGCCGAGCTTGTTCATGCCGTATCCCATCAGGCCGAAGCCGATGAGAATGCCGACATCGAACATGTTGCCCGAGACGCTGTAGGCTCCGATGATCGCGACGCCGAGAATGATCGGATAGAGCACGTAGGTCGGGATCCGCAAGATTTGCGTGAACAGCCCGATCAGCGGCAGGTTCATGATCAGCAGCGCGACGTTGCCGACATACATGCTGGCGACGAGGCCCCAGAAGATATCGGGCTGCTGCGTCATCAGCAGCGGTCCGGGCTTGACGCCCCACAGCACCAGCGCCGACATCAGGATCGCCGTCGACGAGCCACCGGGGATGCCCAGCGTCAAAAGGGGCAGCAGGGCGCCGCCGGTATCTGCATTGTTAGCGCCCTCAGGTGCGGCCAGCCCCTCCGGCACGCCCGTACCGAAGCGTTCGGGATGGCGGGAGACCGCCTTCTCGATTCCGTAGGAGACGAAGGAGGCGATGGTGGAGCCGGCGCCCGGCAGGACGCCGATGATGAAGCCCGTGATCGAGCCATTGAAGAAGGCGAAGCGGCAGGCCTTCAGCTCCTCGCGACTCGGCAGCAGGTTGCGCAACCCCTTCGGAATCTTGAGCATCTGGACCTTCTCGCGCGCCTCGACGCTGAGCAGGATCTCGGCGATGGCGAAGACGCCGATCGCCAGCGACATGAACTCGATGCCGCCGAGCAACGCGCTCTGGCCGAAGGTGAACCGTGCCTGCGCTGTGAAGAGATCGGTGCCGATGCTGGCGAGCCAGAGTCCGATCAGCAGTGCCAGCAGCGTCTTGATGACGTCGTCGCCCGCGAGCAGCACGACCAGCGACAGCCCCAGCACCATCAGGGCGAAATACTCAGGCGAACTGAACGATAGCGCGAAGGCAGCGATCGGCGGGGCCAGGAAGCTCAGCAGCACGACGCCCACGGTGCCGGCGACGAAGGACGAGATGGCGGCGATACCGAGCGCGGGACCCGGGCGTCCCTTGCGCGCCATCTCGTAGCCGTCGAGGCACGACACCACCGAGGAGGCCTCGCCTGGCATCTTCAGCAGGATCGAGGTGGTCGAGCCGCCGTATTTGGCGCCGTAATAAATGCCGGCGAGCATGATGATGCCGCCGGTCGGGTCCATGTTGAAAGTCACCGGCAGCAGAATGGCGATGGTCGCGGCGGGGCCGAGGCCGGGAATGATGCCGATGACGGTGCCCAGGAAGCACCCGACGAAGCACCACATCAAATTGACCGGCATCAAGGCGACGCCGAAGCCATGGGCCAGCCCGTTGATTGCGTCCATCGGTCAGCGCCTTTTCAACAGGCCGGCGGGCAGATCGATGTCGAGCAGGACCTGAAACAGCAGGTAGAGCCCGCCCGTGACCGCGATCGCGACGATCGCGCTGACGAGCAACGGCTTTTTGAAGATGACCTTCACCACGAAGAGGGCAAACAGCGTGAAGCCGCCCAAAAAGCCCAGTAGCATCATTGCCGGGATGCTGGTGGCCAGCGCGAGCCAGGTCGCCAGAGCCGCGCGTCGGCCCTCTGGATCGGCTGCATCGGCGCCGGTCGCGGCGCTGCTACGACCCGACAGGCTGCGCCCGACTAGCGCAAGCCCGAGAACCAGCATCAGCCCGCCATACAGCAACGGGAAGAAAGCCGGGCCCGGCCCCGCCGAACCATATACGCCCCAGGGAATCGAGACGGCGACTATGTAAAGGCTCAGCGCCGTGATGAAGGCGCCTGAGAGCAGGTCGCCGTAAGGCAGCTTGCCGCGTGTCATGGTCCGTCCTTGCCAGCCGGTCACGGCCGCATTGCCGCCTCCGGTGCGCCTGCCTGTCGGCATGGGCGCTCCGTTGAGCCGGTCTGTTCTGGATGTTCGGATCTCCGCAGGCGAGACCTGCGGAGGGGGGCGGCGTTCAACGAACGGTTTCGATATTGGCGCTCTTCAGCGCCGATTTGGTCCGCTCCGCGAAGCTGGCGAGGAAGCTGGCGAGATCATCGGCCGCGATATACGAGCTCTCCAGTCGCGCCTCGCGGACATACTGCTTCCAGCCGGCCGTTTCGACCAGACGCGCCAGGAGCTTGCGGTAGTAGTCGGCGGCTGGCGTCGACATGTTGGGCGGCCCCATCACCCCTCGGGGCTGCAGGGGAATCTGGATGTCGTAGCCGGATTCACGGATGGTCGGCACGTCGGCCGGGAAGGAGTCGACACGCTTATCGGCCACCTGCGCCAACGCCCGGAGCTTGCCGGATTCGATGAAATCGCCGATTTCCGAGCCGTCCAGCACGAGCGTGTCGACATGGCCGCCCAGCAGGGCCGACAGGCGCTCGCCGCCGCCGGGGAAGGAGATCAATGGCCATTGCGCGCCCGTATGGGCGACCAGGACATGACGCAGCATCGCATCGCGGCCCAGAGGCGTTCCACCGGCCTGCTTGCGCATGTTCGGCGCCGCCTTCGCCGCATCGACGAAGTCCTTCAGCGTCTTGAACGGTGAATCCGCGCGAACCATGATCAAAGCCGGTTCGAAGATCAGGTTGGCGATCGGTGTCAGGTTCCGGAGGGAGTTCGTGGCGTCCTTCTGGACGAGGTAGTCCGTCGTCCAGTTGCTGGCATAGACCGCAAGCGTATAGTCGTCGCCGTCCTTACCGGTCGTGAAATTCATCGCGTTGGTGCTGCCGCCGCCGGTCTTGTTGACGACCACAAAGCGAACCGGCGCCAGCTTTTCCTTCTCGATGATGTTGATGACGGCCCGCGCGAAAACGTCCGACCCCGCGCCTGGACCCGTATGGACCACGACCGAGACGGTTTTCCTCGGCACCCAGTCTTCTGCGGCGGCAGGCGCCATAATACCCAGCGTCAGAAGGGCCATAGCGGCCAGTTTTGCTAGCACTCTCATCTGATTTCCTCTCCCTATCCGTGCCGGGTTTTTGGTGAACCCGCGCTGTTCTTGCGCCTTCGGACCGGGAAGCGCGCCCTGGCAAAGTCGGTGAGGACCTTGAGACTGGCAAATTTCTGCGCGGAGCGGACGGGCTTGTAAAATGAAATGATTCAAGAAATTGATGCGGCAAACGCATCAATGAGTGGGCCATGAACATCTCATTTCCGGACCTACGCAGTTTCGTAACGCTCGCGCACAGCGGCAATTTCCATCATGCGTCGTTGGCACTGGCTTGCTCTCAACCCGCGCTGACGCGCAGGATCCAGAAGCTCGAGGAGATGCTCGGCGTTCAACTGTTCGACCGCACAACGCGCAGCGTCACGTTGACCGCCGTAGGACGCGAATTCTTACCGAAGGCGCACGCTCTGTTGGAGGAGTTCGACGCTTCGCTGCTTTCGATTTCAGGCATGGCGCAGCGAACGACAGGCCAGATCACGATCGCCTCGGTTCCCACCGCGGCGCACTACTTCCTACCCAAGGCCTTGGCGGCCTACAGCGCCAGGTTTCCACACATCAAATTTAAGATCGTGGATGAACCGGCCAACGTCGTGCTGACCTCGGTCCTGTCCGGAGACGCCGATCTCGGCCTGGCATTCGGACGCAATCTCGGAGACGACATCAGCTTCGACCTGCTGATGGAGGACCCTTATGTCGTGGCCTGTCCTCCGAACCATCCGCTGGCGCGAAACAGCCATGTCAACTGGAGCGAACTGCAGCCCTATCCCTTCATCCGAGCCGGGAGCAACAATGGCAACCGGCTTCTGATCGATCTGAGCCTGTCGCGTGGCAAAGCCGCTCCAGACTGGCTTTACGAGGTGCAACATCTGAGCAGTTCGCTACCTCTGGTCGAAGCAGGACTTGGGATCAGCGTGGTCTCGACCTTGCTGATGCGGCTCAACCACAACCCACAAATTGCTTTCAGACCGCTTTTGAACCCGGTCCTCAGCCGCAGGATCGGGGTCTTGCGCCGTGCCGGCGGTGCGTTGGGGCCGGCTGCAATGGCCTTCTACACGATCTTGCGCGAGGTTTGGCCCGTCAACTGACGCCAGCAGCGGCGGATTGCGGAATTCTCGTTTCACAATTCGTTCTTAGTCCTACCAAGGCGATCGGAAGCCAGTTCAAGTGTCCGGGTGATGTTCGCTTTCGGTTTAGGCGCGGAGTTCTGCGTTTGGCGCATTCCGCACGGTGGTAGTCGATACGCTTCCACAACTGCAGTTCTGGAAGCATATCGATGTGGATCAGAAAACGGCTTCAGACAGTGAAGCCCGATCAATCACGTCCCATGCTTTAGGGCAGGCCTAACTAGGCACGTGTTCGCGTCGCCTCGAACTAAAAACTGTTGACAGTTTTCAATCGACGATTAGCTTCCTTGGTATGAACGCATCTATCGACGCTCTGACGATCCTGAGGACTCGCTCGTTGTCGGGCGTGCTCGAACGCGAGATCGAGAAGGCAATCCTCGGCGGCGAGATTGCACCAGGTCGGCGCGTCAACGAGAACCTGCTCGCGACACGTTACGGTACCAGCCGCGGCCCCGTCCGCGAGGCGCTGCGGGCGCTTGAGGGCCTCGGTCTGGTCGAACTCGTTCCCAATCGCGGCGTCTTCATCCGCCAGCCGGCGACCGAGGAGGCGATCGAGATCTACGATGTGCGCTCGGTGCTGTTTGGGCTTGCGGGCAAGACCCTGGCCGCGCGCGCCACCGATGCTGAAATCGCACAACTGGGGGACTACCTGGAGCAGATGGAGGACGCGGCGCGCGACCGTGACTTCGATCGCTACTACCCGCTGAACCTCGCCTTCCACGAATTCATCATCGACGCCTGCGGCAACGCGACGCTCGCGGCGCAGTATCGCGGTCTGGTCAAGAAGCTGCACCTGTTCCGCGCCCGCAGCCTGGTGCAGGGCGGCGGCCTCGAAGTTTCCAATTCGGAGCACCGCGCCATGATGGAAGCCATCGCCGCGCGCGATCCGCAGCGTGCCCAGCACGCCCATGCCGAACATGTCCTCCGCGCCAAGGCGCGCCTGCTCGCCGCCTGCGAGATTGCGGCAGGCGAAGCGCACATGACCAGCTGACTCCAATCCAACGAAGACCGGAACCGTTATGACCGAGCTCCATCACGTTACCGCATCCGCCGTCCAGTTCATCGAACAGGCAAGCTTCGACAGCCTGCCCGGCGAGGCGCTGCGCATCGGCAGGCGCTGCATCATCGATACGCTGGGCCTCTATCTTGCTGGCGGCCTCGAGGGTTCGGTCCGCATGCTGGCCGCCGACGCGTTGGAGACCGGCGGCCGGGCCGAGGCGCTCTTGATCGGCCACGGCCAGGCCCGCGTTCCCGCGGCGCTCGCTGCGCGGGTGCTGGGCACGGCCGGCCATGCCCATGATTGGGACGACACGCAGGTTTCGAGCGATCCGCGCCATGTCTACGGCCTGCTGACACATCCTTCCGTGCCGCCGCTGACGGCGGCGCTGGTGATGTCGCAGCGGCTTGGCGGTGTCGATGGCAAGCGCTTCATGCTCGCCTTTCAGACCGGCTTCGAGGTCGAGTGCAAGATCTCGGAATGGATGACGCCGCGCCATTATCGCCGCGGCCACCATTCCAGCGGTACGGTCGGCACCTTCGGCGCCGCCGCGACCACCGCCAAACTGCTCGGCCTCAACGGCATGCAGACTGCGCATGCGCTCGGCATCGCGGCGAGCTTCGCCGCCGGCATCCGCTGCAATTTCGGCACGATGACCAAGCCGCTTCATGTAGGGCGCGCGTCTGAGAACGGCGTCACCGCGGCCTTGCTAGCGGCGCGTGGCTTCACGGCCGACCCAGCGGCGCTCGACGGTGCCTGGGGCTTCTTCCAAGTGATGGGCGAGGGGCTCTCGGAGGAAAAGCTGCCGCAGGGCTTCGGCGAGACGCTGACGATCATCGAACCCGGCATCAGCATCAAGCCCTATCCATCCGGCATCCTGACCCACCAGTCGATGGATGCGATGCTGGCCCTGGTGCTGAAGCACGACCTCAAGCCGGAGCAGGTCGAGCGGATCCGCTTTTTCGCCGGCAAGAACATCCTCGAGCCGATCCGCTATCCGCTGGCGCAGAACCATCTACAGGCTAAGTTCTCGATGCCGGCCCTGCTCTCGATGATCGTGCTCTGCCGCCGCGCCAGCCACCACGAATTCAGCGACGCCTTCGTTGCCGGGCTGGCGATGCAGGACATGCAGAAGAGGACCGAGGTCCTGGGAGACCCAGAGATCGATGCGCGCGGCTACGACAAGATTCGCTCGCGCATCGAGGTCGACACCCGCGACGGCCGCACGCTCGTGGAATGGGCGGACGAACGCTATCGCGGTGGCCCCGACAACCCGATCAGCGACGCTGATCTCGAAGCCAAGTTCAGGATGTGCGCCGAGGGCGCGATCACCGAGGCCGCGCAGGACAGATTGCTCGAACTGGCCTGGCAGGTCGACAGCCTGCCGCGAATCGAGACGCTGATCGAACAGCTCGTCTTCGAAACCACGGGAGCGGCGGTGCCGCTGCGCCGCGCCGCGCATTGACGCAATACGCCTCCGCGCAACGACGCGGCGGCGCTCAAGCGACTCCTCCCCGATGCAGGGAGGTCCGATCCATCATCCCAGGGAGGGACCCATGCGACATCTGGCCATCGTTGCTGCCGTCGCCGCTTGCATTTCGGTCTGCTCCGCAGACCGGGCTGCGGCCCAGGCGCCTGTCGATTACCCACACAAGGTGGTGACGCTCGTTACCCATTCGAGCCCGGGGGGCGGCAGCGACGTCTTCCTGCGCGAGATGACCAAGCACCTGCCGAAATACATCAAGGCGACCTTCATCGTCGAGAACGTGCAGGGTGGCAGCGGCGCGCGGGCGATCTCGCGGCTGGCGACGGCGCCGGCCGACGGTAGCGTGCTGTACGCGACCACGCCGACCTACATCTACACCTCGTTGCTGTCGAAGACGCAGCACGGCTACAAGGATATTGAGCCGCTGGCGAATTTCTTCACCGATTCCGAGGTGGTCTACACGCGCGCCGACGGCCCATTCAACACGATGCAGGACGTGATCGACAAGGCCAAGGCCTCGCGCGGCCGCTGGGGCGCCGCGAACCCCGCATCGCTTGAACGCCAGGCCGCCGAGCAGCTCAAGAAGGCCGCGGGCGTCAATGCCGCCGTCGTCTCGCATGAAGGTGGCGGCGACCTGATGATCAACGTACTCAACGGCACGCTCGACATCGGCGTCGGCGAAATCCCCGAGCTTCGTGCGCAGCTCGGGGCAGGCAAGATCCGTATTCTGGCGACCTTCGATCCGCAGCGGATGGAGGCTTACCCAGCCATCCCGACTGTCAAGGAGGCCGGCTACCCGGTCGTGCTGGAGAAATTCCGGGGTCTCGCCGGACCCAAGGGCCTGCCGCCCGCGATCACGAAGATCTGGGACGAGACAGTCCCGAAGGTACTGGCCGATCCCGAGTATCGTAAGGTCTACGCAGCCGAGAGCCTGGTTGCGAACTTCATCCCGCACGACAAATACCAGGGTTTCATCGCGAATTTTGGCTCGACCACTGAAGCGTTCCTGAAGGAGAGCGGCGTCCTCAAGTGACGCCGTCGCCGGCCTTTGCCGCCACGCCCGAAATCCGTTCGAAAAGACCCGTGTCATGCGCGAACAATCGGCTCTTAAGGACCTCGCCGGCGGCATCGCTGTGCTCGCAATCGCCGGCATCTACTACTGGGCCATCGGCGACATTGCCGAGAGCACGCTTTCGGACGATGTCGGGGCGGGGGGCCTGCCTCGCATTCTGGCGATCGTGCTGGCCGGGCTGGGCGTCGTCCTGAGCCTGCGCGCCATCCATGCCGGCGCGCTCATGCCGGCCGGGAAGCCGGTCGTGGTGCCGGCGACCGCCGACGACGAGCCGTTGGCACGATTGCCACGCGCGCTCGGTCTGCTCGGCTTCGGCGCGGCCTATGTCGTGCTGGCGCCGCTGATCGGCTACCTCTTGGCGGTCACGCTGCTGATCGGCGCCGTCGCGCTCTACGAAGGCGCGCCGCGGAACTGGAGGACGGTCGCGATCGCGCTTTGCGGCGCCGTCTTCTACTGGGCGGTCTTCGTCAAGCTCCTGGGCGTGCGCCAGCCGTCCGGCTGGTTCTTCTAGGAGTTCGCGATGCACTCGCTTGGAATCGCGTTCGACCTACTGACCGGCTCGCCGATCATTTTCTTTTCGATCGTCGGCCTGATCTGGGGCATCATCGGCGGATCGCTGCCTGGCATCTCGGCCTCGATCACGATGGCGCTGCTGCTACCCTTCACCTACGGCATGGCCCCGGTGCAGGCGATCGTGATGCTGGCCTGCACCTATATCGGGGCCGAATATGGCGGCTCGATCCCGGCCATCCTAATCCGCACGCCCGGTACCAACTCCGCCGCCGCGACCGTGATCGACGGTTACGAAATGAAGCGCCAGGGCCGCGCCGGCGAGGCGCTCGGCATCTCGCTCTGGTCGGGCGTGATCGGCAGCCTGTTCGGGCTCGTGATGCTGATCGCGCTGACCGAGCCTTTGTCCTGGGTCGCGCTCGCCTTCAAGCCGACCTCCTATTTTGCGCTCGGTATCCTTGGCCTCAGTGTCATCGCCTCGATGACGAACGGCTCGCTGGTGAAGGGCCTGGCCGCAGCCATCGTCGGGCTGATGATCTCCACAGTCGGCACCGATCCGATGTCGGGCGTGACCCGTTTCACCTTTGGTAGCCCGGAACTGCTTGGCGGCGTCGAGCCGGTGCTGATCATGATTGGTGTCTTTGCGATCAGCGAACTGATGATGCAATCGGGATCGCCCGATATCGGTGGCGTGCGCGAACAGGTGCGGGTGCGCCTGCCGTCGTTGAACATGATGAACCGGCTCAAGCGCTCGCAGTTCATCGGCTGCCTGCTCGGCACCTTCGAGGGGCTGACGCCAGGCGGCGGCGGCTCGATCGCGGCCTTCCTCTCCTATAACGAGGCGAAGCGCTGGTCGAAGGAGCCGGAGAAGTTCGGCAAGGGCTCTGAAGAGGGCGTTGCCGCGCCCGAGACCGCCAACAACACGGTGGCGAGCACCGCGCTGATCCCGCTGCTCTCCTTCGGCATCCCGAGCTCGAACTCGACGGCCGTTCTGCTCGGCGGCCTGCTGATCCACGGGCTTTTGCCGGGCCCACGCCTATTCGAGCAGAATGCCGACGTGGTGATTGGTCTCTATCTCGGTTCCTTTATCGCGACGCTGGCCCAGATCGTTGTCGGCATCCTGCTGCTGCCCGTCTGCGTCTGGCTGGTGAATCGTCCGCGCGCCTATCTCGCCGGCTTCATCCTGGCGCTGATCCTGTCGGGCATCTTCACGCTCAACACCTCGTTCTTCGACCTCGGCATCGCGCTCGGAATGGGGCTCGTCGGCTATCTGATGCGCCGCGCCGGCTATCCGTTTCTGCCCCTGATCCTTGGCGTCGTGCTCGGTCACATGGTTGAGTCGAGCTATCGCCGCTCGCTGCTGCTCTCGGGCGGCGATCACGCGATCTTCCTCGAGGATCCGATCGCGATCGGCCTGCTGCTGGCTTCGACCGTCTTCGTCACCCTCTCGCTTGTCCGTGAATTCCGCGACGCTCGCCAAGCTAGGCTCAAGGAGGCCCATGCGTGAAACACCAGCGCACCATCGTTCCAAGCGAGATGGCAAGCGAGCCGGTCGCGCTGCGTCTCGGGCACTTCGCTGCCGATGCCAGCGTGAGTGCTGGTGCACGCGAAACCGTGCGGCTCCTGCTGCTCGACGTCGCCGGCTTGTGCGTCGCGGCCCGCGAGACTGACTATGTCCAGGCAGCGCTGGCATCGACCGCCTCGCAGGGCAAGGCGACCGCGATCGGCCATGCGGCCGGCCTCGGCCCCTATGATGCCGCGTTGGTCAATGGCACGGCGGCGCATGGCGAGGATTTCGACGATACTTTCGAGGGTGGGCCGATCCATGCCGGCGCGGTGATCGTGCCGGCCGTGCTGGCGGCGGCCGAGCATCGCGGGCTTGCTGGCGAGGCCGTGATGCGCGGCATCGCTGTCGGCTCCGAACTGATGTGCCGGATGAGTCTCGTCGCGCCGCAGGCGATCCACAAGGCCTGCTTCCACCCGACCGCCGTCATCGGCGCGCCGGCTGCCGCCGCCGCCGTGGCGAGCGCGCTCGGCCTGACCCCGAAGGCGATTGCCCATGCCATCGGCATCGCCGGTAGCCTCGCCTCGGGCATCATCGAATATCTCGCCGACGGGAGCTGGACCAAGCGGCTGCATGCGGGCGCGGCGGCGCAGGCCGGCATCCGTGCTGCCCTTCTGGCCGAGGCCGGCTTCCTCGGCCCGACGAGCGTGATCGAGGGCCAGCACGGATTCTACCGCGCTTTCGCGCCCTCGAAGGCACCGGACTTCGAAGCCCTGCTCAACGGGCTCGGCGATGACTGGGTCATCGAGACACTGGCGTTCAAACCCTATGCCTGCGGAACCATGACGCAGCCCTTCGTCGACTGCGCCATTGCGCTGGCGCAACAGGGCATCAAGGCGGACGACATCGTCAGCCTCGAATGCGAGGTCGGCGAAGGCACCGTGCACCGGCTCTGGGAGCCGCTGGCGCTCAAGCAGTCGCCGCCCAACGCCTATGCCGCAAAGTTCTCGACGCCTTACTGCATCGCGGTAGGCTTCATGGATGGCGGCGCCGGGCTCGGCCAGTTCACCGGGCCGCGCGTGGCCGAGGCGAGCGTGCTGGCCCTCGCCGCCAAGGTCTCCTATGTGATCGACCCCGCCAACGAATACCCGCGCAATTTCAGCGGGCACATCAAGGCGACGCTGAGGGACGGATCGGTGCGCGAGCTGCGCCAGCCGCATATGCGCGGCGGCGCGCATGAGCCGCTGCCGGCCTCCGACATCCTGCGGAAATTCCATGACAACGCCGCCTTCGGTGGCTGGCTGCCCGAGCGCTCGGAACGGCTGGCCGGCGCGCTCGGCGCGATCATCACAGGCGGCGGCGTCGATCTGTCGATTGCGCGGGGTTGAACAATGACTGAACTCGCAGGCAAGGTTGCGATGGTGACGGGCGCCGCGCGCAATATCGGCCGGGCGATCGCGCTCGAATTAGCCGCTGGCGGGGCAGCGGTGATGGGTCTTGCGCTCTCGGACGCAGCCGGGCTCGGCGAGACCGTCGGTGCCGTGGAGGAGGCGGGCGGACGCGCCGCGTCGCAGCTTGCTGACGTGACCGATGCCGCCTCGGTGCGCGCCGCCGTCGAGGCGACTCTCGCTCGGTTCGGGCGCATCGACATCCTCGTCAACAATGCCGCCATCCGGGGCGAGGTCGCCTTCGAGGACATGACACTGGCGCAGTGGCATCAGGTGCTCGGCGTGACGCTCGATGGCCCATTCCTGTGCGCCCAGGCTTCGCTTGAGGCGCTGACGAACAGCGGGGTTGGTGCCATCATCAATATCGGCGGTCTCACCGCCTATACGGGGGCCAGGCAGCGCGCTCATGTCGTCACCGCCAAAGCCGGGCTCGACGGCCTGACCAAGGCGCTTGCGCAGGAACTTGCACCGCGCGGGATCACCGTAAACCTGGTGGCGCCGGGGTTGATCGACACAGTACGCGGCGGCCATTCTGCGGCTCAGCCGGACCACCACAAGCATGGCGCGACGCTGGTCGGCCGCCGTGGCCGGCCGCAGGAGGTTGCGGCGATGGTACGCTACCTTGCTGGCCCCAACGCCCGCTACGTCACCGGCCAGACCCTGCATGTGAATGGCGGGGCCTATCTGCCATGAGCCGCCGGTCGCCAGAGCCAGCGCAACGGCGCCGAGGAGGATGAAATTCGCGAGCTGGAAAACCAGCCGCTGTCTCAAGGGAGAGAAATATGAAAACTCAGGTGAAACTGGCAGCCTTGCTCGCGGCCGCGGTGTTGGCCGGCATGACGCAGGCCGTTGCTCAGGCCTACCCGACGAAGCCGATCAACGTGATCGTCCCCTATGCGCCGGGCGGCAATACCGACGTGGTTGCGCGCATCGTGCTGGAGCATATGGGCCAGACACTTGGCCAGGCTCTGCCGATCGAGAACATCGGCGGCGCCGGGGGTACGACCGGCTCGAACCGCGCCGCTAAGTCTGCACCGGACGGGTACACCATCCTCGTCGGGCAGATGGGCACGCATGGAGCCGCGCCCGCGCTCTACCCAAACCTGCCCTACAATCCCGTGACCGATTTCGAGCATGTCAGTCAGCTTTCGGATACGCCGATCGCCGTGTTCGGCCGCAAGGACCTGCCGGTGAACACGCTCCAGGAGCTGATCGCGCTGATCAAGTCCGAGCCGGGTAAGCTGAACAACGGCCATGGCGGTGTCGGCTCAACCTCGCATGTGAGCTGCCTGCTCTTCACTTCGATGATCGGCGTGCGGCCGCCGCAGGTTGCCTATCGCGGCTCCGGCCCGGCGCTGAACGACCTCGTCGCCGGCGTCCACGACTTCATGTGCGACCAGATTCCGCACACCGTTCCGCAGGTGATCGCCGGCAACATCAAGGCCTTCGCCATCGCGATTCCCGAACGCTCTGCGGCCATCCCGAACGTGCCGACCACGGCGGAGTCCGGCATGCCGGCCTTCGTCGCTTCGGGCTGGAACGCGATGTTCGCGCCCAAGGGAACGCCCAAGGCGATCGTCGATAAGCTCGCCGCGGCCGTCGATGCCGCGCTCAAGAACCCGGCCACGCGCAAGCGGCTCGAAGAGATCGGCGCGGTGATCCCAGCCAGGACAGGCCCGGAAGCGCTCCGTAGCCTGGTCGCCAGCGAGATCGAGAAATGGAGCCCGGTGATCAAGGCCGCGGGTGTCGTAGCAAACTAGGTAGGATCAAGAAGATTCCTCGATCGGCCGATCATTTGGCCCTCCCACGAGGGGCCGCAGGCCTCTCGGTGCGCTGAACCGTCGGCTTCATGGCAGAGCACCAATGTCAGGAATTGGCGCTCCCGCGAATGAGGTCAATCCTATCGACCATCGGTAACCAAGAGGCGCAAGGACCGCCGAACGCCGTTGACCTTCCCCTATGGGAAGCCTCATTGATCAACGCGACGGAACGAATCGGTGGAGCGAGTGACTGCAGTCGGTATCCTGGTCCATGCAATCAAGGCGACCGCATTGGTCGTCCTGTTGTCGCTTGGCTGGGCCATGCCGGTGCAGGCGCATTCCGGCCACGCCAAGCCCAACGCCGTCGCACCGGCCGCGAAGGTAGCATCACAGGACGCGCGCCTGACCATGGCGTCTGCCTCACCCGCGGCTGAGGTCGCCGACATCTGCAAGCCGTCGACACCAGGGGTGTCCGAGCCGATGGGCGATTGCCCGAAGACTGGCGGCGCTGGTCGCAGCTGCTGTGGCACCATGTGCACTGCCGCCGTCATCGAACACGCCATTGCCCCGCTGCCGCTGCGGATTTCTCACCGCATTCGGCTTGGCTTGCCGCCGGAGCGAACATCCCCCGTGAGAGCGCCGAGTCTCGACGCCAGACCTCCACGAACCATCGCCATCGCTTGAGCGTCGGCCGGCTGACCAGCCGCGCCGCCGGATGGTCATGTCGATCGTGATGGGTTCGTTTCATGTTTTCGTTCGCCTGCAGCCTCGCACGCTGCCTCGTCGCGCCTTTGGCGCTGGCTTCCCTCCTGTCCGTTGCCCCGCTCGCGGCCCATGAGGGCCACGACCATGGCGCCCCGCCCGCGCCTATCGCCACGGCGGGCTCGCCGCGGGTGGCGCTGCATTCCGACGCCTATGAGCTCGTCGGCATCCTGCGCGGCGACAGGCTGACGCTGTTCCTGGACCGCTATGCCGGCAACGCCCCCGTCACCGATGCCGGCCTCGTCGTGACGATCGGCACAGGGGCGGATGTCGCGGCGACACCGACGCCGGAGGGGACCTACGTCGTGGCCTCGGACCGGCTCGTCGGCGCAGGACCGCTGGAACTCGTCTTCGCCATCACCCATCCCGGCGGGGACGACCTGCTGATCGGAACGCTCGAACGGCCGGCGGGCCCGGCGGCCGGCGCTCCGGCGGCATCGGGCCACGCCTCCGCGCGGGCTGCGAGCGTCGTCATCGCGGGCCGGCCGGTGCCGGTTCTGTACCTGGCGATGGGCGCAGCGCTTGCCGTGGGGCTCCTGCTCGGCGCCACACTCCGCCGCTCGCGCCCGGCCCTCCCCCTGACCGGCCTCGTCCTCGTGCTGCTGATCGCGGGAACGGGCCTGGCGAGCGCCCATGAAGGCCATGATCATGGTGAGGCGGCCAAGGTGGCACCGCCCGCCGGCGATACCCCCCGCCGCCTCGCGGATGGGTCGGTCTTCGCGCCGAAGCCGACGCAGCGGCTGCTGGAGATCCGTACCCAGGTCACCAACACCGAGGAAGCGCGCAAGACCCTGGCTCTGGTCGGCCGCGTGATCGCCGATCCCAACCGCTCGGGCCAGGTCCAGAGCATCACCGGCGGCCGGATCGTCGCGCCCGAGAGTGGCTTGCCGCGGCTGGGCCAGATCGTCCGGCGCGGTGATATCCTGGCCACCGTCGAGCAGGCCGTGCCGCAAGCCGACCGCACCACCATCGCCGAGCGCGTCGGCGAGATCGAGCAGCAGATCGCCATGGTCGAGGCGAAGCTGAAGCGCTCGCGCAGCCTGGCCGAGCGCGCCATTGCGCCGCAAAGCCAGGTCATCGATTTCGAGATCGAGCTCGCCGGGCTGATGCGGCGGCGCGAGATCGTCGGGCGCATCCGGATCGAGCCCGAACTGCTGCGCGCCCCGCTCGATGGCGTGGTCTCCGCGGTGCGGGTCGTGGCGGGTCAGGTCGTCGGCTCGCAGGACGTCCTGCTCCAGATCGTCGATCCCGCAGGCCTGTGGATCGAGGCCCTGTCCTATGGCGATGTCGATCTCTCGCAGCTCGACGGCGCCTCGGCCCTGCTGCCCGGCGGAAAGCCGCTCAGCCTGTCCCTCCGGGGCATCGGACGGGCGCTGCAGCAGCAGGCGACGCTGGTGCACTTCGCCGTCGAGGACCCGCCCGCCACGGTCGCGATCGGCCAGCCAGTCCGGGTGACGGCCCGCAACGGCGCCAGCGTCAGCGGCATCATCCTGCCGCGCGACGCCGTCGTGCGCGGCGGCAATGGCGAGGCTCTGGTCTGGCGACATACCGATCCCGAGCGCTTCGAGCCCAGGCCCGTCCGCACCGAACCGTTCGACGCGACGAGGCTGGTGATCCGCTCCGGCGTCGCGCCGGGCGAACGCATCGTCGTGCGCGGCGCCGAACATCTCAACCAGATCCGCTGAGACGAGGGCGCGATGTTCAACTTCCTCGTCTCGGCCAGCCTGCGCAACCGGCTCTTCGTCATCGCGGCCGCGCTCGTGCTCATGGCCTATGGCAGCTATGTGCTGCCCCGCGTCCCCGTGGACGTCTTCCCCGATCTCAACCGCCCGACCGTCACGCTGATGACGGAAGCCGAGGGGCTCGCCCCGCAAGAGGTCGAGCAGCTCGTCACCTATCCCCTGGAAACGGCGATGAACGGGATGCCCGGCGTGTTGCGCGTGCGCTCCGTCTCGGGCGTCGGCCTCTCGATCACCTATGTCGAGTTCGACTGGGGCACAGACATCTACCGGTCGCGCCAACTCGTCGCCGAGCGGCTGTCGCTGGTGCGCGAGCAGCTGCCGCGCGGCGTCAACCCGCAGATGGGGCCGGTCTCCTCGATCATGGGCGAGATCATGCTGGTCGCGGTGACGGCTGACCGGGCCTCGCCAATGGAGGTACGCGAGATCGCCGACTTCATCATCCGGCCGCAGATCCTGAACATCGCCGGCGTCTCGCAGGTCATCCCGATGGGGGGCGAGGTCCGCCAGTACCGGATCACGCCCGACATCGCGGCTATGCAGGCGCTCGACGTCACGCCCGAGCAGATCGAGGCGGCGGTCACCCGCTTCGGCACCAACACCGGCGGCGGCTTCATCGACCAGCAGGGGCGCGAATACCTGATCCGCAATGTCGGGCTGACGCAGCGGCTGGAGGACCTGCGCAACACCGCCGTGCTGCAGCGCAACGGCCAGGCGATCCTGCTGCACCAGGTCGCGGGCGTCGACTTCGCCGCCCGGGTCAAGCGCGGCGACGCCGGCTACCAGGGCAGGCCGGCAGTGATCATCGGCATCCAGAAACAGCCGGAGGCCGATACCGTCGCGCTGACCCGCCAGGGCGAGACGGCGCTGGCCGAGATCCAGAAGACCCTGCCCGCCGGCATCTCCGCGACGAACGTCCAGTTCCGGCAGGCGAGCTTCATCGAGACCTCGATCGCCAATGTCGAGCGCGTGTTGCTGGAGGCGGCGGGCGTCGTCGCCGTCATCCTGCTGCTCTTCCTGATGAACATCCGCGCGACCCTGATCTCGCTGACGGCGATCCCGGTCTCGATCCTGACGACGGTGCTGGTCTTCCAGGCCTTCGGCCTGACCATCAACACCATGACGCTGGGCGGGCTCGCGATCGCGATCGGAGAACTGGTCGACGACGCCGTTGTGGATGTGGAGAACATCCTGCGGCGGCTGAAGCAGAACCGGGAGAGCGCCGCGCCCAGGCCCGTGCTGGCCGTCATCGCGGCGGCCTCGCAGGAGGTCCGCTCCGGCATCGTCTACGCCACCGCGATCATCATCCTCGTCTTCATCCCGCTCTTTGCGCTGTCGGGCATCGAGGGGCGGCTCTTCGCGCCGCTCGGCATCGCCTACATCGTCTCGATCCTGGCCTCGCTGATCGTCTCGATCACGCTGACCCCGGTGATGGCCTATTACCTGCTGTCGGGTGCGAAGAGCGGCCATGAGCGCGACTCCTTCGTGGTGCGCCATCTCAAGCGGGGCAATGCGGCGCTGCTGCGCTTCGCCTTCGAGACGCGCGCGCTGCTCGTCACCCTCGTCGGCATCGGCGTGGCGCTGGCCGTCTATGGCGCGACGCTCTTGCCGCGGACCTTCCTGCCGCCCTTCAACGAGGGCACGCTGGTGGTCTCGCTGCAGTACAATCCGGGCATCTCGCTGGCCGAGAGCCATCGCCTCGGGCTGATCGCCGAACAGCTCGTCCTTAGGGTCCCGGAGGTGAAGTCGATCGGCCGCCGCACGGGCCGCGCCGAGCTCGACGAGCACGCCGAGGGCGTCCATTCCTCGGAGGTCGACATCGATCTCCACCGCTCGGACCGGCCCAAGGAGGCGGTCCACGCCGATATCCGCGCGGCGCTGAGCGTGCTGCCGGTCTCGGTCAATATCGGCCAGCCAATCAGCCACCGGCTCGACCACATGCTCTCGGGCGTGCGCGCCCAGATCGCGCTCAAGGTCTATGGCGAAGACCTCGACACCATCCGCAGCCTCGCCGAGACGCTGCGCGAGCGGCTCGCCTCCGTGCCCGGCCTCGTCGATCTTCAGATCGAGCGGCAGGTCCGCATCCCGCAACTGCGCATCGACGTCGACCACGAGAAGGCGGCGCTCTATGGGTTGACGCCGGCCAGCGTCACCCAGGCGCTGGAGACGCTCTCCAACGGCCGCACCGTCTCGCAAATCGTCGACGGCAACCGCCGCTACGACGTTGTGATGCGGCTGTCCGACCAGGACCGCTCAACGACCGGGCTCGAGGATCTTCTGATCGCGACGCCCGGTGGCCACATCCCCTTGCGCCTGATCGCCACGGTCTCCGAGACGGACGGCCCCAACCAGATCCAGCGTGAGAACGGCCAGCGCCGCATCGCGGTCCATGGCAATGGCGACGGCCGGCGCGACATGGCGGCGATCATCGCCGAGATCCGCGGGGTCGTGGCGCAGACGCCTCTGCCGCAGGGCTATGTCACCCGCATGGAGGGCACCTTCCAGGCGCAGGAGGAGGCGACGCTGCGGATCGGGCTGCTCAGCCTGGTCTCGCTGGCGCTGATCTTCGTGGTGCTGTTCACGCGCTACCAGTCGGCCGTGCTGGCGCTGATCATCATGGGCAATATCCCGCTCGCGCTGATCGGCAGCGTCGTCGCGCTGCACCTCGCCGGGCAGCCGCTCTCGGTCGCCTCGATGGTCGGCTTCATCACGCTCGCCGGCATCTCGGCCCGCAACGGCATCCTCAAGGTATCCCACTACATCAACCTGACGCTCTACGAGGGCGAGCGCTTCGGGCGCGACCTCGTCATCCGCGGCAGCCTGGAGCGGCTGACTCCCGTGCTGATGACGGCGCTCTCGGCGGGGCTGGCGCTGATCCCGCTGCTCTACGGCGCCGACCAGCCCGGCCGCGAGATCCTGCACCCGGTCGCGGTCACGATCTTCGGCGGGCTGATCTCGGCGACCATCATCGACACGGTGCTGACGCCGGTTCTGTTCCTGACCTTCGGCCGCAAGCCGCTCGACCGCATCGTCGCAAGCCGAGCGGCGGGTGCCGGCGCATTGTCGCCGACTGAAGCCTTCTGAAACGGCAAAGGAGAATGACCATGTTCAGATCGATTACCGCTCTGACCCTGATTGGCTTGGTATCGACAGCCTCGGCTCACGAACTGGCGAAAGGCCCTAATGGCGGCCCGCTCGTCGACGTCGCCGGGCACCATATCGAGATGGTCGCGAAAGGGACCGAACTCGTTCTCATCCTTACCGACGCCGCCGACAAGCCGCTGTCATCGGCGGGAACGAAGGCGGCCCGCGCCATCGTCCAGGACGCCGGCAAGACCGCGACGGTGCCGTTGAGCCCAGTCGAACCCAACAAGCTCGTCGGGACGCTCGCCCAGCCCCTGGGGACGGGCGCGCGCATCGTGATCTCCGCCACGCTTGCCGATGGCCACGCCCTGCAGGCCCGTTTCACCAACAACTGACCCCCGAAGAAGGAAACGACCCATGACACGTTCGATCTCGACCGCGCTGATCCTCCTCGCTCTTGCCGCACCCGCTGTCGCGCAATCCTCCCATCAGGGCCACGGCGCCGCTCCCGCCCCCGGCACAGCCGGGCCCATGGGCGAGATGGGGATGGGCACGATGAGCATGGAATCCATGCAGGTCATGATGAAGACGATGATGCCGGTGCCTGGCGACGCGGCCTCGACGAAGGACTTCAAGAGCGCCGACATGAAGATGATGCACGACATGGCCGTGCCTTACACCGGCAATGCCGACGTCGACTTCCGCACCAAGATGATCCCGCATCATCAGGGCGCCATCGACATGGCCAAGGTCGCGCTGGCTCACGCCAAGGACGAGACGACGAAGACGCTCGCCGCCCAGATCATCAAGGACCAGGAGCGCGAGATCGGCGAGATGCGCGAATGGCTCAGCAAGAACGCGCCGAAGTGAGCGACGGGTGCGAGAGTGCGTGTCTGCTGGGTTCTGATCCGGCCTGCTGTCCTATACGTCGTTTTGCGATCTGCCCGCTGTTTGGCGCCGCACAGTCATCGAGTGGTGATAGCATGCGGCTGGATGCGGCCTCCTAAGGAGGATGCACGATGCCGATAGAGCAGCAGAACGTCACTCAACGTCCCGCCTGGAACACGGGACGCCTGATTGGTCCCAAGCCTCCGCTGAAGCCGCGTCACATCTGGGCAATCCGAACGCGGCTTCAGCACGATCATCGCATACGCGATCTCGCCATGTTCAACCTCGCGATCGACAGTAAGCTTCGCGGTTGCGATCTGGTTCGCCTGCGGGTGAGCGACGTCGTCCTGGGCGGCACCGTTAGATTGCGGACGTCGATCATTCAGCAGAAGACCGGTCGCCCCGTGCCGTTCGAGCTGACTGATCCAACGCGCGAAGCTTTGACGGCGTGGCTTCGACGCCGTCCCTCGGCCGAGGCCGACTGGCTGTTTCCTAGCCGAAGTCGCAAGGGTGATCACGTCACGACCCGGCAATACGGGCGCCTACTCGACGACTGGGTGGCACTGATAGGTCTGGACCCAGCCCTCTATGGTACCCACAGCCTGCGCCGGACCAAGGTTGCCTTGATTTACAAGCGGACTGGCAATCTGAGAGCCTGCCAACTCCTTCTGGGCCACTCAAAGTTGGAGAGCACTGTCCGCTACCTCGGCATCGAAGTCGACGACGCGCTCATCCTTTCTGAGCAAACTGACATCTGACTGAAGACCGCGGCTGTAGCTTCGCTGCAGCCGCTCGGCGTTTCGTCAGGCGGGAACAGGAGGTATGGGCCCCTAGCAGTAGCGAGCCAGCTGCGCCTCGCGACGTCCGCTTTCTGGCAAGGCCCGAACAGCAGCTATTGGCGCTGGGCTGAATGATAGCCGATAGGGCTGGGCCAGCCGTCATGGGCTGGAAGCAAACATGGTCGACACATAACGCGATCAGGCGAGCATCGCCTCAACATGGCGCGCAAGCTTTTCGAGCGTCTGGTAACCGTATTCTACCGCGCCGAAGCCGATCCCCGCGTCGCGCCTTGCCTTGGTCGGATGCAGCTGGCGCAATGTGATCACAGTCTTGCCATCGCTTTGCTCGTCGAACGTGATGGTCGTATGGAATTTTCCTGGATCGTCATCACTGTCCAATCCGTGATCGAACTCGATCAAGGTCGGTCGTTCGATCCGACGAAACTGCATCCGGCTGGCCCAGAGCTGACCGTCTGGCGCGATCAAGTCGAAGCGCCAGAGTCCGCCGACAGAAATGTCGATTTCCTTGGTCTTGATCGTGAAGCTGGCCGGTCCAAACCAGTTCGACAATTGCGTTGGGTCAGTCCAGGCAGAAAACACGACGTCGCGCCGCGCATTGATGACCCGAGAGAGGACAATTTCGCGATCGAGCGCCCACTGCGAAAGTGCGGCGTTGGCAGAAAATGTCATGATCAAATCCTTTGATTAAGGTGGCATTCAAAGTGGCGTCGATGACGCCCTCGAACATCCGTCGACCGACGCACTCCAGCGAGGCGGCGGCTGGCGGTCCCGGCGCGTCAACCTTCGCCTTGCGGGCTCTTCTCGATGGTTTTCACATAGGCCTCCAGCCGGTCCAGGCGGGCATCCAGGACCGCGCGTCGCTCGGCCAACCAACGTTCGGCGTCAGCCATGGCGGCTGGCTTCAAGCGGCAGGTCCGAACGCGCCCACTCTTCTCGGACTCGACGAGACCAATGGCCTCCAGCACACGGAGGTGCTTCATGAGACTGGGCAGCGCCATGTTGAATGGCCGGGCGAGCTCGCCGATGGAAGCATCCCCCTCGCCCAGTCGTTTGAGGACCGCTCGTCTCGTCGGGTCCGCAAGGGCGCCGAATACCCGGTCAAGGCTTTCTGATAAGTTATCCATATGGCTAACTATGCCAGGAACTGAGAACTGTCAACAACAGTTATCCGAACGGCTTACTAATCATGCCGGATCTGCAGCGCGGGGGGTTTAACGCGGCGGACGACGCCAGATAGCTCCTCGACGCGGCCTGATCGTCGGACGAGACCACCAGGACGCGAGACAACGTACCGGCTGACGGCAGCTGGGAAGAAGTGGAGGGCAGCGTGATCACGCGAAAGATATTGGGATCGGGGTCTACATCCGATAGTGAGAGACCCTCGCTTTGTCCTCCATTCCAGGAAAATCTCCTTGCCCAACAGCAATCCACTGTCGTGGAGCGCCGATAGCCTCCGTCTCGCCATCAGCGCGGCCGGCGTGGCCCTTTGGTCATGGAACGTCACGAATGACCATTTCTCGATGGACGGAAACGGGTTCGCGCTATGGAACATGCCTCAGAGCGAGACCGTCACGTTCGAGGACCTATCTGCTCACATCCATCCCTCGGACCGCGAGCGTGTCCGGTCGGCCTTCGTCGCAACCCGCGCGATCGTAGGTGCTTACGAAATCGATTTTCGGATTGTCGTAGCAGGCGCCATTCGTTGGATCTCCGCCCGCGGCATTGGCGACGACACTGCAGTCCACATGGGACTGGCCTACGGCATCTTTCTCGACGTGACCGGACGCAAGCAGGCCGAGGAGGGCCATGAGCTTCTCGCCGGCGAAATGAGTCACCGCGTCAAGAACCTGCTGGCCATCGCCATGGGGCTGACGCAGCTGACGTCGCGGTCGACGACGACCGCCAAGGAAATGGCGGTGGAGCTGATCGCCAGGCTCGCGGCCCTGGGGCGGGCTCACGACCTCGTTCGCCCGCTGCCCGGCCATCAAGGGACCGCGGCCTTGCTCGGCGACCTCGTGGCGGTTCTTCTGTCGCCGTATGAAGACACGGGCGCCCTCAGCGGCCGCATTCGCGTCGCCGTCCCGCGGATGGGCGTTGGAGAGGCCACGGCTACGACCCTCGCATTGGTGTTCCACGAACTGGCGACCAACTCGCTCAAGTACGGGGCGTTGTCGGTCGATACCGGCCAACTCGACATCTCCGGCAACAACGAGGGCGACGACATTCGTATCGTATGGACCGAGCGTGGCGGTCCCTTAGTCGAGGCCGGCGAGCGTCCAGCCGGATACGGTAGCCGCCTGGTGGACCGCAGCGTCGCCGGACAACTGGGGGGCTCGATTGATTACGACTGGTCGCCGGGCGGCCTGATCGTAACGCTGAGGGTGAAGGCGTCGAAACTTTCCGGCTAAGCTGCCTTGGCCAGCACACTCAGGAGATCGTCCTCGCGATATGGCTTCCGCAAAAAGACGGTGTCGCTGGGCATTTCTGCCACGGTGGGCGAGACCCGTCCTGACGCCAGGATCAAGATCACTGGCGGCCAGCGCTTGCGGACCGCTTGGATCAGCTTAAGGCCATCGATGGACCCGCCCGGCATGTCGATATCGGAAAAGACGACCGTTATGTCGATGTGAGCTTCAAGCTGCCTGATCGCGTCGTCGGCGTCGGCAGCTTCGTAGGCGACATGGCCGGCATCCTCGATCATATCTACGGCACACATGCGGATGACAGCCTCATCCTCCACAACTAGAACGACTGTCTTCGTCATGGCGATCTTTCGGCGGTCCAACTCGCTCTAACTGCCGAAGAGTGGAATGGTTGCACGACGCCTGGCTTACGGCTCACTCTCGCGGCCCGCCCCCGCCGAGATAGCACGCGACCTCGATCGCGGCCGCGTCGGATTCTCGGTCGTCGCGATCCAGGTCGTCGCCATCCTTGGAGGAGAAACATAGGTCGGCCCGGTAGACCTGTCTGCCCGTTTCGTCTTGGACCCCGACACCCCAATGGGCGGCTTTGCCGTGGGGTTGCACGTCCGACGCCATGTTGGAGAGAGCGAGTTGAGCGTCGTCGGTGGCCGCCTTCTCGTCCTTGTAATCGAGGCGCTCTTCGCTGCGCTCGGGTCCATGTCCGTCATCAGTCGTCACTGTAAATTTTGGCATTGCCGTAGACCTCTCCGGCCGCACCCCGTGCAACGGGAAAGCAACCGCCTAAGTTCCGACGGTCGACCCGCCCTGCGTACAGCATGATCTGTCGCGTTCTTTACCGAAGTCATCGAAGCCGCCGCCGCGTTGCCACCGAGGAAGCATTCAGCGGCGACAGTCGCCAGTTCTGTGGTCGGGTCGGCCTGCCAAAAGTGCATGATGATGTAGCTCAGACGCCCGCGCTCCGCGGAAGAGGCGAGAGGGTCGATGCGACGCTCGGAGTTGACGGCGATCCAGGCGACGTCGAAGGCGTCCGCGCGGTTTTGCAAGACAGCGGGGTCCGCAATCTCGGTCCTGAAGAACATGCGCGTTCTCCGTGTCGACGGCCCGACCTGCGCTCAGCCTATGTGCGGGTCATCCAGGCACACTGGGCAAACCTCGGCCGCTAGCTTGCCTTGTCTGCCGGCGGACAACCTATTTTCCCCAGTTGTCCCATGATCAATACTGCTGGCACGGTTACTCATCGGCAGCCAGCGTCACACAGGCGCGACATCGGCGGTCACCTTGTGCCGCGCCACATCGTAGATCAGATCGATGAACGTCAGTTCGGCGCTGATTGCGGCCTTGAACTCAGGCGGCATTCCGTCGAAAGCTCTGAATTCGGCGACACGTCGAGCGCTCGCATGCAACGCGTCGAGGCGGGCGATACCACCGATCTTCGCAACGTCAATCAACGCCGTCGTCGCAAGCCTGATCGCTGCAGTCAAAGACAAGCTATGAATAGATGCACTACCGAAATTATGAGGCTTCCGCGGATCGTTGTACATCGCCACGAATCCTCGCCTCAAACGGAGTTAGCAACTATGGTCCAGTCTGGGGCGAAGAGATAGCTGGGTGCCCGCTTCCATATGAAAGGTCGGCGCCTTCGTCCAGCTAGTCGACCCGCTGATGGCTTATGGTCGAGTTGACCAGCAGTGAGCCGCGCCGGGTTCCACGAGGGCAATTTCGATCGAGTAGCTAGGTTGCGGACGGCTGCAGTGTGGCTGACACCAGCGCAACGCACATGTCCGCTAATGGGCAATGCCCCAACGTCAGGCAGTGGCGCATCTCGCCAAGCTTTGGTCGCAGCCTCTAGGCGGCAACCGATGCCAGCTCCGATACGGCGGTGTCGATCGGCACGGGCCGACCGAGCCAGTAGCCTTGGCCCTTGCTGACGCCCAGCAGCTTCAGGGTCTGCAACTCGGCATCGCGCTCGATCCCCTCGGCCAGGATCTGACAGCCCGTCTCGCGCGCATAGAAGATCAGCGCGCTGGCGAGCGCCCGTCGGGCTGGATCGCCATCCACGTTGCGTGTGAGGGACATATCGAGCTTGATGATGTCGGGTTTCAATCGAACGATGTGCTGGAGTCCCGAATAACCGGCCCCCGCATCATCGACCGCGAGGCGGACTCCCTGGTTACGAAAGTAATCGAGCTTGGCCAACAATCCTTCGTAGTCATGCACCAAGCCATGTTCGGTCACCTCGATCACGAGACGAGGCGGGTCAAGCCGGCTGACGATGTCGCCGAATTCCGACGCCATCACCGCATCGGCGGACGCATTGATCGTCAGGTAGATATGGTCCGGCAAACGCCTGGCATGATCCAGAGCGGCCTCGATCGCCGCCAGTTCCAGTGGCACCCCGAGGCCGAGCTCCGCGGCTTCGGCAAACCATTTGTCCGGCGAGCGCCGGGGCTCCTGAGAGAAGCGCGCGAGGCACTCGAAGCCCACGGCACGATCACTGGCGAAATCCCAGATCGGCTGGACGTGAATGTCGAAGGCGCGATTGTCGATGATCTGGGCGATCTGGGCATGCCGGGCATCTCGATCCCGGCTGCTGCGCCGATCCTTATCGATATGCTGGGCCGTGATGTCTGCAAACGCCCGCATGACCTGCAGGTCGCGACCATTCAGCGAATGGTTGGCATGCGGACTGAGACAACAGAACATGCCGAAGACGGAACCGTCGGACATTGTCAGAGGCACGCTGACATGGGCGCCGATGGGGACAGCCTTGGTGATCGGCATGGCCGCGGCTAGGGGGATAGCCGAGGTATCGGGGATCAACTCCGGCAAACGGCCCGCCAAGATATGGCGGCAATAAACATCGTCGAGCGAGCGTGAATCGCCCGGCTTGATCAGCGCTTCCAGGCCAGGAGCATCGACCGCTCTAAAGACCGATTCATTGCGCACGAACTCCGAGACATAGGCGACCTCCATGCCCAAATGTTGGCGCACCGACTGAAGCACGCGGTCGATCATGAACCCGTCAGAACGGCTCTCTGTTTCTGTGCCGTTTTTAAGGCAGGCAAGGATCGACATCTGAACCTCTCGTCTGGGAGACACGCTACGTCGCCGATACTGTGCCGCATGGTCACCTAAGGGGGCGTAAAGGCTTTAGCGGGCCGCCGGCCGGTGAGCCGCTTTGCCTCACAAAACGTCTGCTTCGCGATAAGCTACCAATCTCTGCGTTTGGCGCGCCTCGATCATCGGCGACCCTGTCTGGCGATGTGAACCGATCGCAATCCGGCAGGGCGGGCATGATCCGTTGAGGCAGGCCGTGACTCGGGGCACGCCCGCGCTCATAGCGCCGCATTCCGGCCGATGATGGCGCCCGCGAGGCCGTCACCGCTGTCGAATGCCGCTTCCACCCGCGGTCCGATGCACCAGTCGCCGCAGGCGCCGAGACGTGCGGATGGCTCCCAGAAAAACGGCTCTCCCGCCGGCTGCGCGACCAACGCATAGCGCCAGCGATGCGCTGCAGCGAAGCTTGGGGCAGCCGTTTCGCCGGTGAGCTCATGGAACCGGGCCTGCAGGGCCGCACCCGCCCGCTCCGGCGTCTCCTCCAGATGCTCGCGCGACCAGCCCGGTGTGGCGTGAACAACAATGGCGTCGCCGCTCGCGTCGCGGCCGGGCTTGGAGCTGTCGCGGGTGATCCAGGCGATCGTCCCGTCGTTCGGACGAAGGCGATCCTCCGAGAGCGCGGTACGCGCTGCGAAGCCCAGCATCAGCGCCCAGCAGGGCGCGTAGGTCGCGCGCGTCGCGCCATCCCAGGTGCATCCGGCCGACGCCAGCAGGGGCACGGCTTGCGGTGCCGGCACTGCCACAACGACGCCGGCGAAAACGCCGTTTCCGTCCGCTGCTGCCAGCCCGTCGGTCGTCGAGACGCTCCACCCCATGGCTCCACGCGTCAGCGACGAAACTGTGCATTCGGTCACGATCGTCGCTTGCGGGGCCATAGCGCGGGCCGGTGCGCTCATGCCGGGCACACCGACATGATCCTCGCCCCAGTGGGCGACCAGACCGTCGGATGTCAGGGTCTCGACGAGGGCGAGAAATCGCGGACCGCGGGCGGTGAAATACTGCGCCCCATGATCGAACCGGAAGCTGCCGTTCCGACGCGTCGCCATGCGCCCGCCGAGGCCACGGCTCTTATCGAATACCGTGACTGATCGGCCGGTGGCGCTCAGCCGGCGTGCGGCGGCAAGCCCAGCCATTCCGGCGCCGATGACGGCCCAATGCTCACTCATTGATAGAATTCTCCGGTCTGCTTCGCCTACGTGTGCGTGGGCAGGGCGGATCAGGTGAGCCAGTCAAACGAATGCAATCGGGATTCCAGGCACGCAGAGCCCTGTCCTTCATCGGCCTCGGCGCGAGCATCGTAGCGATCAGCCTCGCCTACCAGCATTGCCGCGGAACGGAGACCTTCCCGACCGCTAGGCGAGCCGCAACTGGTCGGAAGCGGGCAGCAAACGACAGTCGTTCGGATATGTCTGCTTTCCGGCATTGGCCCATTGTCGGCAGCGTGGCGCATCTCGCCCGCTAGGCATCCGAAGCTTCTGGCGCGTTTCTTCCGGGCCGGTTAGGGCGCTCTGGGAGCGCTTGAGACCCGCCACGACGGTTGGTGCCGGGAAACCGAAGCAACCGGGGCAATACCTCGAGCCCGGATAACCACCTACAACATCGTTCCCATTTGGATCCCGCCGGGGGGGGCTTGTCTTCTCGCAGTGTTCACGAGATGCCGACTGCCTTTAGCTAGAATTTTCTCCATTCGGTGGCGACATCCTCGAAACTTCGTGTAGATTTCCGTCCAACAGTCAAAAAAAGCAAGGCTGGTGGGAGGACATCCAATGCTCAAGAACATCACCGCGATCATCGCCATCTCCGTCGCAGCGGCCCTGGCCGGCTGCGCAACCGGGCCGACAGTGACCAGTGAAACCGTGATAGTAGCGGGTATCGGTCCCGTCACGGTCGAGCAAATGAACGTTGAGATTGTGGACGTCGATCCGGACTCTCGCATCGTTCGTGTACGTCAAGGACGCAATACATGGCCCGTCGATGTGCCTGAGGTCTTCGGCGACTTGATGAACATAAACGCGGGTGACCGGGTCCAAATCCGCCGCGTCGAAGGTGCGGTAGTCGGCGTTAGGCCGGCGCGCAGGAGCGCTCAACCCGGCATCGTCTATTCCGAGATGACGACCGGGCCATCATTCCAGAACTTGCCCGAAAAGTTCGTAGTGCGAACGCTCACGCTGACGGCCAAATTCGAGAATTTTGACCCGGCAACCCGAATTGTGAACTACGAAGGCCCTCTAGGTCCGCGCACTCACATGGTCGTCGATCCCGCGATACAGACTGCGCTCAAGCGGATGAAGCGCGGCGACATGGTGCAGTTGATGTTCGCCGAAGGTTTCCATTTCCAGAAGTACTAGGGCCAAGGGGGGCTTAGATTGCGCCCTACGGTTCGCCTCTGCGTCAGCGTTTGAGCCGGATAATGTGCCGAATTGGTCGGCGCCGGTTTTATTTGGACAGATAGCCGTATTTCAATGCCTTTTCCTCTCGAAGGGCCCAAACGCTAGGTCAGAAAGTCGGGTTTAACAACCTACTACAGCGTCCCGATTTGGATACTATCAGGAAAGGGCTTTCTTTTCGCACGTCCACGAGACAGGCACCGGCAGTTCGGACTACAGGTAACGCCACCTCACGGTCGGACATGCCAATTGAAATGTTCGTCCATCCTGGAGCACGGCCCTTGGATATCACCGTGAAGCCTGTCAGCCCTACCGCATGGTCGCTCATCGATCTTCTGGGCAGGGACGTGGGGACCGTCGAGGAAAAAGCTCCAGAGGAGTTCCGGATCAAGCCAGGGGAACGTGTCGCCGACAATATGAAGGCGATGAAACTCGGACCCTATTCGACCCTCGACCAGGCGCTCTCGGCGATCGAGACGTTCACGCGATCGACATGCAGGCTGGTGGCGCAGGGCGAGTGATCMCACCTTCCCSATCGGACCTCGCGTCRCSCAGCTSACAATYTTTCCTGATGGTAGCTTAAACGGGAACAAGCGTGCGCGCTTGTTCCCGTTTAAGCTACCA
>NNBT01002612.1_pt1 | contig 49009 bp, 57 predicted proteins | sample 1173831 | NCBI WGS metagenome assembly NNBT01 (sample SAMN07173936, study PRJNA388173) | plant metagenome | isolation source: symbiotic tissue sample KVJ10 | place: Norway: Troms, Kvaloya island | reverse complement strand
GCCGGGCGAGGGGCGTGAACACGGCCCTGCCAAAGGGGTTGCGAGGCCCCGGGGCGCGGCGCAGGTGACACGAAACGGCGGATGGGCCGTCGATCAGCCCAAGGTTCCCGCAGGCATTGCCATGGACAAACCTCGTGAACCGCTCATGTCGGTCGCCTGACCCGTACCCCCGAACGACCCGGCGCGAAGGCAGGCGTGCCGCCAGCGTCGCTCGCTGACCGACGTGGTGCCGCTCCGAAGCTCGACAAGGACGGCCGCGCCCGGGCGACGACGCACCGGCAAGGAGACCGGATGCCGCAAGGTCGCCCGACGGCCGACCCTCGCCAGGGCGATCGCCGGCAACCGCATCGGACCTGGGCGTCCTCATCGCCATCGGGGTTAAACGCCTGCCGATACCCGCTGGCAGGACAGCGACGGCTTTACGCGCCGCCCGGCTGCGAGATCATCGCCGATTGTGATGATCTATCCGTCCGGTCAGCGAATCGGGCGGCGTCTGCGGGCGTCGTCCTTCGGGTTGGCGTAACCAACGGTCAGCGTCGATCGGTTACCCGGACGGCGCTTGCCTGGACGGCACGAACGATCTTCTGAAAATACGTCGGGGGGCACCGCCCATAAATGAAGCTGCCGGTCCTCAGGTCGATGACATCATGGCCGCGCCAGTCGAAATCGTTGACGTCGTTGACGACGACGTGGCTTTCGCCGGCGCGCGGCAGGCCCATAGCCTTGGCGACCGGATCGGGTATCCGGTCGCTGCGAGAGGATCGCGCCTCCCCCTTCGTCGTGATGGGTACGACCGCGACGCCTCTGGCATCTGACGCGATTACCAGAACCGGGCGTTCCTTGACGCCCTCGTCACGACCGGCAGCCGCTTCATGGGCAAACAGATAGATGTAGTTGATGACATCGCCGGGTTCAGGCGGCGGTGTCGACGCGCTCACGCTCCCACCGATCGTCGGCGAGTTCGGCTTCTGTCGGGAGCGAGGCTTCAAGACGGGCCGCGAAGTCATCCGGGAATGTCCCTTCGGTATAGACCCGGCGATTGCCGTGGATCGCGCGAAGCGCAGCTTCGGCGCGGTCGAGGTAATCGGCGCTGACGACGGCGGCGAAGCGCCGGTTGCGCTTGGTCAGGATGACCGGCGCGAGCTGGCTCTTGTCGACGTAGACGCCCGGGGTCTTGTGGAAATCGGTGAGATTGACGGTCTCGTCACTGGCGGTAGCAGCCATCAGTGCCTCCTGTGGATCACGCGCATTATACGCAGTATGCGCGGAATAGCCAGAAACGACAACAGGGACCGCTTCGGTGATGAAGCGATCCCCGTCGGGGTGGCGACACGGGCGACGCATCAGCGCCGCCCGATGCCGGTCAGACCGTTTCGTCGACCGGCGCGGTGCTGGCGCCCAGACCGTCGCCGGTGTCATCGCCGGCGCCCGAGGTCGCCACGTCACGGCCATCGGCGGTGAAGGGCAGCGCGGGTTCGCCGTCATCCGCCTTGACGCCCAGCGCGGCACCGACGTCGCGGCGCTTCTGGGCGCGCTGCCACACGACGTTGTACGAGCCGTCGTCTTGGCGGAAGGCCGAGACCTGCAGCGGCGCGGCGAGCGACGGATCGTCGATGCGGCCGTTGAGGAACGCCTCGCCGGTGTTGTTCGAGGTGAGTTCGAAGAACGCCCCGACCTGCACCCACGTCCGGCCCGGGGTAAGCGCGTGGATCTCGTAGCGCGGGGCGCGCGGGTTGGACGACTGGACCGGCTTGAGCGCAATCGTCATCGCGACCGCGAGGGTGGAAATGCGGCCCATGAAAATGCCCGCGTCGTTCTGCTTGATCTGACCGATGTTCATGACGTGTCTCCTGTGATGTCGTGCTGGACCCCATGTCCTCGACACCGATCTTCAATCCTCCTCCCCTCCCCGGCCCTTCGGCCGGGCAGGGCGCGATGAGCGCCCCTCACCGACCGCGTCTTCACGCGGACGGTGGATCGTGCGGGACGCGGACCGGGCCTGATTGGGAGGTTGTCAACTTCAGGAGTTGGTTGGGACGATCGTCAGTACGGGCGGTTCGAACGATCCGAGGGCGAAATGCTTCAAGATCGCCTCATAGGAGCCGAGTTCGCGGGCTTCTTCCTCGCTGATGAGCGTTTTGCCGTCACCGGTCGCGTTGAAGGAGTGTCGTGGCCCTTCGCCGACCCAGATAATGGTTTCAGGGTTGAATGACCCGGCTGATCCGTCGGTCCAGCACACGAAAGGGAGATCGTTGGTGCAGCAGAATTCCTCGATCTCGTCGACATCTCCGATTGTCACATCGTGCGCTCGCATTCGGAGATGCTCGCCGGATTTGATGTCGTCGTCGGAGAGTGCTTCGCCCTCCCACTCAAGAGTGAGGCCCGAGGCATTCGCCAGTTCGATGAGTTTGGGAACTTGGTCGGCGGGCAGATTTCCCCCGATCGTAATTGAGACGGAGACGCGGTCGGCCATGTCGGGACCTCGTGATGAAGTGGACGTGCCGGTCCCGCGAGCGGTGTCATCACCATTCGCCCGGCTATCCATTCATCACCCCCTTCCCTTGAGCGTGGCCCAGGTTCGAACTGTGATATCCTGTGCTTATACGGCGATAAAGCGAAGGAATAGCTAAATTATCGATCCGATACGGTGTTAAATCGGGACTGGAGCCCATGAAGCAAAAAAAGGGCGACGCCGTGTGCCGGCGTCGCCCCGAGTTTCGGCGTGCGGGAGCGAAAGGGGGCGCGCCCGTGCGCCATGCGGTGCCGTGAGGGAGTGCACGGCACCGGGGGTGGATCAGGCGTCCTCGGCGACGCGCTGGCGGCGACCGCGGCCCTTGCCGACCGGCTCCTCGACCGGGGCGGTGGTTTCGCCCAGTCCGGTGTCGGTGGCGGCCGCATCGGGGCCGGGACCGTTGTCGACCGGGCCGCCATCGGCGCCGAACGGCGGCGACAGATCGTCATCCGCCTTGACGCCGAGCGCGGCACCGACGTCGCGGCGCTTCTGGGCGCGCTGCCAGACGACGTTGTACGAGCCGTCGTCCTGGCGGAAGGCCGAGACCTGCAGCGGCGCGGCGAGCGACGGATCGTCGATGCGACCGTTGAGGAACGCCTCGCCGGTGTTGTTCGAGGTGAGTTCGAAGAACGCCCCGACCTGCACCCACGTCCGGCCCGGGGTGAGCGCGTGGATCTCGTAGCGCGGCGCGCGCGGGTTGGACGACTGGACGGGCTTCAGTGCGATCGTCATCGCGACGGCGAGTGTGGAAATGCGGCCCATGAAAATGCCCGCGTCGTTCTGCTTGATCTGACCGATGTTCATCGTAACGTCTCCTGATGTCGTGCTGGACCCGATGTCCTCGACACCGATCTTCAATCCTCCTCCCCTCCCCGGCCCTTCGGCCGGGCAGGGCGCGATGAGCGCCCCTCACCGACCGCGTCTTCACGCGGACGGTGGATCGTGCGGGACGCGGACCGGGCCTGCCGATCATCGGCCGATCTTGTCGGTCAGGGCGGTGCCGATATCGGCGTGTGCCGCGGCGAGCGCGCCGATCGCGCGGCTGACGACGTCGGTCGCCTCGTCGCTCGGATCGATGCACCAGCATTTGCCGGCGTGGCGGATGTCGATCAGCCGGTCGGATTTGTTGTCGATCCCGAAGGTGTAGCCGTGACGCTGGTCTAAGCCGGCGACGGTGACGTCGGTCGTTTTGGCCTTGATCGTGACGACGGGCGCGACCGCGGGGGTCAGCAGCACGGTATCGCGCGGCGTTTGCGCCTGTGGGACCAGCGCGGGTGCGGGCGGCTTGCCGAGCGACGGCATCTTCGGGATCGGCACGAGGCCGTTCACCGCGTCCTGCGCCATGTCGGCCGCCATTGCGGTCGCCATGAAGATGGCGGTGCGCGCGAGATCCTGGGCGATGGCTTCGCGGTGCGGCTCGGTCAGCGTCGGCAGGAGGTGGCAGAGTTTGGTGTCGAGCGCGAAGGCGACGGGCTCGGCGTTGGGATCGATGCACATGATCGTGACCTTTCGGCAAAATGCCCGGACCCCATGTCCAGGATGCCGATCCGGTCCCTCTCTCCTTCCGGCGCAGCCGGTGCCGGCATCGGCGCGGGGCGATGCCGTGTCGTTCAGCGAGGCGGTCGCGGATGTCGCATGAGGCGCTTCCTGGCGCTCGACAGGTGATCGATCGAGCGTTGCAGGAAGAAGGCGTGCGCGCTGTCGGATTCGAGTGAGCCCAACCGGTTTTCGAGCGTCTTGATGCGGTGGTCGATCGCGTCGATCGTCAGCATGATGTCGTCGAACGAGAGCGCGACGACGGTCTGCGGATAGGGATAGGGCAGCGCCGGCGCGACGAAGGCGAGGAAATGGGGCTGCACGGGCAAATGGTGCAGGAGGGCGGTCGCGACCGCGCGGCGGATCTGGGAGGCGCCGTGGACGAGTTCTGCTAGCAGCACGTCCATCGCCATCGGGCGGACGATGCGCAGTGCGCCGGGGTCTAGGGTGACGGCGATCGGATCGGTCGAGGCGAGACCGATGACGCCCTCCGACAGGATGGCGAGAACGTCGCCTTCCTCGATGCAGGGACCGTCATCGAGACAGGCGTCATGCGCGGCTTCGCTGGTGTCGAAATAATGGACGCGGTACATGCGCTGGTCCTTTCTCGCTGGGATCAGGAATATTGCGGGCGACGCGCGGGAAACCGCGCGGGCGGGAGGCCGGAGAAGCTGAAGGCGCGGAAGCGTCCGCCGGTGTAGGCGGCCGAATCCACCGGCGGGCGATGCCGCTGCAGGCGGTCGAGCAGGCGATTGGCGCGGCGCATCGCCGCGACCGCGGCCTTGTCATGGTAATGGAGGGCGATCACGCGGACGAAGGTGCCGGTATCGTACCACCAGCCCCCCTCCTCGGGGCCACCCCACTCACGGTCGATTTCGTAGAAGGCGAGGATGCTGCGCATTGGGTTAACTCCGGTTGTCACCGGGTCGGATGATCCTCCCGGTTCACAACAGCCGGTCCGCCTTCCCCTTCCTCAGACGTCCGGTGCGTCGTCGGGACGCTGGTGGCGCAGCGCACGCGCGAGCGCCCGCTTGCGGGCGGTCGCCGCGGCGCGCGACGGATAGGCGCCCGAGAGGCGCGAGGGGTGCGAAAGGCTGTTGTCGAACACGACCCACCCCGTTGCGGTATGGGCGACGTGCATGCCGTCGCTGCGCGAGGGCGCGGTCATGACGGCCGCGCCCGCCTGACCGCGGCCTCGGCCGTGAGCTGGCCGGCAAGGGCGTTGCGATCCGAGGCGATCCGGCTGTCGGGCGCAGCCACGACTTCGGCCGCGCGGGTCAGCAGAGCCGCGAGGTCGGTGTCCGACATCGGCGCCGGTTTGGTCGCGGATCGCGCGGGTTCTTCCCCAGCCTTGTCGAGCATGAGCACGAGGATCGAGGGCTTGATGTCCTCGTCGAGCGGGCGACTGTCGGCGACGAACCTGCCGCCACGCGTGATCGCGAACGCGTTGAAGGTGGGTGATACCCCGTTATCGGCGTTGGGGATCGTGGTGCCGCGATCGTGGAACTGGATGTCGATGAAACGCGGCGGGCCACCATAAGTCTTTTCGAGAAAGCAGAAGGTCACGCGGCGACCCTCGCTGGTCTTCGCCGTGATCGTGAACGCGCCGTCAGGCACGTCGATGGGCTTGTGCGGCACGTCGTTGTAACCGGCGAAGCCCGCGGCGATCGCGTCGTCGCGCGTCATGACGGGGAGATCGGTGATATCGGCCATGTCGGGACTCCTTGATGATGGGGATCAGGCGGCGCGTTTGACCGTGATGAGGTCGGCGAAGCGGTCACGGACCGCGCAGGCATCGGGATAGAGGTTGGCGAGACCGTGCCGAGCGAGGATCGGCGCGCGCGAAGCGGCGACGACACCGGCCTCCTCGATGGTGGGGACGCGCGGTGGCCAGCCTCTGACGTAGCGAAGGTCGGGCGGCATCGCGCTTTCGAGCCGTCGCCGTTCGGCCGCATCGGCCTTGGCAACGGTAATCCGGTTCCTCAAATTACCTGGTATGTGGCGCGGTGCGACGTCGGCGAGCCAGCGCGCGGGCTGGAACGAGAAGGTCGAGGTCGCCTCGAGGTCGACCAGGTGAAGCAGCGCGGGACGATTTGCCGGTGCCGAAGCCGATGCCTGGGCGTCGCCGAGCGACTGGAGGACGCAGAAGCGGCACGACAGTCGCGACGACTGGTAACAGGTGTAGGCGACGTGCAGCGGGATGCCGAGCGTATCGTGCGCGGCGAAGACCTGTGGTGTCGTCCAGTGCGCGATCGGGTTCCACAGCATCATCGCGGTGCCGTGGGGATTGCCGGCAGCGGCGTAGCGCGCGTCTGCTTTCCATTCGGGTGTGCGTGACCGAGCGATGCTCTCGTCGCGGCGCAGTCCCAGCACGTTGATGATAGTCTGGCCGCGCAGCAGTCTGGCGAGGTGCGGCCCGATGACATGGGCCTTCATCTCTGAGGTGCAGAAGCGCAGCGCCGAGGATGACCAGGGACCGATCAGATTATAGGTTTCGAGTGCCTCGTAGCGCGCCTTGCCGTTGGCAAAGCGCGTGGCCCAGCGGTCGAACAGGTCGCCGGCGTTGCGCCGGACGATCGTCAGCGGGACGCCGGCGTGGGCCGCGAGATCCTCGACCGTCGCGGGCGTTTCGTCCCATTCGGCACGGCCGAGGTCGGCGTGAATGGCGATACGCCGCTCGCGCGGATGGCCGAGCGCATCGAGGATCAGGTTGACCGCGAACATCGCGGCCGAGCTGTCCTTGCCGCCCGAGAGGTTGAAGACGATCCATGCGCCGCGTTCGACCGCGTCGAGGATGGCGGGCGGCAGGGCGAGGGCCGGAAGGCCGGCGACCAGGCCGCGTCCGATGTCGATGAACATGGCCGTTCAGGCCGCGAGCGGTGCCGGCAGCGCCAGCCACTCGGGTTCGTCGTTGGCGATGACCGGATCGTGTGCGCGGGCCTCGGCTTTCGAGAACACGGTCGCGCTGGCGAGTGCCCCGAAGCCGTCGTCGTTGTTCCAGAAGACGGCGTGGCCGTTCTGGTCGCGCGAGGCGAGCACGAAACCGAAGCGACCCTCGTGACCATGGGTGTCGGGATCGGCTGCGGCGCTGCGCGCGGCGCGATCGAGGATGTCCTGGGTGCTGTGGAACGTCAGCCCCGCGTCGGTAATGATGACGCAGCCGCCTCCGAACTCGCCGGGGCGCAGCCGGTCGCAGTCGGAGATCCATGCGAACCCGCAGGGGAGCGCGGACTTGCAAGCGCGGAAGATGAGCTGGGCGACCTGTTCGACGCCGAATTGATCGCCGCTGAAGAATACGCGCGCGTTCCCGTCTTCGCCTTTCCAGTCGATGTCGATCGCGCAGTCGAGATAAGGGAAATGCCAATCGTCGAATATCTCGAGGAAGCTTTCGAACTTCATCGGCCCCTTCGCCGGGAACACGGCGTGGAACGCGGGATCGAGCGCGTCATATTCGTGGGCGAGGTCGGCATCGTCGCCGTTGGTGTCGAGGATATCGACTGCCTGTTCGGCAATGGTCAGCAACGCCGCGTCGGCGTGGCTCATGGTCAGCGTGAACGCGGCCTTGGTGTAGGTGTTCGCCATGGGAATGCTCCGAAATGATGGGAAATCGCTCTGTGCGGTCGCGCTCAGGCGTCCGCGGCCTCGGCGAGACGCGCGTTGGCGGCCGCGGCCTCGGCGGGGTAAGCCTGCGTGAGATTGCCGTGCAGGACCGCGAAATCCGGGATCGGGAAAAGACCGTTCGGCCCGGGCCGGGTAATCAGCAGCGCGCTGATGACGGCATCGGCCGGATCGGCATGGACGATGGTGGGCGTCTCGCCGTTATACTCGACCGGCGCGGTGAAGCCCGCCTCGCGCCAGGTGGCGAGTCCCTCCTCGACGCGTGTCGCATAGTCGGCGACGGCCTCGTCGAGCTCGTTCTCGATATGGAGGACGAGTTCGACATAGCGACCGAAATCGTGTCGGTTGGACAGGCCGGCGAGGCGGCATCCCGGGGGCGGCGGGCCGTAGCGTGCGATCAGCGCGGACTTGTAGACCGCGATTTCGAGGCGGTTGAGGCTGTCGAAGTTGGGCGACTGGCCGAGTTGCGCGCAATCCTCCTCGGCGGGACCGGCACCGAGATCGATAAAATATGGCATGGGGCTCTCCGTCGATCGTCATTGATCGACGCGCCCCATCCCCCTCCCCTTTCTTGTCGGGTACTCAGTCGCCGAAGAAGCGGCGCTTGATGGCGATCTGCGCCTCGCCATCGGACTGGCCGAGGGTCATCAGCCGGTCGGTCTCGAGCGTGATCGCGAGATCGGCGGGAAGATCGGCCCAGCGTGAGGCGATGGTGACCGCGGCGGCCGCTGTGGTCAGCTCGCCGGGGTGCGCGCCATGCCATGCGACGGTTTCGTCCTCACCCGTGAGATGCGGGTGCGGGCGCAGCACCTGGACGAAGAAGGTGCCAAGCGGGCGGTCCCACCCGATGCTGACGCTGGTGCCGGGTTCGATACCGGGAAACTGGTGGCGGCTCATGGCGATCCTTTCAGGGTCAGTGCAGCGAGATCCACTCGGCGTGCCAGGGGCGCGGGTGCGGGTAGAAGCGAAGAACGCCTGGGACATCGGTTTCGCCGCTGGCGAGGCGTTCTTCCAGCCAGAGGATGTAGAGCGCGGCGGCGGCGAGATCGCCGGCGAGCAGATCGTCGAGCATCGCGGCCTCGCGCGCGGTCTGTTCGTCGAGCGCGGACCAGTCCAGCGCATCGAGGAAACGGTCGCGTCGATCGGTGTAGCGCGCGATGCGGGCAGCGTCGGCCCGGACGCTGGCGATGGCGAGATGGATATCCACGGGCGGTGCTCCTTCCGGCATGTCGGTGACATGCCGCCCGCTCCCGCTCCCCTTCCCTCGCGCCGCTGGCGCGGGGATCATGCCGCGAGGATTTCGCGGATCGCGTCGCTCCGGCGCGGATAGGCAAGCCGGGGCAGATCGCGCGCGGTGCGCCGGGCGTCGCGCGTCAGCTCGAAGCAATAGGTGAACAGCGGGCTTTGCCGGTGCGGGCGGAGCAGATTGTCGGCACGGAGCCGCGCGAGCCAGTCGGCGGGGTGTTCGTGCGCCTCCGGCCTCGGCGCACCGAGCCGCACCAGCTGGTCGATCGCCCCGGCATGGCCGGATTCGAGGTTGCGGATCTTCGACAGCGTTCTCTCCGAGATCATCTCGCCGGCGATGCGCAGCACCGTCCGCGGCCTCGTGCGGCCGCGATAGGCGCCCGACAGCGCGGCATAGACGACGCCGCAATGGCCGAAGGCGGGATCGGAGAAGCTGACGACAGCGTCGATCCGGGGCTTGGCGAGGCGCAGGAGGCGGAAGGCGCGCGACGTGAAGAAGCTTTCGCCGTTCGCGGCGACCGAGGGCAGGCAGATGAGCCGTTGCAGTACGCAGCCCCGAGCGGGATCGGCATAGCCGGTGTGCCGGGTGATGACCGCGCCGGTCGCCGGCACGCCGAACACGATGAGACCGACCAACGCGGATCTGCCCGGGTCGCCCGGACCGAACAGCCCGCAGGCGAGCTGGGCGGCGGGATAGCGCGGGAGGTAATGATGGTCGGCGAGGAATGCGCGGGCAGTATCATGGGCGACGACATCGACGGCGTAGCGGCGCGGGTCGATCACGCTGTCGCCGGCAACGAACAAGCTGCGCCGGTCGCGCCAGCGCTGGGAGCGGTCGGTGAGCATGGTTACCTCCGTCAGGCCGCGTCGGCGTAGATCTCGGCCGCCCAGGTCTCGATCCATCCGGTGGTGATCTCATCGTGATCGAGGTCGCCGCTCTCGATCAGGGCGCGGATCTCGGCGCGAGCCTGCGCGATCGCGCGTTCCCAGGGGTCGGCGGTTGGTGGCGGTGGAGTAGACGCCGCGGCCTCGGGCAGGTGTCGCGGTGTTTCGAGCGTTCGCGCGCATTGCGTGTGATACCAGCGTTCCATGAAGTCGGCGCCGAGCGCGTCGGTCTTGGCGATGCGATGCCTGAGCGCGTGCTGTCGCACGCCTACGCCCCATCCCTGGCTGTCTATCGAGGCGATCCAGCGTGCGAACGGCGTGAGGTACGGCAGGGCATCGCCTTTCACCCCGAAGAGGTGCGCCTTGACGCCGATCGGCAGGATGCGGGTCAGCCGCTCGACGACGGCGATCAGCCCTTCGGGACCGTGGATCGGTCGCCGGCACATGCTGCCGATGCCGACGACGGTGCCGGGCAGGATCAGACCGCCGATCGCGTCGAGTGAACGGACGTAGTCGTCGGGCACGCGGCCCTGCAGCACGGGCACCAGCCGGTCGCGGATGGCCAAGTCGTCGGCGCGGGCAAAGCATTCTCGGTTGGTGGCGGTGGTGCGCGCGATGCGGTCGAGCACTTCCTCGCGGTCGTGGGCAACGCCCTCTTCGCAGCAGTAATCGACCGACGAGATGCGTCGGAACGGCCATGACGCGGCGAGCGCCATGTAATCGGCGATGCTCCAGGGAAGCCCGCCATAGCGGACCATCATGGTGTAACCGGCGGAATCGAGGTCGACGCTGGCGAGCGGTCGCGCGTTGGCGAGCGTTCCGGTGCGCCATCCCGACCACTCGCGCCAGCCATCGGCCTTGCGCCAGCGCGACAGACAATTGGCCGAGATCAGCACCGGTGCTTGCAGCGCGACCGCGCGCTGAAGGATAGGCCCGTTTGCGAGATGCGGCAGGCCGAGGATGATCTCGATCGTCATCGTCTAGCGGCCAGCTAGCTGATAGCTGTCGGCCATTCCGACAATACGCATCACAGATCCTCGCGCAGCATGAGCGTGAGAACACGGCGCGTGATGCTGGCGTCGGCGGGGTCTTCCGATCCCCATTCCAGCGCCACGTCATAATAATCGATACGGAAGTGTATCGTCTCGCCTGACAGCTCGAACTGGCCGCGATCGCGTTCGGGACAGTCGGCGGGGAAAGTGTAGCGGCGCAGCGCCTGCAGGACATGCGCCTGGGCGACGGCTTCCGAGGCGAGCGAGCCGTTCGACAGCGCGCCGAGGCACGCGCGGGTCATGACGATCTTCGCGGTGCGGTCGAACCCCTGGCGGCAACGGTCGTTGAGCCTGGCCACGGCTTCGAGGCGCGTTTCGGTGGCGGTCAAAATCATGTGACGATCCTCCGTTGGGTCGATAGCGATGGTGGCGGGGACTTCAGGCGGCGAGCGCGTCGCTTTGTCCCCGGCCTCGTTCGGGAAAGGCCGCATGGAAGCGGTCGAGCCAGTCGCCCATCGTCGGGCGCTCGCCGAGCGGGATGACCGCCGCGACGTCCTGGAACCGTATGAGGTCGAGTGGCGCATCGCGGATGATGCGGTCGATCTCGTCGGCCGGCAGGAGGTGTTCGTCGCGGATGAAGGCGGTCATCGATCCGGGGCGCGCGCGGGTCGATCTGCGCCACAGGCCCTCGACCGTGTGCAGCCGCGGGGCTGCGCGTGCCTCGACCAGCACGATGAGCCGCAGGCACCATTGCGGGAGGCCGCGGATTTCGTCCGGATGATTGGCGATGCACAGCCAGCACGCCGATTTGGGGGGCACCGGCAGACCCTCGGCCTGGATGCGGGCGACGCAGTCGGGCCGGTCCCATCGCCATTCGCGCAAGGGATATTGGCAGTCGTACAGCGGATCGTCGATCGACAGCGCATGGTTGGCGCGCGCGGTGTCGCGCGGACCGGCGTCATAGCCGATCAGGCGGACGACGCGCTGCCCGCGCGCCCATGCGTCGACCGCTGGTTGCCAGGTCGACAGGAATTTGTCCTGCGGCGCCTTCTTGTATTTGAGGCTGCAACTCGACCCGCCGAGCGACTTGCTCGGCAGCGTGGCGTTGGTCAGGCACATCTCGAGGATGCCGTAATAGGGCGGCCAGTGCTTGAATCGCCTCGGGACATAGCTGACCAGCTCGAACCGGATGCCGCGATCGCGCATCCAGGGCCGGATCACGTCGAGATATTCGTAAGTGGCCGGTTTCTCGACCGAGGTATCGGCGGTGAGCACCAGGTCGGGCGCTTCGCCGCGCGCGTGCTTTTCGATCAGCAGCGCGGTGCTGTCGACGCCGATGCCGTAGGCCAGCACCACTGGTGGTGGCGGCGGCAGGGGCGCGACCGGAACTGCCGCGCCGGTCATGGTGCATCCTCCGGTTCGAGATAGGTGTCGTAGGGCGCACCGGCAGACTCGACCCAGCTACCTTCCTCGTCGAGGTTCTCGATCCGTGCGAGCAGCGCCTCCTTCAGCTGGCGCGCGTCGACGTCGTGGCCCTTGTCGTCGTTCGAGACGAGGCTGAAGGCGATCGTATAGGCGTGGTTGTAGCGTGCCATGTCACGCGCCCTCCGCTGCGGCCTCGGGCGCGGCAGGCACCGCGCGGGCCGTTATCGTCACGTCGAGCCTGTCGCGATCGATGACGACGGTGACCGTCCGGTCCTCGGGGACGAGGAAATAATGCCCCGCCAGCTTGTCGCGAATGCGGTTCTCAAGCGCGGCATCGTCGCCTTCGAGCAGGCCGATGATTCGTTCGGCGGCATCGGCCTGGAAGCGCTCGAGCTGCGTATCGTAGCTGTCGGCATCGCTGTCGTCGCTGGCATAGAAGATCGCGCTTTCGAGGATGTCGGCGACGCCGAGCGCGGTGATTTCGCTGCCCCGGCGGACGAAGACGGACGTCTCGTCGACCGAGTTGCACGACCATTGGTCGGGTGCGAAGGCGACATCCGCGTCGGTCGATACCTCGATGAATGCGCCGGCGTGGCTCATCGTCGCCTCGAGCGTGATAGCCTCGACCCAACCGTTTTCCGCCTCGGCGGGCGCTTCGCGGCTGTCGGAGACGATGAAGGTGCGGTCGCCCTGGGTGACGCGGAACCGCATATCCTCGACACGGGCGAGGATATCGTACCAGCCATAGCCCTTGAACGCGTCCTGGGCCTCGACCAGCGGACCACCGAACGGATTATGCTTCGCGATCGCCGCCTGCGCGGGTTGGCCGATCAGCGCATCGAAGTCGGGCATCAGCACCATGCCGGTGTCGGTCACGCGTGCGCCGCTCTCGTAGTTGCGCGAGCTGTCGGCCGCATAGGCGGTCCATGCGAACAGATAGGGCTCGGCTTCGGGTAGTGCGATACCGAGCGAGCGCGCCTCGCGCCAGTCATGCGCCGACAGCCGGTGCGTCCCCGCGGCCTCGATCGCGCGGTAGATCGCGAGCCGGACCGCATCGCGCAGGGCGGCGATGCCGGTGTTCTCGACCACTTCCTTGCGCGCCGGGAGGACGAGCTGGATTTGCGGCGCGTCGAAGATGTCGACCCGCGCGATCCAGTGGCCGCCCCGGTCGACTTCCTGAACATACGGCAGGTCGCACGGGATGGTCAGCCCGTGGAAGTTGAGGCGTCCGTCGCGCGAGGAATAATGCGAGGGGTGTTTCTGGAACACGCCGATGCGCACGCCGTACCATTCCTCGACATGGACCGCGTCCTTCAGCCAGTCCTCCTGCGGAAGGACCGCGCCGTTCCAGGTCACGGGAACCGGATAATGTTTGGCGGCGCGGGCCACGTCGCGCTCGAGCGTCTTCAGCCACTCGTCGGGCACGCGCACGGTGATCGCGGTGCCGCGCATGATCGGATCGGGTTCGATCGCGATCGGGCGGCTCGTCTCCCACGCCGAGGCCGGGATATGCGCCATCCAGCCCTGGCGGTCGGGTTTCGAGAAGGAGCGGATGATGACGTCGCGGCCTGCGAGGCTGAACACGCCCATGCCGGCGGGATCTTCGGCGCGGCGCGTCTCGTCGGACCAGCCCGAGCGGCCGAGCGTGACGATGCTCACCGGATCGGCGATGCCGTGGCCGTCATCGGTGATTTGCAGGAAGCGCTCGGCGCCGGCGCCGTTCAGCGCGAGCGCGACGCCGGTCGCACCGGCGCGGCGCGCGTTCTGGAGGAGTTCGCAGATGACGTCGAACGCGGTATTGTTGAACAGGCGCGTGACCTTGGCGATCGTCTCGGGGGCGACCGCGGTCGCGATGGTGGCGGGAATCATGGGAGTGCGCTCCTGGAAAAGGGCTCAGGCGTCCGTCACGCCTTCCCTCCCCGCTCCCTCTCTCCTTCATCGGCGCATCGGGCCGAGCCCTGGTCAGCCTGCCTTGCCGTCGCGGAACGCGCCGACCACGGTGCCCGCGTCCCAGTGACCGCTGAGGATACCGCGACGCGGGACCGAGTTGATCGCATAGCGCCGCGCCGCGAGGAGGCGGGCACGCCGGGTGTCGCGGTCGATCGGCGCGCCGGTTGCGATATCGCGGGCGAGGCGAAGCGGCGTCATGGCTTTTCCTCATCGATTGTGCCGGGGATGGCAACATGGTCGGTGACGCCCGTTCCCGAAGGATCGAGCGCGATAATTTCGGCGAGCGTCCAGGGGGCTGCGCGGCGCGGGCGACGCGAGAAGCGAAGCTCGTGCTTTTCGGCATATTTGTGGACCGCTGGATATTTGCGGCCGATCGCTGCCGCAACATCAGGCAGCGCGACGCCGAAGTCGTGCGCGATGCGCAGCGCCCGGATCTCCTCTTCGGTCCATTTCCGGTGATAGCCGTGGACAAGGCCGAGGATGTTCGCGCGCGTGAACAGCGAAGCCTTGGTGCGACCCATTTTCGTCGCCAGGGCGTCCATCGGCATCGTGCCGTAAAGGTCGCGCAGCCTTTCCAGATCATTGTCGCTCCACACCGGCCCGCCCCGGAACCCGTCGCGGTTGGCATGTGTGCCGCGCAACCCGAGATAGTCGGCGCGCCAGCGGATAGAGCATTTCGTGCGGCCGAGCCTGGTCGTGAGCGGGGTCAGGCTTGCCCCGTCGGCATAGGCGCGGATGAGCAGTGTGTCTTCGTCAGGGGTCCAGTTGCGGCCCCATCCCCGGCCATAGCCGAGCTTGCGCAGGTGCGGCCCGAAGCCAGCCTTGGTCCTGCGCGGAAAGCCCTCTGTGGCGAGAATGTCGATGATCGCGATATAACGAAGCCCCTCCCCGGCCAGCGTCAGCGCCCGCGTCGCCTCGGCCTCGGTCCAGTCAGCGGGCTTGTTGGGATGGCGCAAACCGAGCGCGTTGGCACGGGTCGCGGTGCCGGACAGCGGGCGTCCGATCAGCGTGGCGATCTGTGTGATCGGGATCGCCTGCGCGTAGCCGGCGCGTAGCTGGGCATCCTCCCAGTCGCTCCATTTTGGAGGATTTCCTTCGGTCAGCCCGAGCACGCCCGCGCGGGCATAGACGCTGGTGCAGGCGCGGCCGAGATCTCCAGCGAGATCGGCCGTGGGGCGAAGGCCATATTCGCGGGTGAGCCATGCGTCTTCGTCGGTCGACCACGGACGCGACGAATTGCGGCGCAGGCCCAGTTTGGCGATCTTGTCGCGCACGCCGGCGCGGCCGCGACCGAGCGCGGCGACGATGTCGTCGATCGCAGCGTCGTCGCAGAACATGCGTTCGACCGTGGCGATCTCGTCGGGGGTCCAGGCATCGTGCCGGAACGGCATCTCGCGCAGGCGCCCGCACGGCTCGGGCAGCTTCGGACACGCGACCAGCTCGACGATATCGGGCGCGAGGTCGGTCACAGCGACACCACGGCGACGTCGCTCAGCCGCGCGCGCAGCCGTGCATGCAGGCGGGCGATGCGGTCGTCGCCCTTGGGCATGGTGTCGACCGCGGCGATCGCCGACAGGAGGTTGAGCGCGCGGTCGGTGCGCTCGGCGTCGAGCGACAGGTGCCGTGCGAGGTCGCGCGCGGTGCTGGCGTTGGGGGAGATGCGCTTCAGCGCGTCCATGATCGCGGCCGCGTCGGTCGCAGCGGGATCGAGCAGGAACGCGTCGAGCGCGCGCGTGCCCTTGAGGGCGATGGCGGGGCCGTGGTCCGCGACCTCGGCCAGGCCCGCGAGATCGAGCAGCTTCGCCGCCTCGTCGGCATCGACGGACGCGGCGGCACGCAGTTCCGGGGTCTTGCCGAGATGTTCGGTGATGGTGGGATCGATATGCGCCAGCACCGGGGTTGCCGACAGCGCCGGACCCATCGCGAAGAAATCGCCGGGGGCGAGGTTGCGCAGCAGGTCGGCGTCACGCGCGGGAAAGCCGAGCAGGTCGGCCGCGCGCGCGATGTCGCGGTCGAAGACGTTGAGCCCGACCAGCACGTTCTGCAGCTCGGACACGACCGAGGTGGAGAGCTTCGCGAGGCGCTGGGTGGCGATGACGGGGGCGAGACCGCGCTTGCGGCCGCGCGCGCACAGGTCGGTCAGGGTGGCGACGCCGAGCCGGCGGGCATCGGCATCGAGCGCGGAACCGGCGACATGCGGTGCGAGCAGATGGCCCTCGTCGATGCACACCAGCATGGTATGCGCCCAGTCCTCGCGCGGTGCGCCGACCAGGCCGGCAAAGAACGCGGCTGCCTTGATGATCCGCTGGTCGGGATCGAGGTCGGTGAGGTCGATGTGCATCGACAGCCGATGTCGCCGGCTGCGCGTCGCCGCGGCCGTCAGCCCGTCGGCGGTGAGTTCGACCGCGCGGATCGTGGTCGCGCCGATATGGCGGGCGAGGTTCTCGAATTCCCCCTCGGGGTCGACGATCGCAAGCGTCGTATAGTCGAACGCCTCCTCGATGATCCGGCGCAAGGTCCTGCTCTTGCCCGCCCCGGAGCTGCCCTGGATGAGCAGGCGTCCGGCAAGCAGGCGATCGAGGTCGAGGCTGAGCGTGCCGGTCGAATGATGGCCGAGCGGTACGCGATTGTCCGCGGCCTCGGGCGCGCGAATCGGGGTGACACAGGTCATGGCGTGGTCCTCCGGGTCAGGCGGCGTCGGCATCAGGGGGCGCCGGATCGTTGGCTGGGATGGCGGGAGCGTCGGGATCGGGAGCGGGCGCACCATCGAGCGTCCGCCATTCGAGCATGTCGTCGCTTTCGCGCTCGCAGTCCTGGCAGGTGGTGGAATCGTAGGTGCTGAGCAGCACCCAGGCCTGTTCGGGCTCATCCCAGGCCGCGACGGCGTCCTTGGTGACGTTGTCGCTGCCGCAGTCGTCGCACACCGGCTTGACCCGGGAGGCGGCAGGCGAGCACAAGCGATCCCCGGTGCAGATCGACCAGTCACCGTAGAATTTGCCGTCGTAGGGCAAGCAGTCGCCGGCGAGCTGAATGGCGTGTTCGCCGTAGCCGTCGTGGAAATGAATTTCCGAATTCGGGAAGAACTTTTCCAGGACCGCCTTCGCGCTGCGGATCTTCACCTCGCTGCCATAGGTGGTGTGGACATAGTCGAGCGGTCCGATCGCGGGGCCTTCGCAGCCCCAGTCTTCGACGTCCTCGTCGGGCGTGGCGCGGCCGTGGAACAGATAGAGATAGACGCTCATCGTGGCGGTCCTTTCAGGCGCTGGGGAGGAGGTGCGCGAGCGCGCTCGCGTCGACCTGTTTGGAGATCGGGGCGGTGCTTTCGACGCGGACCGCGTCGAGGCTCTCGAACGTCTCGGGCATCTGGCGGCGTTCGTAACGGTCCTTGTCGACGAGACCGTGGATCGGCGCGCCCTCGTGGCGCGCGAAGCCGAGCGCATCGACGCTGACGACACGGCGGAAGACGCAGCCGACCTTGCCCTCGGGCACCCAGTCCGCCCAGGAACCCGACGCCGAGACGCTCTCGTACTGGCCGATGATCACCTGATAGGCGGCGCGGCGGCGGACGACGTGGCTGTCGTGGATCGACACTTCCTCGCCGGTCAGCGCGGTCCAGCGGTCGGGATGCCAGCAGCGCACCGAACGGCGCGCGTTCTCGACCTGCAGGGCGATGCCCGGAATGGGCAGGCGGCGAAACTCGCTGCCGAAGGCGTAGAGCACCAGCGCGTAATCGACGTCTTCCTCATAGTAAGGATCGTCGCGGCGCAGCGCCTCGGGCATCGCGGCCTGGCGTTCGTCCGACAGGACATATCCGCCATGACTGGGTGTCGATACGCGCCAGATGCCGGGCAGGACCTGGTCAGCGCGGTCGGGTGCGTCCCAGGGTGTCGTCTCAGGGCGTGGGCTGGGCTGGAACCGGGTCATCTGTCGTCTCCCTCAATGGATTCGACAGATTCCCTCTCTCTCTCCTCCCCCTCGGCAGACCGGGATGATGGCGGCAGGCAGGGTCGTTCATGGTGCAGCCGTGACTGGCCGCACGGATCGCGCTCACGCGCAAAGTGTTCTCAGTCCTGATATTTCACGACAGGAGATCGATCATGGGTGAAGCAACCGACAAGCTGAAGGCGGCAGGCAACAAGCTGGCCGGCAACGTCAAGGAAAGCATCGGCAAGGCGACCGATAACGCCAGTCTCGAAGCCGAGGGCAAGGCGCAGAAGGTCAAGGGCGCCGGTCAGGACGTCAAGGGATCGGTCAAGGGCGCGCTCGGCGACGATATCTGACCCCCCCGACCTTCGATGACACGATCGGGCCGCTTCGGGCAACCGGGGCGGCCTTTTCCTTGCGCGCCGGGAATCCGGGATTTCGAGCGCCACCTTTGAAGATCGACTTGAGGCTGCGCGGGCGCTCGGCTAGCCGTGCCGCGACCACGGTCATCCAGATCGCATCGCACCCCGTGGACGGCCTCGCGCCGCGCGCCTGATTGCAGCGCAGATGCTTCAGCAGGCCGTTCGACAGCGATCGCCGTCCACCCGCGCTGCGCAGCGTGACATGGTCGAACGTCGGGTAATCGGGATGATGGCGGGCGAGGCGCCGCGGGCTCGGCAGGGGCATCCCGCATCCGGCGCACAGCGACGACTGCGCCCAGCGCAGGATCCGCCGCTGGTTTCTGGCTTGGGTGGTCGATGCCATGATGCGAGAATGGTGGCCCTGGATTAAATTCCTGCCAACGACGTCATCCGATGTGCAGCTGGTCAAGCACGGCGGTTTCGAGACTGTCGCCTTCGAGATCCTCGGCATGGATCGTCACGACGGGGGCGATCTCGCGAAGTTTCTCGACCTGGCGCAGCTTCAGCCCGAGCGCATCGGCGTCGTCGCCGGTGACGACCTCGAGCGCCGCCTCGATCACCTCGCCGGTGGTGAAATCACGCAGGTCGAGAAGGAGGTCTGGACGCATCTCGCCGATCGACGTCGCGATATCGAACAGGAGCCGCTTGAACCCGACGCCGATGCCGCGCCGGCGAAGCCGGTACTGGAGATCGAGCAGGCCGACGATCGTCTTGCGTTCGGCGAGATTGTGGATCGCGACGAAATTGGCGGGGCGCGCGATCGGCTGCGCATAGGCGCGCAGGCACGCATAGCCCTCGCGCGGGTTGTGCTCGCCGACGACGGCCAGGACCAGATACGGCGGTCCGATGTGGCGCTGGTGGACGCCGATGTGGCGGATGCGGTTCTTGACGATCAACTCGCGCCCTTCGGCAAGCGTGATGGTCGAGCCGGAGACGTCGATCGCATACAGGAGGAGGAAGGCCTGCGGGGCGTGCTCGCTCGGCCATTTCTTCGCCGCCTCGCGCAGTTTCGCGAATACGATGCCGCGTTCGTAGGGGTCGATGTGGGTGTAGAGATGGCGCGCGAGCGGGATACCCGGTGCGATCTGGACCCGTTCGGCCGCGGCGCGCATCGCCGCGAATTCGCTCGCCATCGACGTGGTGCGCGGCTCGCCGACCTCAAGCGGCTCGACGACGTTGACCTGCGCCATTTCCATCAGCTGCCACAGCAGCCGCGCGAGGCGCGGGATCGCGACGCCGCGGGTGCGATCGTCGGGTTCGCTGTCGTCGGGCAGCTGCGCCAGTTTCTCGGGGGCGAGCCGGTGCGCCGAGAACAGCCCGTCCGGCTCGTTGATCGTGCGCGGGGTGGCGGTCGCTTTCTCGCGGATGCGGGGCGGTGCCTGCTCGCGGAAGAAGGGGCAGTCGACGTCATGCTCGGGGCGACGCTGGCGGATACTGGTAAGGCGTCGCAGGTAATAGGTTTCGGCTTCGGAGAGATAGGCCGGCGAGAGTAGCGGCGGGTCCGTCCCCTCCCCCAGGCAGTCGCAGGCGATCCACTGGTGATGGTCGCGTGCCTTGACCACCATGATGACCGACGCGCGGTGATCGCTGTCCTCGCCTTCGCCGGTATACCAGCGCACCAGCGCCTCGCGCACCACGTCGGGGACGGGCGAGCGGGAGGTTAGACCCCGGGTATCGCGCGGGACGAGCCACATGGTGGTGATGCTACTCCATAATGCTTGCCTTGTCGCCTTTGTTCACGTTACGTTCAATGAACAAAGGAGCTGGCCATGAAGCGTTCGGAATTTATCGGAGAGTTCGACCTCGACGCGGTGCTCACCGAATTGTCGGTCGATCTGGATATTCGCGTCACCCGGCGCATGCTCGCCGGAGCGTGCATCGGCAGCAATCCGGAGGATGCGTATCTCTCGGCGCGCGAGTTGCGGGAATCGCTCGAATGGATTCATGAGGGCGAGAACGAGGGCAAGGTCAAGCTGACCACGATCCTCAGCACCGCGTGCGACGATTTCCAGCGGTGCCTCTATTATTGCGTCGCCGGCAAGGGCGTCGTGACCATGCTCGACGATCTCGTCTGGCTGGAGAAGCTGCTGGAGGCGCGCGGTCGCATCGCCGGGCACATCTACCGCAACAAGCTGCCGGTGAAGCCGCTGGTCAACCCGTATGTCGCGGCCGAGCCGGACGGTCCGCTGGGCCGGTTCGACCCGGCGTTCGCGATCGGCGCGTCCTGGTCGCATGACCCGGGACCCGATTACGATTCCGACGATCGTGGCCCCGGTCCGAAGCTCAAGGGCTGACGACAAAAGAAAAGGCGGTTCGGCAAGGGAGCATGCCGGACCGCCTCTTCCAAGGGGGGGATATCAATAACGCGCCTCGCACGCGAGGCGTTCCCCGCGCCGCCAGCGCGCCGGATCGATGAATTCCCCCGCATAGGCACCGCGACCCGCTGACCGGGCCTGTTCTGCCGCGGCGACATAGCGCGCGGCGCGTTGCGGATCGCCGCGCAGATATTGCGTCGCCGGCACCGCCAGACCCTGCAAAATGAGTTGCTCGCCCAGGTCGTAGCCGTCGACCGTCACGATGGCGATCGGGCGGCCATAGCTGCTCGCGCCGGTCATGCGGATCGTGGCGACACCGCTCTTGAGGATACGCGAGGCGGAATCCTGAGCAAACTTGCCGCATGGATAGCAGGCACCGTCCTTCGAGCACATCTGCTTGCGCTCGAAGGCGTCGGCCCCCGACAGGCGGAAATCGACCGAAACCGTGTCGCCGTCGATCGCCCGCCCCTCGCCGGTGATCGTCGCACCGTCGTGGCCCTGGGGTGCCCCTGCCCCGCAGGCGGCGAGCGCGGCGATGCCGAGGAGCAGCGCGCCCCTCATGCGTAGCGCAATTCGACTTCGACGTTCGGCCCGTCGACGATGACCGGGAGGACGCGGAAGGGTTGCAGCGGATCGCCGGTGCGCACGATCGAGATCTGGCGTGCGCCGGCATCGAACATCCGCATGGCGACGCGCTGGGCATGGGCGCGGCTGCAGAGCTGCGACCGCTTCGGGCTGGGTGTGACGGGCGGATACGGGGCGGACATGGCGATGATCCTGACGTGGGGGATGTCGGCGATCAACCGAACACCGTCTTGTGGACGCGAGTTTCGGGCTTGGGCGGCACGAGTGTCCACGCCCATTTGCGAAGGTTACCGATCCGATATTTCGGGTAGCTGTTGCCGGGGATCGCGAGCGAGATCTTGCGGCCGCGCTTGTGGACGATGAACTCGTCTCCCTCATAGCCGTCAACGAAGGTGACCTTGCTCGGCAAGCGGATGTGCATGCCGTGTTCGAGCGGGCGTACCGGGGTCGCGAGCCGCTCGAGGCAGCGTCGGCGCCAGTCGAGCGCACCGGGATCGTCGGTATCGCCGAGCAGCGAGAGGATGCGCTCGGGGCATTCGGCCTCGCAAGGCCCGGCGTGTTCGGTCATATCCTTGTAGGCGAACACGAATCCGTCCTTGGCCCGCGGATTCCAGCTGACCAGGCAGACGGCCGCGAAGGCGGGTTCGTCGGTGCCGTCGGTCGACGGCACCACGGCCGCGTACCAGACCTTGTTGCGCAGGCAGGAAGAGGCGATGACGCGCAGCGCCTTGCCCTTCCCGTCGGCATCGCGGTTGTCGTAGGTGAATTGCGCGTCGAGATAGGCTTTGGGGCCTGTGTGCGGGAACATCGACGACAGCGGCATGCTTAGCCAGCCCATGATGGCGGTCCTTTCGCGTGTGTGGACGGGTGATCGATCAGCCGAACAGGCTGACCGGCTCGGCGACCGGCGGTGTGAGCCGCAATTCCTTGCGCAGCCGCACGGCGAACCGCTCGGGCGCGAGCAGGTCGCGGATCGAGGCGTAGCAGTCGCGCTCCCCGAGGTGATCGTGACGACCGCTGACGCGGCGGTAGATGACCTCGCGGTCGGCCATGGTGCCGTGGAGCGATAGCTGCATCCACAGCTCCTCGCCGTGGAGGGTGATCTCGCCGGACCGGGAGGCGTGGCTGCGGTTCGAGCGAAGGTCGTAGTGCGCGGGGTCGAGCCCCAGCGTTTCGGCGAGCCGGCGCAGCGCCTTGCGTCCGTCGCTGTGGAAGCGATCCTTGGCGGCCGCATCGTGCGCGACGCCGCGCACCGCGAGCGTCAGCAGCGCCGGGTGCTGTCGCAGCTCGGCGATACGGTCCATGCAGCGCCGCTTGAGGAGCGCGTCTTCGGACTGCCGCGCGGTGACGCTTGCGAGATGGCGGGCGAGCAGGATGACCGCGGGATCGGTCTCGAAGGCGATGCCGGCGTTGCGGCAGTCGTCGATCGCGCGGGTGATGGCGTGAAGGCTTGCTCCAATCGTGACCAGCGCGCTCGGGTCGAGCGCCTGCTGGTGGCGGAAGGCGACATCGTAGGGCATGAGCGATCTCCCGAGCGCCTCACGCGCTCAGAAATTCGCTCCCCCTCCCCTTCACGATAACCAGTTACGTAATTGCTCCGGTATTTCAGGATCGATGTCCTCGCCCGGTTGCATAGGCCGCAGACCCTGCTCCGCATCGACCGCGGCCTGCAGATGACAGGCGGCAACGGTCGCTCCGTCGTCGGTCGCGTCATAAAGCGCGAGCGCCTGCCGCATTAGCGCGAGCCGTATATTATCGCTCATGCCAGTCTCCCACTACGGTCTGCCGCCATGATTGCGTTCGGGGCAAACGAAAGCAGGCCCATAATGGTTGTAACGGCCGTGCGCTCATCGCAGCCTCCATCGGCCGACAAGGTCGACCATTGCGTCACGATAGCCCCACGCATCGGGATAGATCGCAGGCTCCTGCGCGAGCCAGGCCATGACAATTAGCATGTCCTCGGAAATGATCGCGTCGCAGTTGCTGAGGTGGAGGATGGGGAAGTGGCCGTTGTCGTCACCATTCCACCACGCCAGCAGGAAGTCCGCGACGCGCGCGGCCTGCCCGGTATCGGACGAGGCGACATCCACGAGGCGGCCGATCGCGGCGCCGACCTCGTCGAAGGCGAGTGCGCGGATGAGGGGGCGGCGTTGCGGTTGCATGGTGCGTATCCTGTCCTGTCGGGTGGAAGCTGTCATGCGATCAGGATGGGGCGTGCTTCCCGGCCTGGGCGATCATCACGGCGACCGCCTCGTCGAGCGCGGCGTCATCGCCGTTGACCATGCGCGCCGACGGGGTGAGGCGTTGCACGCCGGCGAACACGATGGCGGGTGTCCTGCCCTTGAGCCGATAGCAGAACACCTGGTCGCCCTCGATCGTCACCAGCTTCGTCCGGCATTGCCGGCGCAGCCGCTTCGCCTCCTCGATCCGGGTGATGAGCGCCGCCACCTCGAACTCGAGGCAGTGCGGCATGACGCTGTCGCCGAGCCGCGAGACGGGACGGTTGGCGGCGAGCCAGGCATCGACCGCCTGTTCGGTGACGCTGCCGACGGCATGGTAATCGTCCGCGGCGCCATGCCCGCGGTTCGACGCGAGGAAGGCGCGCTGCCCATCGATCCAGATCTCGGCCGAGTAGCAAGTCGTTTCCTCGGACAAAGCGTCGACCACCTTCAGCTTGCGCAACTCGATGTGCATGGTGAGATCTCCGGGTCATGCCGCGAGGGCTTCGGGTTGGTCGACCTCGGCCGCGCCACCCACGGCGGCGTTGTGGAGCCAGGTCACCGCCTGCTCGGCTTTCGCCGCGGCCTTGATGATCGCGCTCGAATCGCCCTTCAGGATTTTCAGCCAATGGTCGACGTAGCTGGCGTGATTGTCGTGCAGCTCGCCGGGCAGATTGAGGTCGGCGCACACCAGACACTGGCCGATGCAGGCGACCAGCTCCTCGAACGCATAGGCGTTGTCGCCGAACTTCTTGCCGAACTCGCGGTTGAGGCGCTGCGGCGCGCCCGAATAATGGACATATTCGTGCGCGAGCGTGCTGGCGTAATGATCGTCCGAGCGAAACGCGCCGCGCTGCGGTAGCTGGATATAGTCGCCGATCGGCGAATAGAATGCCTGATCGCCGCCATGCCGCACGGTCGCCGGCAGGCCTCCGAAGAAGGCATCGATCGCGGCGCGGTGCCGGCTCTCGATGCGCGGTTCGGGCGGTGCGGGCACCGGATAATAATACGCCGGGAGACCGTCGATCTGATCGACGTTGAACACCGTGTACGAGCGCAGGAACCGGATATTCTTCGTCGCCGCCTCGCCGGTGACGCGGTCCGCCTCGGTTTTCGAGAAGGTCGAATAATAGACGCTGTGCGCGCCATGCTCGCCGCGCCGTACCTGTCCGCCCAACTCGGTCGCCTGTCGGTAGGTCATCCAGTTGCGGCCAGAGAACCCCTGGGCGTCGCCGATCGCCCAGAGATAGAGCGCGTTGATGCCGGTGTAGGGCGTGCCGCAATGCCGCAGCGGTCGCCCCCCTGCCCCGGTCAGTCCCCAGGGGCGCGACCAGGGCAGGACGCCGGCTTCAAGCTTGGCGATTATGAGGTTGGTGATCTCGGCCGCGACATCGCGGCGTGGCGCAGTCGATTTGCGGTGAAAGGTCATGGGAAAGCTCCCTCGATGCGCGGGCCACGCGTGACGGTCCGCGGGTAAAAAGAAGGCGGCCGCCCCGGTGAGGGACAGCCGCCAAGGTGTGCCCGGGAGACGAACGGGCCGGGGGTATCGGGGGGCTATTCGGCCGCGATCAGCGCCTCGTCGCTGTCGATCCCGGCATCGTCGGCACCGAGATCATCGGTGTCGCCGTAGTCGTCGTCGTCGAAGCCCTCATCGCCGGGCTCGTCGTCGATTGCCTCGTCGGCACCGGCGACCGACACGAGATCGAACCGCATCGCGTCGGGCACCCAGGCCAGCGCCGCGTCCTTGGTCTCCGCCTCGGTGATCGCTTCGCCGGCGAACAGCTTCTCGCAGCTGGTCGAGATCTCGCCCTTCTTCGAGGCCATGTAGCGGGCCGCGAGCGGCGCGCCCCCGACGTTGGTGAGCAGCGCCAGCAGCGTACCCTTCGACACGCGGTCGAAGAAGTTCGCCGAGGTAGGGCGCCACCATTTGGCGGGTTCGATCTCGAGGATCGAGGCGAGCCGCGCATGGAGCGGGTTGGTGGTGACCGAGCTGTAATCGGGCTTGGCCTCGAGCGAGGTCGCCACCACGACCGCGAGCCAGGCCGCCTTGGCGTCGTCGCTGAGCGCGCGGAACGCCTCGAACCGCTCGACCGGGTTCGACCCTTCCGTCCACGACGTGTCGAGACCCTCGCGGGCTTCGGCGATCGCGACCTGCGCCTGCGTGGCGGGCTGATCCTTGGGCATCTGCGGGTCCTGCGGACGCCCTGCCCGAACCGTCGTCCCGTAGCGGCCGTAGCCGTGGCTGGGGTCGGCGAGGCAGAACAGCATATAGTCGAGCGCGAGCCCCGGATCGCCGAGGATCGAGGCGGCGAGGATGTCGCGGCGCTGGACCGCCAGTTCGTCATGGAGCCGCGCGCTGAGCGGCTTGCCGCCAGGAGCGACCGCCTCGGGCGGCAGGTCGGCGGTGCGACGCGACGACGGCGACGACGGCAGCGGCCGATCGTCCCCGGGCAGGCGGATCGGCGTTTCGCTGTAATAGGTCGTGTCGAGCGTCATCTTGCCGTCGCGGCCGAGCGTCAGGAAGACGCCGACCTGGCCCTTGACCTCGTCGGTCAGCTCGGGCGCCTTGTCGTGGATCGCCTGATATTCCTCGCGCAGCCGATCCGATTCCGCATCGAGCGCGGCATAGGTGTCGTCATCGATACCCTCGTCCTCCATATCGCTCTCGATGACCTGCACGCGCTCCTCGATCTTGTCGCAGCGCGTCTGTTCCTCGTCCGTCAGCGGCGCTGCCGGCAGCGTCACGCGGTGGAGGTCGGACGTGATGCCGTAGAGGCTGGTCGTGGCGACGGGGCGCACCCATGCGACGCCCAGTTCCTCGCCGAGCCGCTTGGCCTCGGCCTCCATCAGCGAGGCAGCGAGCGTCTGCGCGAGTTCCGGGTCGGTCCAGCGGTCACCGTCCTCGCTGAACAGTTCGCGCTCGATGCGGCCGCCCGCGGCGACATAGGCATCGGCACCGACCAGGATCGCGATCGGATCCGTCGCCTTCATCGTGTCGTTGGCGATCGCGCGACGGATCTGGTCGGCGTTGACGTAGGACGAGTGACCATACTGCTCGAACACGCGCTCCTGCTTGGCCTTGTCGGCCGTCGAGCCGTAGGCCTTGGCCATCTCGTAGGAGATCTTGCCCGCGGCCAGGGCTTCGAAGATCGGTTCGGCAAGATCGGCGAGGCGCAGCCGTCCCTCGATGAAGCGGCGGGTCTGGCCAAACCGTTTGGCGACCGCGTCGACGTCACCGTCGGTCTTGAGGAAGTGCTGGAACGCGACGCATTCCTCGGCGACGGTCATCTGCTCGCGCTGGAAATTCTCGGTCAGCGACACCTCGCGCAGGTCCGCCTCGTCGCCGGTGATGATCTTGACCGGCACGTCATAGTCGGCGGCAACGATCTCGCCGGCTTCGGCCAGCATCATCGCACCGAGATAGCGGCGATCGCCGGCGATTATCTCGAACATGCCCTTCGGGCGGGCGGCGGTCACCAGCAGGTTCTGCATGATGCCGCGAGCGCGGATGCTGGCGGCCATCGCCTCGATACTCTTGGGCGGGGTGGTGCGCACGTTCTTCTCGGAACGCTTCAGCTTCGCGAGTTTGACGGTCTGGGTCATCTATCGTCTCCATGAGCGGGAAAGTGTCCGGTGCACGGGTGTTTCCCCCGACCCGGACACCCTCCCCGCTCCTTCTCCCCTCTCGTTTCCCGCTTGGGCGGGAGGGCGACTGGGGCTCGCCGACAAGCGGCTACCTTGCTGCTAGCTGGCTGTTATCGTGCCGGTCAGGCCATCAGCTTTGCGAGAACCGCATCGGCCGTCTCGACGGGGATGAAGACGCGCGTCTTGTAGGCGATGATCTCTGTGAAGCAGCCGATCGACTTGAGCCACGCGAGCTGGTCGGCCGGTGCGCCGCTGATCTCGATGCGCGGCTTGGCGTTGACGCGTACGCGCTTCACCTCGCACACGAACGGTCGCCGGATCGTGACCGTCCCGCCCTCCATCGCGGCGCGCGCGACCTCGGCCGGGCTGAGCACGTCGTTGCTGTCGAGGCCCATCTTCGAGAACAGCGCCGGCACGTCGCCCGGGAACACCATGCGCCCGAGCCAGGAGCGACCCTCGGCATCGACCACGCGGTTGACCACGAGATGGTCGCTCGGCAGCGCCGACCAGATCGGCAGCAGAAGGCCGGTCGCGAGCCGGATCGTCTCGACGTCGAGCTTGCCGCGGATCTCGTCGACCTCGGCCGACCATTCCGCCTCGAACCGTGCGCGGCTGCATTCCTCCCAGGTCGTCTCGTAGAGATCGTCGAGTGCGAGATATTCGTGCCGGGTCGGACGCATCAGTTCGATGCGCGACACCGCCACCCCGTCCTCGGTCAGCCAGGAGCGCGCGTTGGTGCGCAGCGCGACCTTGCCCGACTTGCCGTTGCGCACGAACACGGCGGTCTGGTCGGTATCGGCGATGCGCAGCACGCGCTCGAGCGACATGGGGTTGCGGCGCCGGGTCACCTCGATCGTCAGCAGGTGCGAGGTCGCCTTGCTGACCGGGTCGGTGCGCAGGATCGTATCGTCGAGCACGGTCGCGGTCTCGACCGTCATCGTCTCGACGCCGACATCGAGTGTCCCCGCCTCGCGCGCGGCCGCGACCCGTGCCTCGACCAGCGCCAGGAATTCGTCAAAGATGCAGTTCTGGAGCCCGATCGGCAGCGCCAGCAACCGGTTGAGCCAGCGCTGGATGGGCGGGAGATCCTCCTTCAACACGCCGTCGGTATCGAGCAGTTCCAGGCCGGTGCGATGCTGGAAATCGGTGAGGTTGGTGCTGGTCAGCTTCCCCGCGACGAGCAGGTGATACCAGCTGATGAGCGCCGCCTTGGCGTAGTCGCTTTCGAGATTATCGGCCGGGTCGAACAGATTCTGCCCCCCGGTCTGGCGCTGGCCGCGCGTCAGAGCGCCGAGGCTGTCTAGACGCCGCGCGATGGTCGAGGTGAACCTGAGTTCGCCCTTGCAGTCGGTCGTGACGGGCCGGAACAGGGGCGAGCAGGCCTGATGCGTGCGGTGGGTACGTCCCAGGCCCTGGATCGCGCGATCGGCCCTCCAGCCCGGCTCCAGGAGCAGATGCGCGCGTTGCTGCTGGTTCTTCGCATCGAGGCTGGCATGATAAGACCGCCCGGTCCCGCCGGCGTCGGAGAAGACCAGGATGCGCTTGGTGCCTTCCATGAAGGCGGCGGAATCGGCCTGCGTGGCGCGGGCCGAGCGCGATTCGAGCTTCTGCCCTCCCCCGCTCACCGTGATGAGGCGCTTGGTGCGCCCCGTCACCTCGGCGACCATCTCGGTGCCGAACCGGGTGATGATGGCATCGAGCACGGCCGCGATCGGCGGCAGCGCGCAAAGCTGCTCGACCAGATTGTCGCGCTCGGCTTCGGCTTCGGGGTTGGTGACCGGGTGGCCGCTCTCGTCGAACAGCGGTCGCGAGCGCACCTCGCCGGTGTCATCGCGGAAGAAGGTCATCTGCTGGACCGGGAATGCCCGCGTCAGATAGTCGATCACGGCCTCGCGCGGGGAGAGATCGATGTCGAGGTCGGCGCGCTCGTCGGGCGACAGTTCGCCCAGGCGGCGGTCGAGGATCGCCTCGGCGGTGCTGACCAGCTGCAGCACGACCGACTGATCGGCCGCCAGATGCTGTTCGATCGCCGCGATGACGGTCGGGAGCTTCGCTGACAGGAGGAGCGCCCCGAAGAACCGCTGCTTGCAGCTTTCGAACCGCGAGCGCGCCGCGGCCTTCGCGCCCGAGTTGAGCGTCTTGCCCTCGTTGCCGTCGACGACGCCGGTGAGTTCGAGCGCCTTTTCAAGGCCGCGATGGATGATCGCCCAGGCATCGGCATAGGTGTCGTACACCGCGATCTGTTCAGGCGTCAGCTCGTGGCGGAGGATGTCATATTCGACCCCGGCGAAGCTCAGCGCGCGCGCGGTGTAGAGGCCGGTCGCCTTGAGATCGCGCGCGACCAGTTCCATCGCCGCGATCCCGCCCTGCCGGATCTGGGTGATGAACGCCTCGCGGTTGGCGAAGGCGGTCTCCGGCCCCCACAGGCCGAGCCGCACGGCATAGGCGAGGTTGTTCACCTCCGACGCGCCGGTCGCCGAGGCGTAGAGCACGCGGGCGTCGGGCAGGTGGTTCTGCAGGAGAACGCCGGCGATGCCCTGCTGCGAGCCCTTCTTGGTGCCCATCGACCCTTCGCCACCCGCGACGCCGCCCATCTCATGCGCCTCGTCGAACGCGATGACGCCGTCGAAGTCGGCACCGGCCCAGGCGATGATTTGATCGAGCCGGGTGGCGTCGCCGCGGTTGGAGCGCAGCGTCGGATAGGTCACGAACAGGACGCCCTCGTCCATCGTGACGGGCTCGTCGATCTTCCAGCGCGAGAGCGGCTGCACATCGGCCGCGAGACCGCCGAGCGCGGTCCAGTCGCGGATCGCGTCGGCATCGAGCGCCTCGTTCTTGCTGATCCAGATGTTCTTGCGACGACCCGCCAGCCAGTTGTCGAGGATGACGGCCGCGACCTGCCGCCCCTTCCCTGCCCCGGTGCCGTCGCCCAGGAAATAGCCCTTGCGGTACGCGCGTCCGTCGTCGGAGAGCACCAGCCCCACGCCCTCCTTGTCTGGCTTGCTCAGGCCCGGGATATACTGGGTCCAGGCATGGCCGGCGTAAACGACGGTCTCGAGCTGCGAGGAGGACAGGAGGCGTTCGGTGACGGTGCGTTCGGGCAGCGACGGAACATGGACGGGGATCGGCGCGGGGATCGAGCCCATCGCGATCGATTCCACCAGCGCGGTCGGATGCTCGCCGGCAGCGTCGAACACGATACGGCTCGGCCGATAGGGCAGATAGACGCCGGACTGCTCGGCGAGTGGCGCCGGCGTCTCGAGTACCTGGTAGCCGACCGGGAGAACCTCGTTCCTGGCGAGAGCGCGGAAGATGCGCGGGGTGGCAGCGGGCTTCGATCTCACGCTGCGCAGGAGGGACAGCCCCCCGCCCCGCTTGACCGGCGCCGGAGTGGCGGCCTCCGGGATCAGATCCTGCCGGGGCGGGATGACCAGCGCCTCGACCAGGTCGCTTACGGCGCCGCGCTGGAGCGTGACCGTCGTGGTATCACCCACCGTCTTGTCGATGACATAGAGTCGCACCGCGACTCCGGTGCCGTGCTTGCCATAGGCATGGGTCAGCCGGATCGAGGTGCGCAGCGCGACGCTCGCCAGCGTCGTCGACCAGATCGTGCCCATGCGCGCGGAGTTGAAGAACCAGTCGGGCATGATCGCGACGACGCGCCCGCCAGGCCGCACACGCTTGATCGCCGCCTGCAGGTGGCGGACCGCAGCGAGCGCGTCGGCACCGCGGCCGAGCGAGCGCGAGAAGGGCGGGTTCATCAGGATGAGGCTGGGGCGCTCCGCGGATGCCATGACGCTGGCGATCTGCGCGCCGTCGTGGCCGGTAACGCTGGCTTTCGGGAAGGTGGCCGACAGCCGCTCGCGGCGCGCGGGATCGATCTCGTTGAGCTGGAGCGCCGCGATCGGCGGGAGGCCCGCTACCAGGAGACCGTTGCCGGCGCTCGGTTCGAGTACGATGTCATCCGCGCGTGCGTTCGCGAGCATGACCGTGATCGTGGCGAGATCGAGCGGGGTCGAGAATTGCTGCCAGTCGATCTGCTCCTCGCTGCGCACGGTCTGGGTAGGAAGGCGCGCCATAAGCCCGATCGCGGCGTCGACCGCCGGCGTGGTGCCTGCTGCGCATACCGCCAGCGCGGTCGCATGCTCCAGCACCTCGAAGCTCTCGCGCTGGGTCCAGTGACCATCGGCGTCGGTGCCGCCATAGGCGCGGATCATCGCGTCGTTGAGCATCGCTCGGGTGATCTTCGCGTCGCCGGCGATCGCGGGGAGCAGCAGGCGGGCGGCAGCGGTGGCATGGTCGGCGCGCGCGGGCGCAGGGTCGAACAGGTCGGTCATGGGGGTCTCCGGGTCTGTGGCTGCTCGTGCAGCTCACGACCCCGACCCCCCTTCCCTCTCAGGCTCCGGGTTTCACGACGTCGGCCCAGTCGCCATAACGTGAGGGTGGCGGTATCCGCTTCAGCGTCAGCCCGCGCGGCCGATAGGCGGCCCACGCCTTGCGTCGTGCGCGTCGGCCCTCGAAGTCATTGTCCTCGGCGAAGATCAGCGTGGTGACGCTATCGGGGATGTGGACACGGTCGAGCCGCGCCGCGCCGAGCGTCGCCCAGCACGGGATGCCGTGGATCTGGGTGAAGGCGGCCGAGGTCTCGAACCCCTCACCAAGCGCCAATGTGTCGGTGACGCGCATGCCCTGCCAGGTCGCACCTCCCGGCGTGCCGAGCGTCGCCTTGTCGAGATAGCCGCCATGCGCGAGGTCGAGGAAGATGCGCTGAATCGAGCGCAGCGTGCGCCCCTCCCGCGCCGCGATCAGCAGCGCCGGGAGGAACCGGGTATGCGGTTTCGGTCCCCACGGACAGCGCGGGTGGTAGCTCAGGTCGTCGAAGGCGCCGGTGATGCCGCGAAAGCGGAGATAGGCTTCCGCGGGCGTTCCGGCGATCGGCAACCCCTCGTTCCACAGCCGTTCGATGTTGGCGGGTCTGCCGGTGCGCTGTTCAGCGGGTGGGTCGTAGGTGCGTCCGGGTCTGATGCGCGCGATCTCGCGGAGCACGTCCTCGGCGGTGCAGCCGGCGAAGCAGTGAACGAGGATGCCGTCATGGCCCTGCCGGATCGAGAGGCTGGGATCGCTGTCGGCGTGGGCCGGGCAACGGCACATGGCGTTGTAGCCGTGCCAGGTGCCGCCGAGGGCGCCGACGATGTCCACGATGGTCTGGGTGGGTTTTAGCGCAACGAGGGGCATGACCGATCCTTTCTCGCTGCCTCTGACCCCCTTCTCTCTCTTCCTAGGTGACTCAGTAGCTGCTGGCTAGCAGCTAGCGGAAGATCCCCGTGTTAGCAGTTAGACCTCCGCTATCTAGCGTTGAGATGGCTGGTATCTAGCGGCTAGCTACCTTTGAGCTAGCAGTTTCTCATAAGCGTCGAGTGCCTTCTCGAGCACTTCTGTAAGAAGCAGACCCTCACGTTGAGCTATTTCGCGGATTCGATTGTCCCATTCGGGTGTGACCCTAGTCGCAAATTGTTGAGTGCGGTTAGTCTTGCGCGAACTGCGGGCATCAATGCGGGTTGCGGTTATCAGCGGTGCAGCCGGAGGGGCGGGGGCTACTTCGGGTGCATCCAAATTCTGGCTCGCCTCACTGATTGGTGGGGGTGAACCCAAACGAGTAGCCTTCTTTAGCTTCGAGATATCGGCCATCATTCACCCCGCTACTTTGTCGATTAGGGATTGGATCAGAGTATCAGCACGCTGGTTAAGGCCGGAGAATTTGGTTTCGGTAATTGACAGGCCTTGGTTCTGCGCTTGCCGGTATGCTGGTCGTTCCACGATCGAACCGTCGAGGACATTATACCCCGCTTCGGTCAAATACGCCCGCGCGTCATTTTCTTCAGCCGAAGTTCCAATGCGGTTGAGCGCAAAAACGAGCCGTCCAGTCGGGATACCCTCCTTAACAAGGGCATGGTATTCGCGGACGGCAGGCCTGAGATCGTCCAAGGATGCGCCGGTGGGTTGAACCACGAGTGACGATGACCGTGCAATTTCAAGTGTAGCTTTGCTGGTCCGAGCGGGGCCGTCGATGATAAGCAGATCGAAGCCGTCTGCAGCGGCCAGGGCCTGAGACGCGGTTTTGAATGCCTCAACCGACACAATCGGCTCGATGGAGATGCCAAGGCGTGCTCGGTGCCAATCGACCGAAGTGCCCTGTTGAGTATCGAGATCGGCGATTTTAACCCGCAGTTCGCCTGCCGCCGCCTCGCGAGCAAGGGCTCTTGCCAAGGTGCTTTTTCCTACACCGCCTTTTTGTGAGACGAATGCTACGACAGCAGCCATGACCGATCCTGTGATAGTTCGAACGACTGGATAGCTAGCCGCTCTCTAGCAGTTTGGCAACCGCTACCTATGTGATAGCTAGCTGATACCCAACCAGCAGATATCTGTGAGCTAGCTGCTACCCACGGGGGTTTGCCTGACCTAGTCTGGATCAAGCACTGGGAGATAGTGGAATTTTTTTCCACGTTGTGCGGTTGATCGAAACATGATGTTCAATGATCGATGAACACGCGATCGAACTCGAGCTTATGCGTAGTGGGTAGTGTTATGGCACTGCTATGGGCGCAAACATCGGCAGCTAAGCAGGCCGAGGTAATGACATTTGATGGGCAGGCAGTTGAAGCCGTCATCGATGTGGGCCCGAGAATGCGGGGTATGCCAACAGACGGAACGCCGCCAGTACCAAGCATGGAAGCCGTTTTAGGCAATGACTTCAGATCATTCGGCAGCCCCGTAATGGAACCCCAAGAGGAGGCAATAAGCACGTCGCATATATCGGTGCCCCTTTGGATGCAGACTGGCCAGGTTTCGGGGGGAGCTGGCCGGGCAGCGATGTCCGATATGGCAAGTTATCTCTACACCCCACAGGCTTGCTCAATCACACCCTACCGTCCACGCGGCGATTTTCCAGGCTGGCTCGAAGCTCGGCGGGCTCAATATTACCCCTTGATCCAGGCCGTGGCGTGCGAAGCTGGTGTGCCAGTCGGGCTTTTCGATGCACTGGTGGCCCAGGAAAGCCGCTATGACCCATTGATCGTATCACCGAAGGGCGCCGTTGGCCTTACCCAATTGATGCCCGGTACAGCGCGTGGACTTGGGGTTTTCAATTCGAGAGATCCGTTGTCGAACCTGAGGGGAGGGGCCAGATACCTCCGCGCGCATCTGGATGAGTTCAAGCGGGTCGATCTAGCCTTGGCCGCGTACAATGCAGGTCCAGGACGCGTTCGATCGATGCGCCGTATTCCGCCGTTTCGCGAGACGATGGACTATGTCGCAGCGATCACTCGAGGGTGGAGCACCGGATCGTTCAGGACAGCATCGATTCAGACCGCCGGTTTGGCAGTGGGTCGACAGGAATTCCGGGGCAGGGGGGTCCAGTTACTCGCTTACACATCTACAAGAGTATCGAACCCGAGGTAGTGCGCGTAATAGATCGCAATTCCGAGGATCGCCGGCGCGCCGAGCAGATAGTTGATCTGCCAACGTATCCACAACCGGGGTGCAACGAGTACCTTATCGAGGACGGTCGCAGTTGGGAGTTTGCTAGTTCCCAGACGATAATCGTAGGCGGTCTTTATCATCGCGAGGACAGCGCACAGCGCCACCATGACGCCGACCGCGGCATAGAGTGAAAGCCAGGCCTGAAGTGTCGCTTGGGGCATGCCGACCACCTAGCAGCAAGATGCTGACGGTCCATTAACCGCTGAATCGCGCATTAGTTACCAGGAGCTGGCGCGCCGTGTCGGCGATCATCGTGCCCAGGCCCTTGTCTCCCATCACCATCGAACTCATCAGACCCTTGGCCTGCTCGAGCGTCAGTTGCGGTGGAAACGGCACGACCTCGGGATCGGTCTTCACCTCGATGAGCGTCGGGCGATCGGCGGAGAGCGCAACTTCCCACGCCGGCCCAAGCGCGGATGGATCATCGACGTAGATGCCGCCAAGCCCCAGCAATTCCGCGAAGCGCGCGTAGGGGACGTCCGGAATATCCTGCGTCGTCGGGAAACGCGGATTGCCTTCCATCACCCGCTGTTCCCACGTGACCTCGTTGAGATCGCCGTTGTTGAAGACGCAGACGATGAAGCGCGGATCGCGCCACTGCTTCCAATATTTCTGGACGGTGATGAGTTCGGCCAGATTGTTCATCTGCATTGCGCCGTCGCCGACCAGCGCCACGACGGGCCGATCAGGATAAGCAAACTTGGCCGCGATCGCATAGGGAACCGCAGCGCCCATAGAGGCTAAACCGCCCGAGAGAGAGGCACGCTGCCCGACCTTCACGCGATAGTCGCGCGCGTACCAGTTGGCGCATGAGCCCGAATCCGAGGTGACGATCGCGTCGGCGGGCAGACGCGGCGACATTTCCCAGACCACGCGCTGGGGATTGACGGGCTTTGCTTCCGCCATGGCGCGTTCCTCGAGCGTCTGCCACCACTGCGCAGTCGCCTTCTCGATGCCTTCGCGCCAACTGCGATCATCCTTGCGCTGGAGCAGCGGGATCAGCGCTTTCAGCGTTTCGGCCGCATCTCCATGCAGGTTGACCTCGACGGGGTAGCGCAGCCCCAGCATCGATGCGTCGATGTCGACCTGCACGGCCCTCGCCTGCCCGTCTTTCGGCAGGAACTCGGCCCAGGGAAAGCCCGTGCCGATCAGCAGAAGCGTGTCGCACTCGCGCATGAGGTCGGACGATGGCTTGGTCCCGAGCAAGCCGATCGCCCCGGTCACGAACGGCAGATCGTCAGGCAGGACATCCTTGCCGAGCAACGCTTTGGCGACGCCGGCGCCAAGCAGGTCGGCGACCTCGGTCACCACGGCCGACGCGCCGCGGGCTCCCGCCCCAATCAGGATAGCGACCTTGGCGCCTGCATTCAGTACCTCCGCCGCGCGCGCGAGATCGGCGGGCTGCGGGACGACGATCGGATGTGCATAGCCGGTGCCCGAGCGGGTGAAGCCGTGCGCCTGGCCCGGCTCCTCATATTTCGTATCCTGTATGTCCTTGGGCAGCACGATGGTTGAGACCGCGTTGCCCGCGACCGCGATCCGGATCGCGCGATCGGTCACATGGCGGACCTGCGCCGGCGCGCTCGCCTCCTGCACATAGGCGGCGACGTCGGCAAACAGTCGGTCGAGATTGAGCTCCTGCTGATAGCTTGCACCGCGCACGGTGCTCTCGGCCTGGCCCGCGATCGCGAGGACCGGGACATGGTCGAGCTTGGCGTCATAGAGCCCGGTGATCAGGTGGGTCGCGCCCGGACCGCCGGTCGACAGGCAGACGCCGAGCTCGCCGGTGAATTTCGCATGCGCCGTCGCCATGAAGGCCGCCATCTCCTCGTGGCGGACCTGGATGAACTCGATGCCCGAGCCTTCCTTCTCGGCGCGCTGGAGCGCCCCCAGCACGCCATTGATGCCATCGCCAGAATAGCCGTAGATTCGGCTCACGCCCCAATCCTTGAGGCGCTGGACGAAGAAATCGCTCGACATGCGGGCCATGCCGCCCTCCACTTTGGGATTTGGTTTCGAGCCGGAGAGGTTCAGTCACGCATGCTCGCGCTGACGAGAAGAACGTCGCAGTGCGCACAGGCGTTCCCGCCGGTCGGCGGCTTCGCCCCCATCGGTGCGCGCTAGGGCCGGCCCGACGGCGAGCTCGCTTCTTCGGTCGTTGAGGCATGTCGGTGTCGCTCACTGCCCAACCGCGCCAGGTCATCGGTTTGCGACTGTCCAAACGCGGACAGCTAAAACCTGTCATTCACCGCCGAAACGCTTCGCGAGACGCGCACTCGCTCCGCTCTTGGCCGCCAGCTTCGCGCCATAGCGCATGACCGTCTTGGGATCGCGCCAGCGATAGGCCTGCATGATGGCGGGCAGGCTCTCTCCTGCCGCAAAATTGTCTTGCGCCACGCCAACCCGGATCGAATGGCTCGACACGGCCGCGACCCAGCGCTCGAGCTCGGCCTCGCTCATCGCCCCCAGCAGTTTCTTGTCGAATGCCTGGCGGATCAACCGCTTGTAGATGAGCGTGATCGTGCCGGGGTTGAGCGCCTCCTCTCCCACACCGCGGATCGAGCCATCGAACCAGGTTTCGACGCGCCGGAACAGGGCCCCGCGCGCAATCCCGGCCTTGTCGCACCATTCAGCGATCGCGCGCATGGTCGCGGGCGAGAGATAGGCGAGAGCCCCCTGCCCTTCCTGATCGGTCTTGCTGCGGCCGATCTCGACCACCCCTGCCCCGTCGACGTCGGGCCCGTCGATATGCTCGATACGCATCGCCGCGAGTTCGGAGCGCCGGCAGCCGGTATCATAGTTGACCTGCAGTAGCGCGCGATCGCGCGCGCCCAGGAGATCGCGGCGCGTGGCCTTGAGGAGGACCGCGAGGCTCACGCCGCTCGCCGGCGCGTCGAGATCGCTGACATCGCCCTTGTAGCGGATACCCCGCGCCTGCGTCTGGCGGGTGCCGAGAAGCTTGCGCGCCGCCTTGTGCTCGAGCTGCACGAGCGGGGCTGCGGTCGGATCGTCCAGCCCCGCCATGCGATAGGCCCAGCCGATATTGACGAGATAGCGCGCGATCGTCGCGGCCGCCCTCTGCGGCGTCGCCCGCGTCGCCTCATCATGATCCTGACCCGACAGCGCGCGGACATAGGCCGCGACGGTCTCGGCGGTCGCCTCCCCTGCCCGCACTCGGGTGCGCCGGCACCAAGCATCCCAGAGCTTCATGTCGGAAAGGAACGCGCGGATCGTGTTCGGCGACCAGGCCCGCGCCGCGGCCGCGATGACCTGCGGATCGACCGCCGCCTTGTCGATAGCCAGCGCGCGGACCTCGCCCACGACGTCGTCGGCGCCGGCGGGCGGCGTGCTTTGCCTGCGGGTGAGGGCCGTTTTCGCCATGACGGCGAGACATAGCCCGGTCCTTCTCATAATAATAGGGTCGTGATAATCTCCCATTATCACGACTACGCATACGAGCCAATTTGACTGAGAGCAGCTCTGGGTTAAAAGACGGCGTGGACGCGCCTCTCTCGAACAGCCGCTACGGCCCCGCCTACAGCGCGAAGATGGTCTCCGCGATCGCCTCCTGCACGGCCGCCATTACGCGTCTCGATGCCCGGTTTTGCGTTAGTTCGGTGGCATCGGCCTGGGCACGCCGCGCCGCCTGGAGTGGCTACACCCGGGCCCTGCAACTGCAATCGGCCGAGATCGACGAAATTGACGTATTTTCCTGGGGCTGCGGGCTGCAAATCCCCGGCCGGCCGCTGCGGTCGACCAACCTCGACCTGTTCGATCGCTTTCCCGCCTGGGAAGCGGCGCTGCGCGATCCCGACCCCCTCGCCTGGCGCGACGCGCTCCCGACCGCGATCGGCGAGATCGAGATAGCCGCGGACCATTCGCCGCTGATCCGCGCGCTCGATCGGGTCCGCCAGCATGCGCGTCTCGACAGCACCGCCCTGCCCTGGCTCTCGCTGCCCTTCGCTCTGCGCGACAAGGGGATGGTGACCACTCCCCTGCCCTGCCTCGTGGGCGGCGTGAAGGCGTTTAGGCTGAAGCGAACTGTCGGAGACGAGGACTGGTATGCGGCCATGCGCAGCCTTGAGGCAAGCGCCACCGCAAACCTCGCACGGTTGCACGAGCTGGAAAAGCTCCATCGCGCGGCCCAGCATGCGATCGTCGCGGAATATCGACCTGGCCACCTCCCGGGGCTCGCGGCCCTCCTCCATCACCGGCCACTGCTCTCGCCTCAGTCGCTGGCGGAGCTGCTCAGCATGAGCGTTGCCGGCGCGAGCAAACTGCTGGGCCGTGCCGTCGACTGCGGCTTGCTCGTGGAGATCACCCAGCGGCGGACCTGGCGCGTGTTCCTGAGCACGGACCTTGCCATCGAGTTTGGCTTTGCAGCGCCCAAGCGTGGACGGCCGCGCAACGTGGTCCCTCCCCCGCCAGCGAGCCGCGAGCTGTCGGAGGTCTTCGATGCCTTCGATCGCGAGATGGAGAACATCGACAAGCTTCTCCAGCATCGCGCCGAGAGTTTGTGAACGACAGTCCGCAGGAGGATCTTTCGCTTGCCGCCCGGTCTGATGAACCGGTCTATCAACCGGAGCATCCTTCTGTCGAACGATTGGAATGTCGTCGGCTGGCCGGGGCCTCTCTACCGAGGTGCGCCGGCAAACCTTTCACCAAAGGGGTAGCTGCCTCCCCTCCCCTGTTCGCAATTCATAGCGCTGGATGCAGCAAGAACTGATTTGCCGGCGAGCGCGGTCTCGTTCCCCTTGTCCCAGTGGTGAAACACGAGCTCTGCAGTCGGCGGCTATCGTCTATCGATAGTTGAAGGCGGTAGCTGCAATGTCCAGTCCACGGGTTCTCTGACCCACAACGGCATGCTTCTCGTGATCAGGCTTGGCAGGAAGGCCCCACAGCGGCCTTCTGGGCGCTTTGCTTGCCGTGGGGATAGCCGAGAGCGGAAACACGCTGTGCGGGCTGCTGGCGGCGCTCAGTGCAGGTCGGACTTCGTTCGGGTCTTGGAAAATGGCTCCTGTCACGGTGCCCTCGGCGACCTGAGCGTAGTGAGGTGCTCCGCGATGGCTGGCTTGCAAGGAGTCTAGGCGCCGCGATAATCGACGTCGATCTGCGGTCGGGTGTGTGAGGCGACGCACGCGACGGAGCTTTTTGGGTGGACGACGTGCTTAGTGCGCGGCGATCGTCCCTTCCCCTTCTTCCCAATCAATTCTTCAAAAGAAGGGAGCGCCGCAGGCGTGTTAATCTCTTTAGAGAATAGGATAAAAAGTTAAGCTGTGGATGGATCTTTCGCGACTCGCCGATTCAGCGCGAGTCGGGAGTTCAGCGCCGTTCCCATTATACCGTTTGGCCGTTCCTGAAATACCCTGCGGGGCGTTCCCATTGAACCGTGATTCGGTTCCTCATGTACCGTGCCCCGTTCCTGAAATACCGTGGGCACGGCGCGGGCCACAGGACGTCTCCAAGGGAGTAAAACGCGTTTTACTCGTCCGCAAAGTGGCTGTTTTCCGTGCCTTTCAGGCATGTTACACCCGGCAGCGCTCGTTGTCGAACTATAGGCGTCAGGCGAGGCCGCCCTGTGTTCGGAGGAGTCGAGCGGCATTTCCGCGGCCCTCCCGAGTCCTTGGGCGAATCATTGACGGTCTTTTAGGAACGGGACCCTGCGGAACTGACCTAAAACGGCGATGATCTCGACGTTTTGTTGCCTTGAGCGCATCCCGCTCGGCTGCCTGGACCGCGAAGTTTCGAGGTTTCTCGGGAGCCGGCCAGTGATCTCGACGGTACATTGAGAACGGGGCTTGGCCAGGCGATGGGCACCGATTGTGGATGTCTAGCGCTCCCGGAGGCGTTTGCAGTCGAAGCATTCACGGTATTTCAGGAACGGCATCGAAGCAGCGAGGATGACTCCCCCTCCCCTCCCCAGCCTCTTTGGAGCGTCGACAGTTTGACCTTTAGAGTCCTCTAGCAAGGAGGAACCCCTCCGACTTCAGTCGGATACTGGCTTCAGCCACAGACTCGCGTGCTAGCCTGTAACCTCGGGAAAAGCGGAAGCCGCCGAAGGCGTGAAGCTTCCGCTTTTCCCGAGGTTACAGGCTATGGCGTATCGGTCCGGTTGTCACACCACATTCCATCATCGCTACCATCTCGTTTGGGCGCCGAAGTATCGGTACAAGGTGCTGATCGGCGATGTTCGGCTACGGGTGCGCGAGATCATCCGTCAGGTCTGTGCCGAGATGGGCGTGAAGATCATCAACGGCGCGCTGTCGAAGGACCACGTACACATGTTCGTCGAAATCCCGCCGCACGTCTCGGTCAGCGACTTCGTGCGCCGGGCCAAGGGGCGCTCATCCCGCAAGATCCAACAGGAATTCGAGCACATCCGCAAACGATATTGGGGCCAACGCTTCTGGCAGCGCGGCTACTTCTCGACCACATCCGGCAACATCACCGATGACATCATCATGCGTTACCTCGACCGACATACCCACAAGGACGGCTTCAGCCCCACCGCTTGATCCTACCGGCGTCAGCCGGTCAGTGATTCAGCTATCACATCCGGGCAATCTGATCACAAATCCCACCCTATAAGCGCCGTTCTCTAAGTACCGTGACGGCTGCCTGGAGAGGTGGAACGGGCGATCCTCCCGCTGGCGCAGCTGTGCCCGGCAAAGCTCATCCGAGAAGAAGGCTGGCAAAGGATCGCGCGTGGTTGGATCTTCGCAGCCCACGCACATTTGATGGGGCGCCATACAGACGGGTCCGGGGCCCGGCTCGTTACTTCGGGAACGGTCCACACGGATAAGTTGACGTGCGCGCGCGAGCCATTCTCGACCCTGTTCCTGAAAGACCGTTTTGGCGGATTGCGCCTACGGCGTCGATCAGTTGACCGGACGCTGCTTCGCGCAAAAGGTCGCGAATATCTGTGTGATGTTCTTCGCGTCGAACGCTATCTCGCGCTGCCGGAGGAAGTTCCGGAAATCGTCTCCAACGAGACCGTGGTCGCGTTGGGGGCTGGGCAGGTTGGCGCGGGCGATCGCACCGAATGCCGAATGCGAGATATGCCCGCTCGAGGGGAAGGAGATAGCCGGTTCCTCGGGCGCCTTTTCCTTGACGGCCGCAGGCGAGGCTTGGGCGAGGGCAGGGGAGGGCTTGCCCTCCTCGGACGGCTCGCGATCGCGCCTGGTCATGCGCAGCAGCGGTTCGGCATCGTCACGCTGTTCGATGTCCAGGGAGTAGCCTGGCAGATCGTTCTCCCGAGCGATCTTGGTCATCTCGAACTTGAAGCGCCGATAATCGCCTTCCGCGCCGGATTTCTCGAAGAGCGTTGGCATCGAGATGGCGAAACCGTCGCTTCCGGCCCCACCCGCATGTTTGCGCGCGACCCGATAGAGCCAGCGTTCGCGCCCGCCTGTGAGCGAGAAATAAGCCGGATCGATGGCGAGCACGCCGCCGTCCATCAACACCCCGTCGTAGAACCATTTCGCGAGGGTAATTCTCATTCCCCGCACGTTTCCGGACCGATCCTTAAGCTGGCTGTGACTGTCGATCCAGGAGAAGGTGGTCTCGACGGCATCTCCTGAGCGGATGTTCGTCTTCACCGTGGTCGATTGGAGCCTGTCGAGGGCATTGCCCAGAAGATCGTAAGCGCGTCCACCAACCTCGCGCTTCAGAGTCTTCAGCATGTCGTATGGGACGACGTGGAGCGTCTGCGGGATGTCGTTGGCACCTCGCCGCTTGTGCTCGATCAAAACTGACGCGCAGTAAATCAGTATGTCGAGGTCGTAGATAGTCGCCAGACCATATTCCGAATTAGCGGAGACATGGACGGTGATCTTACGATCCGGACTGACATAGTCGATCGGCTTGAGTCGCTTGCGCTTCGACAGCGAGAAAAAGGGCCGCTCCATCGTTTCGCGCTGATCCCGAAGAGGAAGCGCAGTCAGCTGAGGGAGAAAGAGGTCTACTTGACCGTCTTCGCGGTGATCCTGTTGCATCTCGTGTCCCGTGGCATCGGTAAAACGCATTTTACCGGGAGCCAACTAATTGAAAATAAAGCGTTAAACTAGATTTTACTCAATTTCGACTGAACTTCGCACTCTCAAGGGCAGGGCGGAGCGCTTCGAGGATCTCGTCGACCGACGCTGTGCCCTTGGGGTTGATGTTGATCGTAATTCCCTTGGCCCGTGTATCAGCAAGAACCTGTCCGATCTCGCGACCCGAGGCGGCGGTGAGGGCCGGCTTGGCACGGGGTACAGGCTTCTTCGACGCCGCGGGAGCCACTGCGGCTGCGGCCAGGCGCTCACAGACCTTGATACCCTCAATCTTGTCGCTTCCAGCGTCCTTCAGCGCCTGTTGCTCGGCACCGAGGGCTATAGCTGCGGCGATGATCGCGTCGCGGTGCTGTTCGTTCTTCAGCAGGGGCGAGAGCCGCATGCCGTGTCGGACCTTGAGGTCTCCGGGCTCGGCGAACGCTGCCACGACCTCGTCCGGCAACTCCGCGAGCTGGAGGAGGTTGTGGAGGTTCTGCTTGGCGATGGCCAAGCGATCGGCCATCTGCGTGCGAACCCCGTTGTAATATGCGTCGACAGCGTGCCTGTAATTGCGCGCACGCTCCAAATCGGTGACGTCCTCGCGCTCTCGATTTTCCAAATCGGCGAGCCGGAAAGCGGCCTCGTCATCGAGCGTCTCGATACGCGCTACGAGCTCGATTTCGCTATGGTTGTTGGCATTCAGCCAGGAAACCGAGAAATGCCGGCGGGTGCCGACGATCAACTCGTAGGGGGTCTCGGCGTTCGGCGTCCGCCGCACCACAACCGGCTCGCGGTTCGTCCCCTCCTCGCGGATGGAATCAATGAGCGAGGCACAGCGTTCGTGGCTCAGCGCCGCATGATCGCGAGCATTGCCCGGCCAGATGGAGCATTCCGAGGGCTTCAGACGGATAGTCGGACGTTTGACCGTGCGGGCGATTTCATCGAACGCAATACCACGCCGCTCCAGGAATGAGGGCGTCGAAGGTTCGTCGACCGGCTTATCGCGATCGACCAGCGCCTCGGCATCCGCGACTTCGGCCACGGACGTGGGGGCAGGGGTCGTGCCGATGCTTTCGATGGCATTCGCCAGTAGGCTGCGACGCCGGCCCCCTGCGCTGCTCATGCCGCCTCCGTCAGTCTGTCGGTGCCGACCTGCGCCATACGCGACGGCCACTGCTTGCAAATATCCTTTTCGATCTCGCGAAACACCATGTTGAGGTTGTCACGGCACCGCGTGTACGTCTGGTGCGACCCATATGGTTTGTTGATTTCGTAGATCGACGACATCGACAACCCGGCATTCTTGATCTCTTCCGACAGGAGTATCGGCGTCGACAGCATCTGGCCAGCGTAGGTCTTCTCCATGACCTGAAGCATTTGAGCCTCGTTGGTCCTGTTGGGCTGGAACATGGTGCAGACGACGCGAATGAACCCGTAGTCGATCGAAGTGTCGAACTTCGAGACGAGGTCCATCGCTTCGCGACAGGTCTGCATGAAGTGGATTGTCGAAAGATAATCGAGTTGCCGAGCCGGCACGGGGATCAGCAAGCCGTCCGCGGCCGTCAACGTGTTCACGCCCAAAAAGCCCATGGCAGGGGGAGGATCGAGGATAACGACGTCATAGTCGTGCCGGACCTCTTCCAGGCCAATTCTCAGCATGCGGAACGCGCCGGCAATGGCGGTAGGGCCCTCCTCGATGGTTGCTGTCAGTTCCCACTCGGTGTCCTGGAGGCCCAGGTTGGCGGGGCAGATATCGATATTCGGCCACGCGGTCTTTTGGATCGTCTTTCGCAGCGAATCGGCTTCGTCGATTCTGGGGGAGAGGAAGTTCGAGAGCGTGTGCGTCTCGTCCACCAATGCCTCTAGATTGACGTCGAACATAACACTCATCGACGCCTGGGGATCGCAATCGACAACAAGAACGCGATATCCCCGCAGCGCAAGGTAATCTGCAAGATGCTTGCCCGTCGTCGATTTGCTGACGCCGCCCTTGAAGTTCTGCACGGCGATGACGACCGCGCGCTCGGAGGGCAATTTACCCATCTTGATGCCGAGCTTCTCGCGAATGGCGATCAAATCTTCGACCGTGTAGAATCGGCGTCCGTTGGTGGCCGTCTTGGGGGCGGGCAAGCGTCCGCGCGCCTCAGCCTTGGAAAGCGCTTCCGGCGTTCGGCCGAGCAATTCAGCGGCGACTGTCGCCCCCATTGAAATGTTCAGCGTTTTGCGATCGGATGGATCAATGGCCGCCTGTCGCAGCACGGTCTTGGCATTCTCGCACGAGGTAATCATCGCATCGAGAATCTGACCCGACAGCATGGGCATGTCCCCTTTTTGAACCCAAACCGGCCACGGTTCGTGAAAAGCACCGCATAATGGCCCCTAATCCCGGACAGATATGCCAAATGCAGGGTGGTTAGTCAAATAGGGTGACCTGACCCGGCGTGCGCAGGGACAAGCCCTCTTATTGCCCCCGAGTCCCGGACCATCCGCGTGTGTATCATTTCGCCTATAAACCCGGACGAAAATCAAGATGAGTCACTCGCCAGCACGCGCCGCTTGAGGACTTATCCTCAAGTCTTGTCCGACTTTGAAGCTCAGACAACGGGCATTCACAGCAACGCGAATCATCTCAAAGATGATTGGCGGGCACAGCGTCAGAGATGGAACCTCTCAGTCCACGGCGATTCGGCTCGAGCCGGGACTATTCGCTCCAACAACTGCTTTCGAGACATGAAAAGAGTCGCGTCTCGCACGACCCATCGCGCGATCTGTTCCGTCTTGCTTCTCCGATAACCTCTAAAACGGTGTTCGTGGAGAAGGGGAGGGGGGCCGAGGTTGTGAAAGGAGCCGATCATGGCCCTCACAGCCGAACGACCTTCGCAGCAACTCATCGATCTTGTTGGCGCACTTGGCGGCACATGGCACGGCAGAACCGCCATGTGCCTTTGCCCGGCGCATTCCGACAGCACCCCAAGCCTGTCGATCCGCCAGGGCAATCGCGGAATTCTAGTGACCTGCTTCGCCGGATGCGACCGGGAAGACGTTCTGCGTGAACTCCGACGCGTGCCCATTCGCGACCATTTCAGCTATACCGATACTCCTGCCGTCTCTTCCGGCAATGCCAGCCGGCTATGGGATGACGCCCTTTCCCTCGGAGGCACGCTGGCAGAACGCTATCTATAGCGGCCTGCAATGATGCTCGACCAAACGCGCAATAGAGGGGAGTTTTCGGCGCAGATTAGTTGAGACGGATGGCGTTGCTCGACGCACATTGCGTGAGACGCAGCGCACGATCGGTGAGACGGACGCACAATGCTGATACGCTGACGCAGGATGCCGGTTTGGCGCCATCACAGCGGCAACCCTGCCGCCCTCATCTCGTCGGTGAGTTCACGGGTCCGCACCGGGTCGAGGCCACCATGCAGCAGCTTTCGGAGCTCGGCGAGCTTGGTGTAAACCAAATCGGGTCAACCTCCACCAAGGCCTTTTTCAGCGATCTTCAACTGCTGTGACATCAATTTGAAGCAAACGTGCTGTACACATCGCATGTTAAAGCCTGGAATTAATATCAAAGCTAATCGGAGCCTGCGGTGATGGAAAGGCGCAAGTCACCTCGGCTACTAGGCGTTTTGGCTATTGCCTTGGCGGCGCTTGGCGTTGTCAGTTCCCTGGTTCTTCGTCAATCTGGATCCTATAGCGATAAGCGCGGCGAGGTCCAGGTGGTCACCGGCTCCTCTGCATTGCCTTCCCTGACCCCCAGCGCTATCTCCTCACGCGTGGCCGATACCACAGAGGAGAAGAGTAGCGCATTCGATATTTCAGGCGATCCGGAACGGGTCCGGCGTTCCCTTCACAGCCAAAGCCGCGATCTCGCATGGGCACCGGGTACCGAAGGCAAGATCAGAGAAGTATTTGCCTCGGCTGGCGCTCCCACGCAAATTTCCGTAGATTGTCGATCAGCCGGATGCGAAATCAAGGGTGAGCTTTCGGGCCTTAGCAGCTCAAACTTGCCGCAAGTGTTAAATCGGATCGCTGGCGAACCAGTCAACAAAGCTTTGCGCGCAAGCGGCTTGACGCCAGACAAAAGTCCAACATACAGCATTATTTCAAACGACCCGGTGAGGGTATCGTTTAGCAGAGTCGTCTCGCGTGATATCGCTCAGGTGGAGCGATAAGAGATGCCGTTTCGCTTTATCATACGATCCGTGGCTCTCAAGGGATTGTTTGTATTTACCGGCTGCATTCAACTTTCTGCATGCTCAGCTGTAGCGCCGTACGTAGCGGCATCTCCACCTACCGATATCGTGATCCCGGAACATTTAAATGGCCGGCTGTCGTACCGCGGCAACTGTACCTACCTTATGGTTTCTGGATCAAAGCGGACGCTGATCTGGCCTCATGGTCATGTGTGGGACAGCACCGCGAAGGCAGTGAAGGCACCCGATGGCCGCCTCTTCAAAAGTGGAATGCAGGTTACGATCCGCGGCGGTGATGGGTCGATCGAGTTCCTGCAAGGCGATCCAGAGGCATATCAGCAGCTCCAAGCATGTGGAGGTCCGTACGTAACCAGTAGCTATGTTGAAGGAGAAGGGTGATGAAGAAGCGTGCTTTTCGGCTTGGCGCAGCCTGCGTCCTCGCCTCGGTCGCGATTTCGGCAGCGCATGCCGTATCGAACACGAAAACCATTCGACTTGCAACGTTTGACGAACCGTTCAACGATCCTGACGATGCGACTGCCAAACAGCTCTCGAAGACGGAGGGCCTTACTGTTGCAGAGGCGTCGCGACGTTTGCGGATCATGGGAGAGTTGGGGCGTCTGGCGCCCGCGCTCTCGGCACGTTTTCCCAAAGGCTTCGCTGGGGCCGAAGCGACTACGGGATCCGACTTCCGTGTTGCTATCTATGGTGTAGCTGCGGACCTCGAAGCGATCGGTAACGCCGCACGTCAGTTCGCCGGCAAAGGTGAACTCGCCAGCGTTCTCGATGTTCGCACTGCACCAGTATGAGAGTCTGAGATAGGGGCGCAGGCGCGGGGATATCTCTCATCGCTCGGCTCAAACGCTACGATCGCCACCAATGCGCGAACGGGGCAAATCAAATTATTGGTGAAAGATCCCACTTCCGCCCTCGCGGCGATTGTTGGCGGACGATTTCGTGCGGCGCCTGGAACGCAGATAGAGCAATTCGACGGCATTGCTCTCACGGCAACGGAGGTTCCGGGCGGCCAGAACTATCGCGGCACGTTCTCTAACGGCGACATCAATGAATGTACGCGAGGCTTTAACGTCAAACAAACCAACGGCTCGCTCTATGGCGTGACGACCGCAGGCCACTGCGAGAATAATGGCAGGGATGAAACCACCGGGGTTTCACTCGCATTTCGCCAAGAATGGGTGTCAAACGGCGTGGATAGCCAGTGGCACACATTCTCCGGCGGAAACAACTATCTGGTTGTTCCGAAGTTCTATAACGGTGCTGGGGTCGTTACCGTCACTGGAGCGCAAGGTGTCGCGCAAGGGCAGTATATTTGCAAGTATGGCCGATCGACAGGTCAGACATGCGGTTACACCGACCCATACACCTATACGGATAGTTACGGTGCCTTCTATAGAATGAACAGTAACTCGACCTATCCGCGGCAGAGCCTTGAGCAGCCCCCACCGGGTGGTCCGGGTTGATAGTTAGTGCATTGTCGTCTCCGCCGCCATTGCCGGTCGGAGGTGGAGCGAAGCGGAACCGGAGGCCGGCAATGGCGGTGTCGCCGCTTCCGGGGCGGGTGGTCGATAGCCGAGGCTGCTGTGCGGTCGGACAGTGTTGTAGTGACGCCGCCACGCCTCGATCAGCACCCTGGCTTCAGCGAGGGTGTAGAAGATCTCGCCGTTCAGCAGCTCATCCCGCAGCGAGCCGTTGAAGCTCTCGTTGTAGCCGTTCTCCCATGGCGAGCCCGGGGCGATGTAGAGCGTCTTCACGCCGATCTGCCTGAGCCAGGTCTGGACGGCGGCGGCGATGAACTCGCTGCCATAGCACATTGGGAAGCGCTGGTTCGGGAGCCGCTATGGCCCTGATGAAGACAAGGCCGCGTAGCGGCCGCAGGCTTCATTAGGGCAAGCCATGGCCGGACAGCAGGTATCTAAAGTGAGGTTGTCGAGACAACACTTTGGAGAC
>NNBT01000009.1_pt1 | contig 49050 bp, 16 predicted proteins | sample 1173831 | NCBI WGS metagenome assembly NNBT01 (sample SAMN07173936, study PRJNA388173) | plant metagenome | isolation source: symbiotic tissue sample KVJ10 | place: Norway: Troms, Kvaloya island | reverse complement strand
ATTATGGACAGGAGCAGTAGTTGTTATGGATAACTTACCTGCACATAAACTAGCGTCAATTGAACCAATGATTGAAGCTGTAGGTGCAAAAGTTATTTGTCTATCCTCATACTCTCCTGATTTTAATCCAATTGAGTTATGGTGGTCACAACTTAAATCTTTTTTACGTAGTTTTGCTCCAACTACAACAGAAATGGTTGATACACTAATCTCAGTTGCACTCGACTTAATGAATCCTCAACATTTAAAAAACTGGTTTACTAATTGCTGCTATTGTACCTCATAACACCGGGAAATGCTGTAAGCAAATATCCCTCGAAATAAATGCTACGTTTTTGGTTTGGCTAGCCATATTCTCGATACTCGTCCAGCATGGGATTGAGATTCAACTGCCTGCTGAGATTGGCACACAACCAGTACAAAAATTGATTGAGTTCGGCAGAAACGGCAACGTCTACTTCCTGAAAGTCCAAGTAGACGGTTTTGTATCCACGAGGCGTGGTACGAGTAAAAATCCAGAACAGTAAAGAACTTTTTCCCAGAAGCCTGGGTGCTTTGATCGCGACTCTAAGGCGATTGATGTAGAGTGAGAATTCTAGCGGAAAACAATCACTATAAATTGTTGGTTTGCTCGGTATGACTGAGGCTTTTAAATTATTTTCTACCTCTGTATTACCTGTGAAAGTTTGGCACTTCTGCTGCGCTCTCTCTAGCTGCGAACTTTCTTCAGTTACTAGCTCGCAGCGATCGCAAACCAGTGATAATTGCTCGCTATCCTCTGAATATGAAGCCTCCACAAAATCAGTGGTAACTGGTAATTGATTAGTGGTAGGCGTTGGTGGTGGGTCTATTACTTCTACTAACTCTAAGGTCACTGATAACTCCTCGCTGGTCACTGTTTCACATGTGCGGGAGAGCAGTTCAAGCCACCAAGTTTTCAGGTTTAAGGTTTCCATTAGCCCCAACTGTCGCCACAAGTCACCAACGAATCCCTTGTACCATTGCAGTGGTGTAATTTGTTCGCTTCCCACCACACTTATATCCACAGCAGCGCTCTTAAAGCCTTCTTGCTGGAGGCGATGCTTGGTTCGCACCAGCAGTGAGGATTTGCCCATTTGCCGAGAGTTGAGAACATAGCAGAACTCTCCTCGCTTCAGGGCTTCATACAGTTGAGAGTCGGCTTGCCTGTGTACGTAACTCGGTGTATCAATGGCTAAACTGCCGCCGAGTTGATAGCTATCTTGGGACATAAAGTGGTTCTTCAGTACTTATGATGCTAAACCATTGAATTAAAATACAAAAGCAGATGCTGGACAAATAAGTTTATATCGGGTCAAAGTAGATTTATCAGAAGAATTCAGAAATCAGGAGTCAGAGGTGATAAAATTGTAATTCACCACCTTGATATCTTCAATATTAATCAGTTTAGTAATAAAATTAAGTAGGGAATTAGAAGGCATATTTATTAAAATGATAATTTTATTTTCAATATTTATTGTCTTTTGTACTCTCAATTACTTCTGCCTGAAATCACATTTTTTAATTGTGAGTTGATTAAATTTGTCCGTTCTTGAGCGCTATACTGACCAGAATCGCTGATCCCAAAAAGCTGTTGTCCATCCAAAATAACTGGAGCTTTAGTTAATGCTTGAGCAACTACAGGAGTGAACCAAAAAAATAAAACAAAAGTTAGTACTGTAATGAAAATATTAAAATATTTTGATGGTAGTCGCAAAGGATGAAAATCAAACATAAAGACTCTAACCAGATATTTTTAGTTCAGCTAATTAATATTAACTAGATTTCCTCGGAATCAAATTATTTTTGTAATGCTTTCTATTAGCATCGCTTTTCATAGACTAGAGACACTCAATTTGTCACAACTTCTCTGGGATGAAGATTGGCTAGATGAAGAAGACGAAATTTATTAGTCAAGAACAAGAAACTCTACAACACTGGAAAATATGCTCCTCATTACTGATGACTGGATAATAATAGAGTTACCGGGAAATAAGACCAAAAATCTTTGAAGAGCTTAACAGCGATGGCGTAACCATCATGAGCCAGTGGCGAAGTGGCGATCGCTCTAGTAATAACGTAGCGTGGGTACGGCGTACAGGCTCTTTCAAGCGATTTCTGGACGGATGCTTGGAGCGGGGTAAAGCACTTAACAGAAATTGTTGAACTTTTTTATTCTCATAGACTAAGGCAACCACCTGAGCAACTTTTGTAAACTATCTTTGCACCAAGTCAAAGCTAGAGTTGCATTGTGCCTATAATAAGTTACGGCTAATTATAACTAGAAGTTAACACTTCACCTGTGTATTGCTTGACTTAGGCATTACAAGCGATACCAAGGATAACCAAAATTCATCGGCAGCGCAATAGTTTCTATTCTCGTTGCCAATATGCTCAGTCAGCGATCGCATTGTGGGTTTGCAGACTAAGTGAAATTTTTTCAACGCAAGAATAAGGGTTTGAGCAATTTTTGTTGCAGACTAAATGAAATTTTTTTGCAGACTAAGTGAAAATTTCCCCCTAAATTCGCAGACTAAATGAAATTTTCCACCAAAAGGGCATAAAACGTTCCAATTCATTACAAGACAAGGCTTTGAGCAAAAAATCTATCCAACAGCGATCGCCTGTCGCTACGAAAGAATCAGGGTTACACCAACAGATTTTCAATTAGTCTGCAATAGAATTTCACTTAGTCCGCACGAATTTCATTTAGTCTGCAAACCGATGTGAGTTCGCGCATAAAGTGAAATTCTGAGAACGAATTTACAGGGTTTTTAGCCCCTCTAATTCGCGCATAAGGTGAAATTGATTATGGAGTAAGCAATTGAGCCTCTTAGCGACTTTGCACATAAATTGAAATTTTGCATTTGATCACAGAAATTCACAGTATTTCTTGTAATAGTGATAGTGCTTTATACCTAACAACCTAAGTGTTACGTACAACAGCTACTTGGCTACCTTCTTATCAAGAGTGTATTAGCAATTTCATAGACCGGGCGATCGCACTTGAAAAGTAGGTTTTTAAAAGCATTCGGGCTGTTGTTAAACCAAAGCAGAAAATTTCACCTTATCTGCAAATTGACTATTTGGCTCAAATCCTTGCCTCACAATCGATTTCACTTTATGCGCGAATCTCGATGCCCCAAACCCCTATAAATTCGTTGTTCAAATTTCATCTTATGTGCGAACCCACACAAATTCCGACCTGTTCGGGAACAAACTAATTCAATATCTAGTTGGGTATGGTCGATATGACAAATTTCAAAAGGACGGTCACCATGACGAGGTGTGGTAAATTCTAATTCCCAGTAAAAGTTTGATTTTTGATAAGCAGCACGAGAACCGAGCCGTTTTTTAGTCTGTTGGTAGCCAGAACGCTGTTTAATTCTAGAAGAAAAAGTGACATAACTAGGTATGTGTTCAATTCGTCCAGCTTTTTCCCATTCTTGCCTTAATACTCCATAGACTGCTAGTTTCCCACGTTGTTTAAGAGTCTCATAATGTGATTCGATAATTTCATCAATAAATTCCCAAGTTAGGGGTGAGATTTTCGGAAGATGATTACCTTTAGCCGCGTGATTATCTATTAACCCAATGTAGCCCCAACAATATTTTTGTTCTGCGGCTTGAAATTTAGCTTTCCAATTCCTAATAGTCCGCAAGGGTACGGTTTCATTTTCTCGCTTTTGTCCATGTAGATAAGGTTCGATAATTTGATAGCGGTTATTCGCTGATGCTAAAGCTTCTGGACTTGCTTTGAGGAAACGCTCTATTGCTTCAGGATGAATTCCTATTTGTTCAGGAACTTTTAGACCAACAATTTCACCTCGCTGCACCAATAAATCAAATTCCGAATGTGTTAAATGAATTAGAGAATTAGATGACCGCAGTACAATTTGACTTTCTCCATTGTGTAGCACTGTTAGCGGTTGACCATCCCAACAAAAAGAACTCCCAACAGCTACATCAATAATTTGTAGGGAATTAGCCACTGTTAAGTTTTGAGAACTGCTCGTTAGGCTATAAGCAAGAGCCGTGTCTTGATTGCGAAATATATGTACTTTTTCTGGTTCGGCAAGAGGAGCCGCGCTCAAGTCAATGTACAATTCTTCAGCAACTAATAAGGCGTTGATATCGTCTGGGCTGATATTTTGGTATTGGAGTAGCTTGAAATAAGTAATTCCGGGTTGAGATAATACTAGACTTTTAATAAAAGTAACTATTTCGCTTCTGATTTGGTATTTTTGTTCGGTATAACTTTTGAGAAATTGACGATTTCTATACTTAATCCAATCAATTTCTGCGTCAGAACGAATCCGGTAGTAGCAACCTAAAAGTTGGGACTGTTCAGAACCTGGCGGACAAGTCCATTGCCCATCTTGGTTTTTGATGTATCGGTTGGGTTGCAATAGAGACAGTTTCTCTAATTTGCTTTGAGGTTTCCATTCTTCAAAACCAGCCGTTTGTTGTCTAATGACGAAAAAATCTGGTACGTGTGTGACTGTGATTAACTTCCCTTTTTTGGTGAGAAATTTTAGGGTTAATCGATAGGGTTGATCATAAAATTCCAAGACATCTTCTGAATACTCGTACTCTTCAATGCCTGGTAGTTCAACTTTATGTGACTCGAATTGTAGGGTTTTCTCCATTTTTTGGCTACAGTAATTGCCACTAACGTTACCGCTGTTGCCTTTTACTTGCCTTACTGGTTCTGTGGAACGGATTTGAGAAATGACGTTTCTTGCCACCTCTGGTAAATTTAGTCGGCGACACCACTCATCAAACTCTTGGGTGTTAAGCATATTAACTCAACCTACCTCTAATGAACTCAAGGCAAGCTTTTACTTTAATTTGGGATTTTCGGCAATCTTACCATTTAATTACTTCGGTACTGAAACGATCGCACTCTTATAACAATTGGCAATTCCAACCATCGGCGGCGGCAAGCTGCCGAGCAGATATTCGTGCGTGACTCTATTTAAACTATAATTTTGCCTTGAGTTCAAAATTTAGGTAAAAACTTGCCGTTTGTCCTTGAAAATCTTTAAGTAATTATGCTTATTTTGACGGCATTGCATATAAACTGCGGCCTTTTTTATCTCCTAAACTACCAGTCTGCTGTTTCAAGTATCAAGAAGCTGGAGTCCAATTAAAGGATAAGCTTGCCGTTGCGGCAAACAATTCCTTTAAGTCACACTTTTTTATTCTTCTACATGAAAATGTAGAGGAATAATAAAGTTCAACAATTTCAAGAGCTACAACCCTTAAGTTTTGGTTATCCATCACAGATGCCAGAAAAATAAAGTTGAACAATAACTGTCTAAGTTGAGTTCAGTTTACCAATGTAGAAGAGCGCAGGTCGATTTTTTGAATAAAAAAGTTCAACAATATAGGGTCTGATTAACCGGAGTCTTTTCCTACACTATCATTCAAAGACTTCCACAAAGCTTCTAGCTTACGCAACATAGTCATTGGACTCTTGCTATAATTAAAACTAAGGTTATACGCAGCTTGCTGAAAATTTCGTCTATCAACAACATTTAATTCCAAATATTTTTGTTCCCATAATTGACCAAACGTCACGATTCTTTCAAATCGAAACTTATCAACTTTAGTCAAATTCACGCCAATCTTACTATATTGAAAACCGCAATCACACTCAAAAGTCCCTATAGGATTTTTTATATAAGAATAGGTCGAATTTAGATCATTGCTTAAAAGCATCACTAACTTCGTAACCACAGAATGGAGATAGTGTTCGCAAGCAGGATTTAGACAAAGCCAAGGCCCCTTACCAAAAGGTTTATATTTAGATTTACGAGCAAAAAATGTTGAAGGCGAATTCCTCAAAAATCTAATCATTAGCAGATGCATTACCGGGTCAAAAACCTCCAAATGTAATCGAAAAATTTTAAATAAATTTATGTTATTATTACTGACATTTATACCAAGAACCTCAAGAAATTCACTTCCATAAAAAGACAAAAATTTCTGTCGTAAACCTTGCTCATATACCTGACGGTCTAGAGTCGCTAAATTCCTCTTAATCAATAAAACTATATATTGGATATGAAACCAATCTAATTCCTTAGAAGGAAGCGATTTGAAGTCACAGGTCATTAACCACTCAATATCAGATGCAATTAGGCGTAACCACTCCTTAGTGGACTCACTGTAATTTCTCGTTACATTCGATATAGGACAGTTTTCCAAACTAGCAATACCAACTTGATACCACTTATTATTCCAGATAGGTACAATGCTATCGTTTAAGACAACATCATGAATTGTGCAGACAAGAACACCAGGTGTTTGGTGAAGTCGATGCCAATATGCCTCGCCAAATGTATGCAAGTTTTCAAAAAGGCATTTTGGACAAAATCTAAAATATTTTGGCAGATAAACTGAGCTTGCTATTCCTCTATAAATATATGTCCCCAACTCTCCTTTCATGTAACCCAAAATAGCTGATTTGCTGTCAGGCATAAAGACTGCATACATGGGGTACAGTGTATGTTTTTGGATTAGACTTTCTACCGTATGTTGAGAGAGCAGTGGAAGATTTTTAATTAAATAACTTAAGTTATAGGGTAAGTCCGGTCTAACTATAATATTCCTGGAATTGAACAATTCTTGCAACGTTTCATCAGGCTTTATATTACCACTTCTGGCATGATAACGTGCAAACACACTATATAAAATCTCATCTGGGTAAGGTGTAGGGAAAAAACTGAGCATATACTACTCACCAATAAAAAAGTCTTTGAGTGGATCTTTAATAATCCCCAAAGCTTTCAAATCCTCACAAGCTGGAGTTTGATTTTTCTTCGCATTTTCAACAATAACTCGGATATCATCCTCCTGATACTTCGGTTGAAGTTTTATTTTTCGTTCTTGATGCTGAACTGGCTCTGCTGAAATATTACCGCATTGCAAAGCTAGTTTATAAGCCTCTTTAAGCAGCACTTTTTTATCTGCATCTTCTCTATGAGAAGCAACAACTTTTTCGGCACAACTCTTGGCAGTAGCAGGTGGAACATCTAAATTAATCAGTTCAATAATTACATGACGTAGCGTTGCTGATATGTGACCTATCCTCTGTGATGAGCGTGCTAATCTTCTCACTTCTTCTAAATCTGTTTCTTCAAGAGAATCCAAGCACTTATTGCGGTATAGATTTGTGTCCAATGGAGCAATATCTTTGTATTTCATCATCCATTTCTCATCCCCAGACCTAATAGCATCTAACATTGGTTTTACTAGATGCAGACCGTCAGCAGCACAAGCGTGAATCAAGTCAACAGTGATTACTTCGCTCCCTAAAGCAATAGCTCTCCATTGCACCATTTTATAGAGTTTAATGACGATATCAATAATTCCTTGGCTTTCATAATATAGAGCCGAGGTAATATTTGCAGTTAACGGTATATATTGTTTTGTCCACTGAAACTCCCACATTCCTTCGATAAAAAAGTTCCATTCCCGATTGTTTTCCATCCTGTCCCAAATTACTCCCCCTTCTCCCACACCTCTTCTCGCATTTCTAAAATTACCTTGAAGAATTGGGAAAGCCTCATTTGTACCAATGCGAATTACTGGGACTCCAATAATATTGTCCATTTTCACCAAAAAATTCAACATTTCGGAGCTATTTCTTCTGGCTGCTACTAAATTTTGCATTTCATCGATAACTAAAACTCCTAAATGTTGAGTGTGGGCAATTTGGGCAACTTGAGCCAGCATATAATCCTCAGAGTTGCGTTTTACCCCAAATTTTTGGAAGTTATTAGTGCCGAGTAATTTGTCAACGGCTCTGAAGAAGTCGATACACAAACCCTTCAAAGAACCGGCATGGGGACAGTCTACTTTCAACCAAACAATTTGGTAAACACTATGAGCTGGATGGACAATCACCTGGGGATATAAAGAGAGGATATTTAGGAGATTGGTTGTCTTGCCTATTCCTGACGGCCCAATGATTGTCAACCCAGATGCCGAGGTGGGAACATCTACATACTCCTCTAAGTTAAAACCTCCTCCAGAAAGCACCGCCTGATAAATTTGACCGCTACGCAGTGCATATTCTGGTTGCAAAGGATTTCGCCTTAGATAACCTTGCATAATTAATACGCAAACTACCTGTTGTAAATCAACGGTTTTATTCAATGGGTCAAAATATCTCGATAGTCGCTCAATACAGTGAAATCTGTACTGAGGCTCTAGTTCTCTTTCTGAAGATTTGCACGTCGGAAGTCGTGTCACATACTCAACAAATTTCTCTCTAGAAAAGATAGGAGGAAGAGAGCGAATTATTGGATTTGTATTATATTCAGACAACTTGTGGTCTCTGTATTTAGCAACAGCAGCCCATTCCCCGTTGGGGATTTTAACCCATTCCCACTCATTCTCTATGTTCATTAAAATGCTCCTGGCGCTTCTTTCTCAGAAGCTCCAAATGGTCAGGCTGTAATGATTTATTTTCTTTAGAGTCAGAATTTTTGCTCGGCATAACTGTCTCAGGAATAGGAGTTTCTGTCTTAGCTAACTCGAACCCCTCATAGTCGCGTCGTTTAGCCTTCTCTGAAGCTCTATTTCCCCTAATGCCAGCAACTTTTTGGTTATCACTTACCCTATTATCAACCGTTACAGAGGCTAAATCATTAGCTCTGTTGACAACATTTTCAATGTCAGCTATTAAGTCAACACAAGCTTGAAGTTCATTGCCTTGACTTTTCTGATAAAGCCACTCTTCATAAGCGAGTAAATATTCAATATCATGTATATTTTTCTGAGAAAAACGCTCTTCTGGATCTAAAAGAAAGCACTTCTCAAAATCTCTACCATCAGGAGAGCGGACATAGATAAAATTGGGTTTACGATAGTCGTAAGAAATATCTAATAATTTATCTGATTTGGAGAGCAAATTACTTCTAGCTTTTTCAAACCAGAATTCTTTCAATGCCTTTTCACAACTGTAATACATTCCCTTAAATTTGATGCCACGAGCGGTGATGGTCGCTTTATTACTTGGCATCAAATTTAGCTTGATGATATCTTCAGGAAAAGTCCTGAGTCTACCAGAACGATTTTCTATCCCCCACTTCCATAATTCTATGGGTATGGGATTTACATTATCAGTAATCATCATTTCTTCCCTATCATAACTGGCCAGGTAATGATGATTATTGTGATAGCGAATTAAGTGGATAATAATTTCAGTAAACTGCTCTATGTCAACTCTGCTATCAAGACGATAGTCTCGCCCCCCTCTTTGTCTAAAATCTGTGTCTATATAACCGGGTAAAAATGGTTTGACATGACCATGAATTGTACGGAAGTACCTCTCTACTAAACCCTTCCAATCAGCACGGTAAGGTGCAGCATTTTCAATTCGGACATTGAGATTTGGGATTAATGTCTCTACTGCCATCCCTGCAAGTTCGCCTCGGTCGCCCAAAATTGCATCTGGCAGATGGTGGCAAGGCCATTCTGTAGAGGAAATATTAATGCCATATTCCTGACAAAACTGTATTTTATCTGTGGCTGCATTAGCTAGAGCCATCATTGCTCCTGTCCAAGAAGGCCCCTCTAAACCAACATAAACCCCCACAATCATTCGGCTGAAAACATCAATGATTACATAAATTACTGGTCTGCCAATAATCCAGTTAGAGTTGTACTTGGAAACCAAATATACATCTGCAATTGTGGCATCAATTTGGTATCTAGAACCGGGACCAATGGTTTCCATCTTAGATGTTCCTAGAATTGCTCTATGCTCCAAAGCAAATCTTTTCGCTCCCTTTCGTTCTGTAATGCTTTTTTTGATATCTGATAGTTCGACTTCATACCAATATTTCAATTGAGTGAATGTTGGTCGAAGTTCGGGGGGAATTAATAGGGATTTTTTTACACCATTTTCGTCATAACGAATATCTGATGAATAATATTCCCTAATCATTAATTTATAAGTAGTCCTCAAAGAATTCTGTTTGTCATTGTTGTAAAATTTGGCTATGGAAATTCTAAAAATTTTCAGATCATCGTCTGTTACATTAATCCCTACACCAATTTCTGGTTCGTGGGCATATTTTCTTGGTCTTCCTCGTTTCTTTTCTCCAGATTTTTTTGGCTTTCCGAGACCTCCACAATTTGAATAGTCAGGTAAAAGCGCATTTTGATTTTTCCCTCTCTGCCAGAATCTTCTCAAATATTCATAAACTGTTTTTTCGACTAATTTATTTTCACTTCTCCCCTGGTTATATTGTTCAACAACCTGCTTGATAAGCGAACCCCGTGACGAACGATAGTATATGTCCGGTTCTTTTTCAACCAGGGATGAAATTAGTGACCAAGCATTTTCTCTATAATCTTTTTGTATCTTGGTTAAATCTTCATCACTCAAATGCCTTGCCCAAGGGTCTTGTTTAAGCTTCAATGCTTGTTCTGTATGAATTGCAACTCTTATTTCTGAAACTTTTTTCGCTTCGGGAAACCCTTTCTTGGCATTTATGTCAAAAACAAAGGCAATGTTATAACCAGAATCAATCCACAGAACTCTCTCAATCAAGTTGGGAGGGTCTGAGTCTATCCATTCTATGAGGTCGTTGACAAATAAATTATTATTCATTCAATTTTTTCTGATGCCTTGTTACTTAATAATAATTTTTTGAATTGTTTGAACTGAAGGACAGCTAGATATTTTGGTTGATTCCATATCCATTAATATTTCTTTAGTGGCAATCAGATGCTTAAAAAGCATTAGTGATGTCCCAGATTCTATATTCATTTCTCTGTCTAAAGCTGTTGTCACTTTGTTGATAGTGGCACTACTTTTTTGGAGCCGAGACTTTAAAATACTTGAGAGTCCTCGTAGTTCCTCAACTGCCATTTCGGTAGTCGCTTCTAACGAGTAGGAAGAATGAATCCACTCGATATTCAGAGCTAAAAGCCTGGGAATTTCTTTTTCTGTTACAATTCCCCAGTCAATATTTTGGTCAGCATAATAGCGTCTTTCTAACTCAAATTTCTCAGCTACTGATTTTTTTTCCAAATCTGAAGATGGTTTGACTGTTCGAGCAATTTGAACTGACTTACCCGATTTATTGGCTGTTAGCATGAAGTCAGTAGTTAAAACGTAAGGTATACCGCTAACTGGGTCAGTGGGGTATTTCATTCCCATGTCATTAGCGATACTCGTACATAATTCTAGGTTGAGCAGGGGGAATTGCTCCCTGATATCTACGACAATATCTGACCACTCGAACAGATAAAACAGTCGCCGCTCATGGTCTGATAAGAAATGATGCACTCGATTGGTCTTCCAACCAGGGCTTCTTGCCGATCTGCCCATTGAGGGGAAATCGGAGACAGTGATCCAAGGCTTATACTTCTCTCCACTACCTTGACCGCGACCTTCTTTGATGTAGCGCTCAAACTTGGCTTGAGTCCACTCCTGCCTACCTCTCGCCATAAAGCTTACCTTTCTGGATCTGCCCAGACCATGCACATCCAGAAATTGTAGAACTTTTTTATTTATTGTTGGACTTTATTATTTATTGTTGAACTTTTTTATTCTTCTACAGAAAACAAGTAATATTAATCGTAGATTATATCGGATAAAAGATAAGGGTATCTTATTTTGTATTCAACCGCGATCGGGTATGATGGTTGAAGTCGCAAGTCGGAGGTCGCAAGTCGCAAGTAAGAATGAAGAGTGCTGAGTGCTGAGTTGAAAGACCGCGCACAAGGGACGGGGCAATTTACCGAGTGTAGAAGTACTGAGTATGGTAAACAGAAGTAAAAAAGGTAAAAGCAGTGAGTGGAAATGAAGACAAAAGCATTAGTATCACTGACAGAACAAAAGCTTTTGCAATTAGAATTATCAAAGCTTGTAGCTTTCTTGATGAAAAACCGGGTGTTTGCCGTACCCTTTCTAAGCAAATGTTACGTTCTGGTACCAGTATTGGTGCTAATGTACACGAATCTCGTTCGGCTCAGTCTGATAAAGACTTCTTGCACAAAATGGAAATAGCTCTTAAGGAAGCGCGCGAAACTGAGTACTGGTTGGAAATTTTAATTGAATCTGAAGTTGTTGAAAAAGGTAAATTTGATTCGTTGCTTCAAGAAACTAAGGAAATAGTGAGGATACTCATTGCTTCTACTCGCAAAATTCAAGAGAGATTGAATGGCAGCAAATCCAACGGCAGGAGGATGGAAGCAGCAAGCGAGAATTAATAGTTTAACTCCGAATAAAGAATAAATATATTTTCATAGCTTTAATAACAAGACAATTACTTGCGACCTGCGACTTGCGACTTGCGACTTCCTTAAAACTATGGCTCGTGATTTATTCCACAATATTGTGAGGTCTGCACTAGAGAAAGATGGTTGGTTAGTTACAGATGATCCTTTAAATATTCGGTGTGGTGGAGTTGATGTTCAGATTGATTTAGGTGCAGAACTGCTAGTAGCCGCGGAAAAAGCTGGAGAAAAAATAGCCGTTGAAATCAAAAATTTTGTCAGTGCATCGAAAATTTCAGAATTTCACATGGCACTAGGACAGTTTATTAATTATCGGACTGCATTACGTGCAGAAGACCCTTCGAGAAATTTATATTTAGCTATCCCATTGGTGACTTATAATGATTTTTTTAAATTGTCTTTTATTCAAACTGTAGTCAACGAAAATAAACTGAAGTTAATTATCTATAACGTTGAGACTGAGGAAATAGAAGAATGGATAAATTAAATGAATACCGCACAAGAATTAGGCAATTATTAACTAAATATATTGATTACAAGCCGAGTTATGGAGATGTAGAAGTTGAACAAATTTTTGATGTAGAACATGACCATTATCAAATTATTAGCATTGGATGGAACAATCAAAAACGGATTTATGGCCCGATAATGCACTTAGACATCAAAAATAATAAAATTTGGATTCAACAAAATACAACGGAAGTGGATATTGCTTTAGAACTGATAGAAATGGGTGTACCTAAACACGATATTGTCATCGGGTTTCATACCCCTAAAATGCGTCAGTTATCGGGTTTTGCTGTGGAATAAACATGATGGAAAACGCAGAATCTTTGCCACCCATTAAATTAATTCCGATTGAAGATGCAGTAGTTAATAGAGAGCTAGGAGGTAGTAAAAGAACTATAAAAACAACCTCACCCACTGATATCCGGTGGGTAAAGGTGCTAGAGTTTTTACGCAGCAACAATCTCGCACCCAACAGCCGCAAACTCTACGAACGCGAACTCAAAAGGTTTTTGGCTTGGAGTGAGCTACATTATCATGAACTGCGTCCACGTCACCTTGCGCTATATAAAGAATATCTCCGTGATGAAATACGGACTGATGCAGGTAAACCGCTTTCAAAAAGCAGCATCAATGCCGGAGTTGCGGCACTCAAAAGCTTTTTCAAATGGATGTCTTACACGTATCCTGACATAATTTCTACTAATCCTACGCTGGGGATAAAACTGGAAAAAGTGCCACTGCCACCAGCCCAGAGTTTAACCCCAGAAGAGATGGAACGGGTTTGGTCAGCCTTGGAATTGCTCGGAGAAACAAGGCAACGGGATACAGCACTGGTTCACATTCTCAGTCATGGACTCCGGGCAGGGGAAGTTGTACAGCTAAATGTTGGCTCATTTGATGGCAAGCTGCTATTTTTACCAGACACCAAAACCAATGAACCACGCTTAGTTCCACTGCGAAAAGAGAGCCGGGAAGTTTTAGCAGATTATTTACAATTACGCTCACAGCAAGGAGAGGTGTTAAACAGCCTTAGTCCACTGATGATTTCACACCATGCTTCGTACAAAGGTGAACGCTTAAGTTATCACGGCATTTACTTCGCGGTGGAAAAAATCGGTGAAATAGCTCACATTGAGGATTTGCACCCTCACTCCTTTCGCCACACCTATGCCACTGACTTATTGCTATTGGGAGTTGACCCCAGCCATGCACGAAAATTAACAGGGCATCAAAGCGAGAAAGCGTTTCGGCGCTATACCCTTCGCAGCGAACAAGAAGCGGCGATCGCTGCTTACTATCGTGCGATTGGCGAAGAAGCGGAGTAAGGTATGCCCAAGCCACTCGATCCCAAGTGTCAGCTATGTTCCAAACTACCAACTGCCCAAGCTAAAGTTTTACATGGAACAGCAGGGGATGGGTGTTGGAATCCAAAAGTCTGCCACAATCGCCGCTCATTCTATCGCCACCGCTCCCAGAAAAATTCAGCAGAAATTGATGCGATCGCAGTCGAACCACCAGGAACATATTTTGCAGTGCTGTATTTGTATAAAGAACCAGGGGATAAACCATTACACGCGTTGGGTGCAGAACTCTGGCTGGGACAACAGCCTATTTGTCGCCTGGAACCAATTCACTGCTTTGGGCTAACCGCTGGCAAGATCCGTGCCTATACAGATCAGGTGTTGCAGGCGTTTGCTAAATCTTATGGTATTTCATTATATCAATATAAGGATATGTTTGAAATTACCTCAAGTTACTGCCCAGTTCGTCCTTGCCCGTTACATCCAGAATCCTAGAGATGACCACATACCACCAATTAACCATCTGGGATGTATTAGATGAGTTGTCTGAATCTCCACCAACTTCTTCCCTTGATGCTATGTGGGATTGTTTGGATGCCGAGCTAGAGAATTTACCCTTGGAGGCACAGTTATTAACCGCAGCGCTTGCCTTCAGTCAAATTGCGGATATTCTTAAGTCTCGTGCCGAAGTGCTGTTGCAAGATACCCGCGATCGCAATAGTCTTTTAGGGCCAGTTGTTAGCACCGATCTCTTTGCTGGTCTAGTGCGGACAACAATGCACCTAGATTTAGATGATTTAATTGAACCGCAAACACCACAAACCTTTAAACCACACGGCCTACACCAATTTTCATCTCCTAACCAGGAGGGTGATTCTGTAGCAGCACCTGTTGAAAAAGCGAATGTTTTGGCAATGCTCGATGAGGTGACAACTTTAGAAGATGTCCGCAATTTGGCATCAGATGAGGATGTGGAAAAATGGCAAAGTGCGATCGCTAACTACCTGATAAATGTTAAAGATGAGATTTGTTTAGTTAAACTGCAACGTGTGTTGCAAATGCCGATGGTAGAAGTATGGTTGGGATTATTGCTGGGTGGATTTATACTAGAACAGCGTGGAGATTTTTATAACAGTCGGAATATTTGGGTGAAAAGCTCAGAAACTTCGGCCATCTTCAACGTACAAACTTGAGACTTTCAACACTAGAGCTAAACATATCTGTAAAGATACTCATCACCGTCCGTTCTCGCAGTTTAATATTACCACTGACAGACATCCCAGATTGCAGAAGTACTTTACGCCCATTAATCGAAATCGATTGTTGCTCCAGGCGCACCTTAGCAGGGAATCGATAGAAAGGATAAATCTGATCTGGTGGTAGGACATCATTTCCAATCCATACCAATTTCCCTTTGACATCACCAAATTCACTAAAAGGAAATGAGTCAACCCTTACATCCACTTTCATCCCCTCTTTAACAAAACCAATATCTTTATTGGTGATGTAGACTTTAGCCACCAGAGCATCATCAGGAACAATTTTCAGAATTGGTTCGCTGGATGTCACCACAAATCCTGGTGTATGTGCTTTCAGTTCAAATACTGTACCTGATACTGGGGAATTGATTGACTGATATTGAAGATTCATTTGAGTTTGGCTCAACTGAGAGTCATTTTCGGCAATCTTCTTATTATTTTCGACAATCGCTTTAGTCAACTGAGAATCAATTTCAGCAAGTTTTTTGTTATTATCTGCAATTTGGGTGAGCCAATCTTTACGAGAAATAGCCACAGTTGATTGCAACTTAGCTTGTGCCTGATTAATAGCAGATTGTAAACGGAAGCCTTCTTGGGTAAGCTGGTCAATTTCAGATTGAGCGTTTCTAACTTCTTCTTGCTGCTTGAAGTATTGAATCTTAGAAATTGCCCCATCATTCATCAACGGGGTAATATTGTCGAGAATACCTTGGTTCATTATCAAGGTATCTTTCGTAGCAGCCAGCTTAATCTCAGTTTGGTTGAGTTGGCGACTTAATTGTTCAACTTCCAGCTTTGCAGCAGTCACACGTGCATCTAATTCAGAAGAGGTGGATACTAGACGCTCTTTTTGTTCTATAGAAAGTCCACTGCTAGAACCTGTACCATCTAGTTGGGCGCGATATAATCGGTTCTCTGCTACTATTGCTGCCCGACTTTTTGTCAGGTCAAGCATTTGATTTGAAACTTTAACATCGGTGAGACTAATTGTAGCCCCACCTTTCATTTGAGATTGATAAAATTGATTTTCTTGAACTAGAGATGAGCGAATTTTCTTTAAAGAGTCAAGTTGGGCATTAGCAGTAGTGGGGTCAAGGCTGAGAAGATGTTCGCCAAGTTTAACCTGCTGTCCATCTTCAACGTAAATTTCTTTAACTACGCCACCAACAGGAGCCTGTATTTCTTTAACTGTACCTGTTGGCTCTAGCTTACCAGTAGCGGAAACTGCTTCTTCAATTTTGGCGAAGTTTGCCCAAATAATTGTACCAGTTGTAGCAGCTATCAAACCCCAAAGGATAGCGCGTGACCATTTCCGAGATTGTCGAAGAATTACAGGTTGTTCAAATTTGGGGATATAACGGGGAGCAGTATTAGCTGGTCTTGGCTGAATATCGGATGTCTCAGTTGATAACTGTTCCAATTGTTGAACAGAAGTTATTGCTGGATTTTGAGAACTGCCATTGCCATTGTTGGAGTGTTTGCCATTTCCATTCCCATTATTACTATTGCCATTATTAATACTCATAATTATTTAGCTGTTAGCGATTAGCTTTTTATAAATAGTAGTTAGCGATCAGTTTTAGCTATTGTTAGTTCGTAAAATATATCTTTCTACTTATCCGTTTAAACTTGAGCCTCCTGTTGTTGGTACAGACAGTAATAAAGCCCTGTTAAATCCATGAGTTCTGCATGAGTTCCCTGTTCTGCAATTCGTCCTTGGCTCATCATTAAAATTACATCGGCATTTTGAATTGTCCCTAGCCTATGGGTAATGAAAAATACTGTCCTTCCCTTAAATACTTGGGCTAAATTCAAGCACACCTGACGTTCAGTAGCATAGTCAAGTGCGCTGGTAGCTTCATCCAGAATCAACAGTGGTGGATTTTGTAGTACAGTCCGAGCGATCGCAATTCGTTGTCTTTGTCCCCCTGATAAAGCCGAACCCCTCTCTCCGACTCTAGTTTCATAACCCGATGGCAAATTCATGATAAAGTCGTGAGCGCAAGCAATTTTAGCAGCCTCTACAATTTCTGATGGTGTAGCATCGGGCATAGTCAGGGCAATATTTTCTTGTACTGTGGTATCAAATAACAAAGTGTCTTGCAACACCATGCCAATTTGTTGACGCAGGGAGTAGAGTTCTACCTTATTAATGTCATAGCCATCAATTTTGATCCGACCAGAGTCTAATTCGTAGAGGCGGGGTAAGAGTTTGGTTAAGGTACTTTTCCCAGCACCACTTTGTCCTACAACTCCAACAAACATACCAGCTTCGATGTCAAGGTGAACATTATTAAGTTGGGGGTTAGGACTTTTAGCGAAGCTGAAAGTAACACTTTCATATTGAACTGCACCAATAATAGCTGGCATGGGGATGTTATTACGCCCAGCAATTTCTGTTTCCTGGGGAGTATCGAGAATATCAGCGAGGCGTTCTAGCGATAAAGCAGTTTCTTGGAAGTTCTGCCACAGTTGAATTAACCTTAACAAAGGACTTGTGACATAACCTGCAATAATACGGAAAGCAATTAACTGTCCCAGAGTTAATTTTTGCTGTAATACTAGATATGCCCCTACCCACAGAAGTAGCAAACTGGATAATTTGTTTAGGAAGTTAGATAGAGAGCTAGCAGTATTAGAAGTTAAAACATTTTCAAAACTAGCGCTGATATATTTTCCATAGCGAGATTGCCATTGCCATCTAGAATTAAGTTCGATATTCTGTGCCTTGACAGTTTGAATCCCAGAAACCACTTCAACTAAATACGATTGAGTTTCAGCATTGCGTTCAGCTTTAGTTCTAGTTTGGCTGCGAATAATGGGTGCAAATATAAAAGTAATGAGTGCAAAGAGCGGTACTGTTGCCAGCGCTACAATCGTTAGCAGCCAGCTATAAAAAATCATTACTACAATATAAATTACAGAGAAGATAGCATCTAGAACAACAGTCAGGGCAGTACCAGTGAGGAAAGAGCGAATATTTTCTAATTCGTTTATCCGGCTGGATATTTCCCCAACAGGGCGCTTCTCAAAATAACGCAGTGGTAAGCGTAATAGGTGGTCGATTACTTCCGAACCCAAACTTAAATCGATCCGGTTAGTGGTATCTACAAACAAGTTGGTACGTAGCCAAGTAATAATGCCCTCTACTATAGCCATCGCTATGAGCAGAAAACCCAGAACGTTGAGAGTATTAATCCCGTTTTGAATAATAACTTTATCAATAATTACTTGAGTGATTAAGGGATTTGCTAATCCCAAAAGTTGAACGAATAAAGAAGCAATAAATACTTCAATTAAAACAGTACGATGTTTTTTGATAGCAGGTAAAAACCAACTTAAGCCAAATCGTTTTTGAGGAGTTTCTTTGGTGGGTTGCAACAGAAGTACTTGCCCCTCCTCCCCCCAAGTTTCAACAAAATCGGCTGGCTTTTTACGGACGATTCCTTGTTCTGGGATAGCGAGAACTAATTCCTTCTCTGTGGCTTTGTAAAGAATTACATAGCTATCTTGCCAGGGAATCAAAACTGGTGTGGGTAGTTTAGATATGGCAACGGCAGGAACATTTACCAGTTGAGATGTTAGCCCCATTAATTCTGCCAAAGCACCGCATAATTGAATAGAAGTACTGCCTGTGCGTTGAAAGTTGCTGACTAGGGCACGGCGCAAAACATCACGGCGAAATGGCATTCTTAAGTGTTGCGCTAGCATTTGAAAACAGGCAAGAGTGCCATCTACAGGGCCACGACCCGATATGTGCGGGTATTTTATTCCTTGCCCTGACTCCAGTTCTTCTGCTTGTTCTGGGCGCTCTGGGGCGAATGGGGCGTTTGCCCAAATCCCAGTGTCTGAGTCAGAGATGAGAGAGTCTGGGAGTTCGGGAGTAAGTGAGAGAGTGGGGTCAGTAAAACCAATTAAGCGAACTGACCCTGTGATATAAGCTTGTGTTTCGGCAGGATTTAGGCGATCGCCTACTGTATAGTTCGACCCTTTACTGCTAACTAACCACAGCAAGTTAGGGTCTAATTGCTGAAGTGATGTTTTGCCAACAGGCAAGTTCAGGATTGTTGCTTGTTTTACAGTCGCAGTCGCAAGTTCTTTAAGATTGTCTGGAATCTTGCCCCGTCGTTCAAATTCTGCACCCAATAGGTCAAAAACTTCAACTAAGCTGCAATGGTTGCAAAAAGCATTAGCTATAGCAGGTTCAACTTCTATTAGACTTAAGAAATCCGAGCCTTTTAGCGTTAAGCAAAGAGTTTCTACTGACGCGATCGCAGTTTCACACGGTACACCACGCAGCAAGCTTGTCCAACCGATGATTTCTCCTGGTTTTAGTAGTTGCAGGGTATCAGGGGCAGACGCACCAAGGGCATATCCCAATAAACGGGCTTGACCCTGGTAAAGAATAGCTACTCTAGCTGGGAGAGTTTCTCTAACCAAAATTGCTTGCCCCATGCGGTAGCGCAAAGGTTCAAGTTTTTCTGCAATTTTCTCAACGCTGGTAATCGAAAGCTGGTCAAATGGATGAATGCTGGCGAGGAATTCTTGAATTGTGGTGGTGCTTTCTATCATCTTGTTACCAAGGTTGAGGAATGAGAGGAGTGGGGGAGGGGAGGAGTGGGGGAACGCAGAAGTAATTCTTCCCCCCCCTGTCCCCCTGTCCCCCTCCCCCCATCTTCTTCAAGTATGGTCAATTGCGCTTTGCTGATTTCTTCGGCTAACCAAGTCTCAAATAAATGATTCAGGAGGGTGGAGCGCATTGCATCATCTAATTGAGCCGGAATTAGTTTTTCCAGTCGCACAATCACAAACCACTCATCCAATTTCATCGGCGGCCATAACTGTCCTGGCTGTGAAATGGTCAGTTTCTGTGCGATCGCTGGATGAGGTTGACTTATAGGGACAGGGCCTAGCATCCCTTGAGTTTGGGCTTCTGCCCCTTGTGAATAAACACTGGCGCATTCAGCAAATGTCTGTTCTCCTGCTTTGATGCGAAAGTAGAGTTCTTGGGCAACTTCGGCATCGGATATGCGAATTAGGGAATAAATTACTTTGTCTAGCTGAGGCTTACATTGTAAAAAATAAGATTCTAGCTTTGTCCCCCAAGTGGCTTGCTTTAATTTCTCAATCTTCAGTTCTCGCATGGCAACAGCTTCTAGTTGCTCAAGGCTCATGCTGTAATGCTTTAATACTTTTTCTCTGGCTTCTGGTGTTGTCAGTTGATTGTTTTGGTAGAATTGCTCTATGACAATAGCTTTCTCTTCTATAGTTAATTCAAATGGAGCGATCGCTCTTTCAATCACCAATAAACGACACAATTGCGGCAGCATTTGGAACCCAGCCAGTAGATGCACAATTTCTGATTGGGTAATTATCTGGTTGCCAATTCTTAGGTGAGCCATAGGGTGCAAGTCATAGCCAGGATAGGAGAATGTATTGAAGAAGTCGGAAGTCGGAAGTCGGAAGTCGGAAGTACGGTTTAGTTAGGGGGATTTAAACCCCAACACTTGTGACTTGCAACTCTTTTTTATATGGGGACTTAACCCGGATTTATCACTTTGGGAGAACCCAATCGCTGAAAGCCTTTGAGAGCTTTAATCTTCAGGTTTTGGCTACAAACTTTAGTTACTGTTAGAAAATAAAGACCCAAAGCTTGATTAAATCAAAGTTTCAGAATCTTGCTTCGATTATTGTTTTCCGAGAGTGACAAAACAGGGTTAAACTCCATTCGTGTCGAAACTAGGCTTTTTTATTACTTCCGTTAGCGTAGCGGTAGCGAGTCCGCGAGCGTCCTTCCGACTTCCAACTTCCGACTTCCTTAAATAATTTCTCTCTCGTATCATGTATTATATGTTCTAGATATGACAATGATAAGTATACGTATGTTGGACAGGATATATAACTGCCGCACACTTAGATATACTGAGATCAGCTTTGACGAGCGCAAAAGTTTTTTAACTTTGTAAGTTCATTAAACTGCCATCATCTCTTGAACGGGATAAGTTTCAGACTAGACACCAACAGCAGTAACAGTCGCTCCACTGTTAAAGGTAATATTGCCTTTAACCTCAATAGAGCCAAATAAAGTCGAGTTACCGTTGTAATTAAAGTTCTTCACAGCCTGGAAAGTACCCCGTGTATTCGCTGCCCCATTATAAGTAATATCTCCGCTAGAAATCACTTTCAGATTGCTAGTAGTATCCGTGGTCGTAGTAGCCCCATTGAAAGTAATATTACCACTGCCATTCGCCATCAACGTTGAGCCAGCAAATCTCGCACCACCATTCATATTAATCGAGCCAGAAGCGAACACCGACAAATCCCGCGCCTGTAAGTTGGACAGATTAATATTACCGTTGTTACTAACTAGCACAACATTATTAAAGTTGTGCCCATTGCCATTAAAGTTAATATCTCCCTGTTCAACAATAATCACATAATTGCTAATGGTGATATTGGTAGGAACATTCAATCCACCACCTGTAACCCGAACCACAGTAGGATTACTCGCCGTACCTGGAGGTGGAAACTTCGCTGCCCAATCGTTAGCATTATTCATCGGGTTTTGGGAAACGTTGAAGGTAACGGTAGGAGTGGACGCAGGAATTCGGCGATTCAGTTCCAGCTGTTTGACATCTGCATAGACTGGAATATTGATAGTCTGCTTATCTACTACTTGTGGGGGAAGTAAATTGGCATAATTGTTCGGGCCATTAGTCACGGTGTAGCCTTCTGCTACTGCGACAGCTCTATCTACCAGAACCAGCTTGCCATTAGCATCTCGAATTGGATTCCCCTGAGCATCTCTTTGAATAGGTAATGTGGGATTGCCATTAATTGTGAACCCTTTACCTGCATAGATTAGGGCATCATCACTCAAATCCAGTGAATTGCCGTCAAAATCTCCACCGCCGTTAATGGTGACAGTGCCTTCTGCTTTAATGGCAAAGGCAGGGGGTAGGTCATTATTCAGAATTGTACCCACACCTTGGGCATCACTAATAGTGGCATTGGTGGCTGAAGTCAGGTTGATGTTGAAGGTTTCGTCTGATTCAATGGTGCGATCGCCGATAATTTGCACTGAAACTGTTTTAGTTGTCTCACCAGGAGCAAAGGTGAGTGTCCCATTGGTTGCTGTGTAGTCACTGCCGGAGGTCGCTGTACCATTAGCTGTGGTATAGTCCACGGAAATTGCTTTCTGGCTCTGATTAGAAAGACTAACGGTAAATGTCATAGTCTGCGTGCCATTATCACCTTCAGTAATGGTTTTGTCATTAATCGTTAGTGTAGGCGGTGCGTCATTGTCAATGATTGTACCTAGACCTTGGGCATCGGCTATGGTAGCGTTGGTGGCGTTACTCAAGTTGAGGAAGAAGGTTTCATCAAATTCGTCAATGGTGTCGCCAAGTACCTGCACTGAGATAGTTTTGCTGGTTTCCCCTGGTGCAAAGGTGAGTGTACCAAGATTAGCAGTATAGTCGCTGCCAGAAATCGCAGTGCCGTCAAGGGTGGCATAATTTACCGCGATTGCTTTGGCGCTGGCTGCCGAAAGGTTAACTGTGAAGGTGACAGTGGCAGTACCGTTGTCTCCCTCGGTAATGGTTCTATCATTGATGGTGAGTACAGGTGGTGCATCATTGTCAACAATTGTACTTACAGCTTGGTTCTTGGTAATTGTAGCGTTTGTGGCATCGCTCAAGTTGAGGAAGAAGGTTTCGTCGAATTCATCGATGGTATCGCCCAGAATTTGGACTGTGATGGTTTTAGTTGTTTCACCAGGAGCAAAGTTGATTGTACCATTGGTGGTGGTGTAGTCATTACCCGCAGTTGCTGTGCCATCTGCTGTAGCGTATTTGACAGAGATTGGTTTACCACTTGGGGCATCGAGGCTGATAGTGTAGGTGAGTGCGATGGCTCCGCCCGCCGCAGGCATCGCGCCGCTATCTGTTTCGGTGATGCTTCTGTCGCCAATCGTTATACTTGGCGGTGCGTCGTTATCAAAGATGGTGGTTACGGCTTGGTTCTTGGTAATTGTAGCGTTGGTGGCATCGCTCAAGTTGATTTTGAAGGTTTCGTCGAATTCATCGATCGCATCTCCTAAAACTTGTACTGTAATGGTTTTGCTGGTTTCACCGGGAGCAAAGGAAACTATTCCGTTGGTGGCAGTGTAATCAGTTCCCGCAGTTGCCGTAGCGTCGGCTGTTGTGTAATTAACGCTAACAGGTTTGCCGCTTGGGGTGTTGAGATTGATGGTGTAGGTGACGTTGAGTGTACCATTGTCCCCTTCGGTGATGATTCTGTCACCAATTGTTAATGTTGGGGCTGCGTCATCGTCGAGGATGGTGGCTGTGGCTTGGTTGGTAAGAATTGTAGCGTTGGTGGCATCGCTGAGGTTGACGAAGAAGGTTTCATCAAATTCGTCCAGGGTGTCGCCAATTAGTTGGATGGTAATGGTTTTACTGATTTCTCCAGAGGCGAAGCTAATTGTACCGTTAGCAGCTGTGTAATCACTGCTATTCGTTGCTGTACCGTCGGTGGTGGAGTAGTTAGCGGTGATGGTTCTTTGGCTGGCTTCGCTCAAGTTGGCGGTAAAGACGGCGTACTTGTTACCGTTGTCACCTTCGATAATTGAGATATCGCTGACGGACATTGTGGGTGGTTTCTTTACCGTGACAGTCATGGTATCGTTGGTGACTGCGCCATCTTTGTCGGTGATGGTGAGGGCGACGGTGTATTCGCCCGCAAGAGTGTAAATATGGTTGGGGTTGAGAACGCTTGTTACGGTGTTACCATCACCGAAGTTCCACTCGATTGTGTGGGTATCTAATATACCAGGGTCGTGAAATTGTCCGTCGAAGATGACGGGTTCGTTTTGGTACATGGTTTGGTCTGTACCTGCGTTGACGCTGGCAGCGACATTGTTGACTTTTGTGCTTAAGGTTTGGGTTGTGGATGCACCGTCGGAGTCGCTTACTGTCAAGCTGACGGTGTAGATGCCGTTGTCGAGGAAGGTGTGGGTAGCATCTTTACCTTGGACTGGGTTGGAGCCATCGCCAAAGTTCCAGGTGTAGGTAAGGGTGTCGTTGCCAGGGTCAGTGGCACTGGCGCTAAAGTTAGCTGGTGTGCCTTCTGCAACTTCAGTTGTGCCCGTGAGTTGTGTAATGGTGGGGGCGAGGTTGTTAACGGTGACGGCGAGGGTGTCGATTGTGGATGCCCCGGCGTTGTCAGTAACGGTCAAGCTTGCTGCGTAAGTGCCATCTGATGTGTAAATGTGAGTTGGGTTGAGGATACCTGCGATGGTTGTACCGTCGCCGAAGTCCCAAGTGATTGTGTGGGTGTCGAGAATACCGGGGTCGCTAAATTGCCCGTTGAAGGTAACAGATTGTCCTTCGTTTATGCTTTGGTTTGCGCCTGCATTAGCTTTTGGTGCGGCGTTGTTGACTGTGATTTCTAGAGACTGGAAGCTATTTACTCTTTGGCTATCTACTACGGTAAGGGTGGCGATGTATGTGCCATTATCGGCGTAGGCGTGGGTGACATTTTGACCTTCTAGTAGCTGGGAACCGTCGCCGAAGTTCCAGAGGTAGGTAAGTTCATCACCTGGGTCAACTGCTGTGGCGGTAAAGTTGGCTGTTGTGCCTTCGGTTGTGGTGGTGTCGCCTGTAATTACCGTAATAACTGGGGCAATATTGTTGACTGTGATGTTGACGGTGGCGGTGTTGGATGTTAAGCCGTCTGTGTCGGTGATGGTGTAGGTGAAGGTGTCTGTGCCGACAAAGGTGGGATTGGGGGTGTAAGTAACTGTACCATCAAGGTTGAGTGCGATCGCACCGTTGCTGGGGTTGGTTTTGATGGTCAGGGTTGAGGGATTGATGCTGCTGTCTGCGTCGCTGTCATTGGCGAGGAGGTTGATTAATACTGGTTTTGCTTGGTCGGTGGTGGCTATGTCTGCGATCGCAACTGGGCTAATTAGGTCTTTGTCTAGTAGCATGACGTTATCAACGATCACTTTGCCGTCTTTTGCACCAAAGCCTAGTAGGTCGAAGTATAAGGTGGCAAGGGTTCCAGGGGCTATGGTGCTAATGTCGATTTTGACGGTGCGCGGTGTGTTCAGGGCTATTTTGTCGCCGGAGGTGTTTGCGCCTGCTATCTTGACTTTATCGCTGAAATATGAATTGCCGTTTTGCTGGAGGTTGAGGAGGGAGTCGGTTTGGGTGAGTCCTATGGATGTGCCGACTAGGGGGGTGAGGGTGCGGGCATCTAATAGGGCGACTTCAAAGGCGTCGTTGGGGGCAAATTCGTTGGTTCCTAATTGGGTGTCAAGGATGGAGAATTGCAGGTATTTGGCGTGTTCGGGGATGATGAAGGTTTGGGTAAAGTTGCTGTTAAAGGGGGAGTCTTCGGTGAGGATGGCTTGGGAGTTGAGGATGTTGGCTGCACCACGAGTTGACCAGTCGGCTTGGGTGTCGAAGTCGCCGTTGAGGATGCCGATTAGGGGGTCGGAGTTGAGAGGCGCTTGCAAGGTATTCTCCCCCACTCTCCCACTCCCCCACTCCAAGGAGCGAACTGCGTTGAGGATTTGCAGGTCGATGAGGGACGGGAGTTTACGGACACCTGGGGAGAGGGAGGTGTTCATTAGGTCGAAGGGATACAGTTTAGAATCGAGGTGGCTACCGTCTTTTGTGAGAGTGGCGGTGAAGTTGTCGCCTCGGAAGAGTTTGGAACCGTTGACGGTTTGGATGTGGCGATCAAATTCACTGTAGCCGGAGATGATACCTGCTAGGTGTCCCATTTCGTGCAGGATGCTGGTTAGCAGGTCGTATTTGCCGTATGCGTCGCCTGTAGTGGCGCGGAAGGCTGTGTCAGTGATGGTTTGAGAGAATTCGCTGTTGTCGAGTGGGGTGGGATCGATGAACCAGCCGATTCCGTTGGCGTCGTCGTCTATGAGGATTGTGCCACCGTTGGGGCGACCGAGGGAGTCGAATTTGGTGATGACAGCTTCGGCTAGTTGTCCTGTGGGGAGATCGGTGATTTGAAGGCTGATGTTGAAGGTGGGGTCGAAGAGGGTTTGCCAGAGATTAGTAGCACTATATTTGAGATTAGAAAAGAAGTTGGAAGTTATATTATGGCTTGGGAAATTACCACTGAAGAGTTGTTGAAAAGATACACTTCCGGTAAGCGAAACTTCGCTGGGGCTGTCGTAATTAGAGAAAGAGGATATGGGCGTAACTACATTGACCTCAAAGGTGCTGTCTTGCGAGATATCAACTTGCGTGGAGCCGATTTGAGTTTTGCTGATTTGAGGAGAGCCGATTTGAGTGGAGCCGATCTCTTTAGTGCTTCCTTCATAGAAGCCCGGTTGGAAGGTGCGATTATCAGGGATGCTAACTTGGAGTGTGTCAATTTGTATCGGTGTAATTTGACCAATGCTGATTTGACTGGAACTGTCTTGACTTATATGAATGCTGTTGATGCCATTTTTCGTGGCGCACAACTCACCCCTTTTGAACATGCTATTTTGATTGGTACTGATTTTCGAGGTGCTACCCCTCCCCTCCACGACATGATCTGTCGTGGAATGAATGTAATATGGGATACTATTATGTTCGATGGCACTACTGAATATGGACCCTACTTTGGAGAGTGGAAATCCATCAGCAAATAAGGGAGCAGGTTCAATAATAGGCTTGATAGCATTGAGTTTTTCTATAATTCCCTCAAGAGATAGTTCTTCAATTTTTTCCTGAATTTTCGTAGGAATATTAGCGAAGAAATCATATCCAGTTATATTTTCAAGATCCTTGACATTAAATAACCCATACTCTTTTCCTAAAAGCGAAAAATTTGTATACCAATTATTGTCTGGATCTTGACCAACCATAAAAGGATTGCCATTCGGATCGTAAAATTTTGGATTGGAGCCGTTATAAGGAGCTAATGTATTAGGTAAATAAATACCGAATGCGAGGGTATCTTTAGTAACATCTGCGATCCCCATACCTGGTTTATCTAGCACTAAAACTACTTTCCATACATTTTCAGGAACAATAATTCCTTTTGAACTTATGACTTTGCTAGTGTATCCATCTCTTCCAGCAATGATGTAAAGTTCCTTGTTTTCATCTCTAACCAAATCAGTTAAATAATTTTCCAATGCAGTCCATTGATCGTAAGGTTTATTTAATGGCTGAGGAATAATATCAGTCATCAGGAAAGTAGATACTTTATCTTGCCTATTTCTACTACGGTTAGAAAAGGTAGTAAGATGTCCTCTTGTGTAACCACTACTTTCAGGAATATCTCCTTGTTGAATTTGAACAGAAAACGGTAAACGAGGATCGCTTCCAAAACTGACTCTATCGTTATCAACACCAAGCCAAGATTTGTTTAATTGATAGCTAACCCAATTAGGTGTTTTTACAATGTCGTTATAAGAAACAGAATATTGTGGTTTTTCAAGTAGATAGTTATCAAAGAATTTGCTAGTAGGATTTGTAGCAGTATCTTGAAAAGTATCGTAGCCAGGATAGAATGTAGGGGTATCTATATCTTTTCTAGCTTCTTGTCCAAAGTCCAATCCATTTGGATTGCTTATTAACTTTTGTGGATTGCCAAATAATAGATGCTGACTCTTAAAGAAGACATTATCTAGATAAACTTTCGTTTCTCCACTTACCTTAAATTTGAGTGTCACAACTTTGCCACGAAACTCATTGGGAATATCAAGCTGAAAAGTCTGAAATCCTTCTTCTGCAAAACCAATTCTGTTAGATTGACCTTCTCCATTTCTCGCACCTATATCTCCATCTACTTTACGCAAGTCAACAGCAGGATATTCGCCTCCCTCACTTCCTTCGACTAATCCCTGAAAAGCAGAACTTTGTAGTTCATAGTCATCAAGAAAAACTCTGACAACACTATTTTGAGAAGCACCAGATTCGGGGATTGGTACATGCAAATCAAACCGCAATGCACCCCAATCTGGAACAACAAAACGGTTGTGAGTAAAAATGTCATTAGGTCTTAACTCTAAAGCGTAGTTTGTTGGAGAGTTAGAATCAATTTCTAAGCGTTGCAAATAGCTTTCTCTAATTACTGATGCTGCATTTTTCCGTAATTTTTCAAGTCCGCCTTTATTTATAACTATATTTCCATTTTGATTAATTAAGTTTCCCTTGCTATCTTTTTTGTAACCAAGAGTATCGAGGTCTGTCGCTAACAAATCAATGTCTATTCCAACAACTAGAATTCCATTTTTAAGTAATGTTCCGTTGGTGTTAGTTACTTTATAACCAACAGCAATAAGGTCTTCTAAAAGCGAATTAACTTCAAAACCTTCAACTGTATTTCCATCTGTATTCTGAAGCTCGTCCCCATCTTGTGTATACCCATTGGCAAGAAGAGCATCTTTCAGTGACTTAATGTTTAGTTCTTTAACGAGATTTCCCTTTGAATCGAGTAGTTCTCCTCTGGCATCTTTTCGATAGTTAACTACAATATTTTCCTTTTTAAGCGATTCAATCTTTGTCCAATCAACCAAAGCTAATTGAAAGGTATCATTTGTGTCATTGTGTAAAGACCAACCAGGGATAGACTGATCAACCATTCTGTTAGTAATCGCATCAAAATTACCATCAAACAGAGTGGGAACCGCAAAATCACCCTTAGCAACATCCTCATCAGTATTATCGAAACTTACTGACACACGCTTACTCATATCCACAGTTGGACGCAGATCCTTGCCCCCACCCAACACAGAATAAAACCAACCAGTACCAATACCCTCCGTAGAACCTTGATTCTCAGCCGAAAAATACCAAGGTGTCAGCGTCGCATTACCATCATTTGAATCAAGTAACTCTTGAATATCCTTATCACCTAATTGGTCATAAACAGGTCGTGCCGTTTGCGTATATCCATTATCAACTTCATCAATTGCTAAATCAGCAGTTCCTGCATACCATGAAAAGACATTTCCGTGCGGACTTCCCTGACGGTCATCTGATGTAAACCCAGTGCGCCCATTAAGTAATATATTGACATCAGCACCCTCTATACGCCGACCATTAGGAGTAAAAGTAGAACCATTAGGGTCAGCTACAGTCTGATAATAATTATCAGCAAAAGTAATATTATCCCAAACTTGAACCGTAGGCTCATTAAAATCTCTAAAATCCTTTATTATAGGTGTGCCACGAATTATTAAATCTACCTTCAAACTCTCCTGATAAAAATCATGAGGGTCAATAGTCGTCATCTGTAAATCACGAACTGCCTTACCATTACCATCAACAACTGGTGTCCCATCAGCATTAATCTTCCCACCAGCATAAGGAAAGTAAGTTCCCAAACGTTGAATAATCTCACTATTAACAACAGTGCCGCGACTAAAACCAATAAAGTGTAACGGCGAATCAAACAACGCTCCTTGAGTACGAATTAAATCCCCTTCATTGTCATACAATCTAACTAAATTACCAGCAGCATCATGCTCTCCGACATCTCCACCTAAAGCTTGGTCTAATTGCACAATCGAAGCGAAAAGTGCATCAGCAGCAGCTTCTGTAAAACCGCTATTTGACTCTGTTGACTCACCATGTGTAGACCATTCTGGGAGCAAGACTAATGCTTTATTTTGGTTGACATATTCGCTCTTAATATTATTTGCTAACGTCACCAAATAATTCTTATCCCCAGGATTGAGACCACCTGTCAAATCAGCAAGTATCCGTGCTTTATTATCTACAGGAACCCATAAACCTGTAGGCTTGTCATAACGCAGAATTAACCCCTTTTCTTCCGCAGAATTACCATTAGTAGAAGCAATTTTGTCAGCTAAATCATAAAAATTATTAGGAATTCCCGTATTTGATGGGAACAACGTAAAACCATGAGTCAGGACAGTTACACTACTAAAAGGATTTGCATTAAAAGGAGTAATTGTATTAAAATTACCAAACTCAAGTTCAGATTGCCCCGTACTGCTAACAGCTTGTACAGCCCAATGATAATTTTGACCAGCCGTTAGCGTGGTAATATCCGGTAACGTAAAACGAGTATTGTTATTTGCCGGGTCATGAGTCGGTTGAGCAACAATTGTAGTACCATCGTGCCAGTACCAAGTATTAGTTTCCCGCTTCCAAGTCGCTGTCACAATTCGTCCCGGATTGAAATCATCATACTTATTCCAAGACTTAGTTAACAGTTGCTGCTTTTGCTGTTGATTTAACTCAGGTAAAAACGATGAATCGGATAAATCAACTACTTTATCCCAAGGCAATAAACCTTTACCCTCAGCAAAAGTACTGACAAACAGGTTAACTTCCTTAATTTGCTCATCAGGGATTTGAAAATCCCAAGTAAAGGTAGGAGTTAAATCTCCCTCCTTAATCCCATTCGGACTTGTCAACCTCAGCAAATCAGGAGGTGATACAGCCAGATTTCGAGTTATACCAACATTTACAGGAGCGCTGGTACTACCCTCAGACACCCCATAAGTAAACTGATTCCGCACCCGATCTTCAGCAATAATCCCATAATCGGCAGCAATGCTGATTTTCGGGTTAATATCATCAATTGGCACCGCAGCAAAATCAAGGATATTAGCCGGACGTTGGTAAAGGGCTTCAAAAAAGCGAGAACCTTGGGGTCTGCCAAACTGGTCAATAATATAGTCAGTTGGGTGTTCCCAGGTTTTAATCATTTCCTCGACATCAAAAATATATACACCACCACCCAACGGGTAGGAAGCATAGAGATATTGATCGTCGTTGCTAAGTGCTAAGTCCGTAACCAACCCCAGTGGAATCGGTCGTGTAGCTGCAACTAACTGTGGGTTTTCTCCCAATGGGTCTTTAATAATCCCAATATTACTGCCAGCCTGTACGCCATCAATACTCTCGATACCAGAGCCAAACTTACTACCGTTATAACCAGCTATAAACCCGTATTTTTTATCCTTGGTAATCGTAATTGCCACAGCTTCATTGACATCAAAATAATCATAAATACTGCCAAGATTAAGTTGCGTGTAGCGTGTAGTAGCAGCAAAATGGAGTGGGTCATCATTGGTAATTTCCAGAACTCCATAACCCGTAGCATCACTGTTGCGATTAGTAAAGGTAATAAAGTGCGGGTCAACAGTAGTAGCCAAACCTTCTGCACCTTGTTCAGCATCAATTGTGCCTATTTGCTTGTGCCAAGAAAGAAGATTATTTTGGTTAGGATTGGGTTTGTCTTTGGGGTCAATATTGACCACTATAATCTTGCTTTTTGTTGCACTGTTCGTACTTGGCGCAGTGGCAAATAACTTGCGACCATCACTGCTAATAGCTAGTTGACGTAACCCACCGGGGGCAGAGTCAACCTGTATATTCTGAATTACCTGATGGTAGGTTTTAGAGTTAGGGTTGATATCCAGTACATAAATCACACCCAGTCGCCCATCAGCGATGTAAGCGTATTGGTCTTGATTATTAACTACAATTGCACGCGGTGAGGCAGCAGTTGGTAAGATAATTGAGTCAATTTCTTCAGTTTCAGGTTTGGTATCTATCTGCTGTAACAGTAATGGGTCAACTAAAGCAATGCGACCGGAATTTTCTAAGGTGACATAAGCGCGAGAGCCATCTTTAGTAAAAGCGATATCTCTAGGTCTATCTGCTACATCAGGAGTACCTACAGGAATCCGAGCTACTAATAAATCATTACTACTTGTGGCTGCTACTATCGCTTCTGGGTTTGTTCCTTGGAAAACAGCCACCTTATCGCTAAAAGGTTGCGCTGCTAAAACATAACCATTATTAGCTGAGAATCGAATAGAATTACTGTCGTAATTAATCGTTTGATAACTTGTCTGTTCTGTACCAAAGCGTTCTTGCTGAGGTCGGGTGATGGAAATTTGGGCGCTTCCTAAAGCAGCTTTGTTTGAGGGTTTGACTTTAATTTCAAATTGATTATTACCCAAGTCTTGTCCAGACAAAACTGTGCCTTGATAAGTTGCATTGCCAACACGGAAATTAACAATCAAGTCTTCAAATCTAGTGTTGGAGTTATTAGCAGTGACGAAAGGAACTATAAAATTACTGCCTGTGAGAATTACTACTGGCTCATGATTCTCAAACTTCAGTTCTGCTTTTTGTAAAACTGGTGGTGTAGATGGGTCTATTGTCGTTGGTGCAGGTAAATTCAACCTGGTTTCAAAAGTGGCTATCCCATCTGGATTGAGTTGTACTTTGGCAGAAGTTATTACAGGTAGTCCAACTGTGGGAACTTGCACGATATTAATTGATGAAATATCGTAATCAACTCGAAAAGCTGGGATAGAGACAAATAAATCTGGATTCAGTAATTGTCCAAAAGCACTGTAAGGTTTCAGGACTTCACTAATTTTTTTCAAAACTTCTGCATCAAGTTGTCCTTGGGATAAAGCAGCCCCAACTTCTGCCAGAGTTTGGGCTGTTTCTACAATTTCTGTAATTTTTGTAACTGTTTCTAGAGGCGCTTTTAATATTTTAAGTACCCCACTAAGCTCTTTGATTATTTGATTTTTGCTATTGGGGAATGTTGCTAAGGCAATGCCAAATCCAATTTCTTCAACATTAATATCTGGTAGTGGTGGTGGAATTAAAAGCCCATAGAAGGCTGGCGGAAATTTATATTCGAGGCTTACCTTACCTTTGACTATGCTACCGCTACCAGTAACTCCTGAGTAAAAAGCTGCATATTCACCAGGTTTGGTTACACCTGGATATGGAGGTGATTGGGTGCGAATCATCCCATCTGCGGTAACTTTAGCCGATTCTTCCAATATCCACATGGGCTGCCAAGTTCCGGTTGCATCAGGCATTGAACCTTTACGCATCAAGTAAACTTCAGTACCGACGGGTAAATTGGCTGGTGCAGGAATAGCAACCTGTGCCGGGATTAGGAGATTATTGTCACCAATATCTAAGTTAAAGCCACCAACAAACTCAAACCCACCAGGAACTGGTAGTGATAAATCTTCTTTTTGGTCTAAGAGTGTAAAGTTAACGTTTGTATCTTCAAGCAGTGCGCCTTGAGATAGCATTAGCAGTGAACGGTTTGCACCATCACCAAATTGGATAACTCCGCCATTTATGCCGAGTTTAGTCTCGCCTAGATGAGGTGTTTCTACACGCACGGGTACTATTACTTCAGCTGCACCGTAAATTACCGTTACGTTGGTAATACCTTCATTTAAAGCGGTAATTAGCCCATCTTTACCTATCTGCAAAATCCCCGGATTGCTGAGGTAGTAGCGAGTGCCAGCATCTTGAAATTTCAGGTCTGGTGATTCTTCTACTCCGTATAAACCAACTAATAATTGTCTTGTTGCACCAATAGTTAGCATGACGGCTTCAGGGTACAAGTCTAGACCCTCTTGTTCAGCGATCGCAACATTTAATTGAGTTTGGTTAGTTGGTAATAACTCACCCACCCGTAGCGCCGTCACCGCCTGAATGCCATTACGCGACGCACTCAGCACCGACACCCCATCACTCAACCCAGTTACCTTACCCGCAGACATCACAGCCACCCCTGCATTATCCGACGCCAACTGCAAGTAGTCATAAGGCAGAATCACATCCTGTTGGTCAGCAAAATCCCCAACCACCACCAACTCAGTACTTCCACCCACATCCAACCGCAGCCCACGCCGTGCAAAATCCAGATTCACCAACGCCGCATTACTGACATTCACCGTCACCTTAGCAGGTGCAGAACTACTAAACCCATCATCAGCAACAACATCAAAACTCGCCATTCCCGAATAACCAGCAGTCGGTGTAAACAAAGCAGAATGACCATCAGGAGTAAACGTCACCGCCCCATTCACCGGATTAATAATCCGGTAGAAAATTGCATCCCCTTCCGCGTCAGTAGCTAATTTATCCAGTGCAACGCTAGTTGATAAATCAGAATGAGTCAGCACAGATGTAGAAGTGACAACAGGCGCACGATTGGCGGTAAACCCATAATTACTGCCGAGAATCTGTACATCAGTAGCATTGATGACACCATCTCTATTGAAGTCGTAAGTAGTATTGTAAACCCCAGAAGCGATCGCCCCCGCTAACAATCCACTATCAACGCCATCAACCAACCCATCACGGTTAACATCACCAGCTATGAAGAGAGAGAGGGAGGGAGGGAGTGAGGGAGTGGGGGAGGTATTGGTGAGTGAGATTAAATTTAAGCCAGCACGATTAACTGCGAATAGTGCGTAACTACCGCTAGCATCAAGGTGTGTGGCAACAGGAGTCAAACCAAGGAGTGTAGGTAATGCCATATTACCCTGTAACTCAACACCCAGCAGCACAGTGCCAGTAGCAGTAGATCGTAATTCCGAATCTCTGAGACTAAAAGTAAAGCGATCGCTCTCAACCACACTATCATTAATCGTCTTACCAGTAAATTGCGCTGCACTACCCAAATCAGCCAACACAGGCAATACTTGCGGTGTAGCCGAGTAGGTAATTGCTTCCCCTGCTGTCCCCGGTGTTCCCGTTGCTAAAGTGAGGAGATTAGAAGAGTAACCGTAGCGGCTAGCTTCTCCAGAAGCAAGATTCCGGGCTGATACCAAATTACCTTCGGTGTCATAGCTGTAAGTTACCAAACTACCATCTGGTGCAGTAATCTGCGTTAATCTGCCAGCACCATCCTTGACAAAACGCACCGTTTCCCCAGTAGAACTGGTAATACCGCTATCGCTATATATTAGATGTGTACCATTAACTCCAATTTGCTCAGTAACACCACCAGCAGAACTCAGGTGATAAACAGTACCATCTGCCGAGGAAAGTGTGTAATCAGCACCGTCAAACTCCCCACTACCAGGATTATAAGCATGACCCGTCTTCAGATCATAGAACCGATTACCAGCCAAAGTCAGTTTTGCATCTGCTGAAGAAAGGGTATAATTCACCCCGGAATCTGCCACCCAACTAGGCGTGTAATAAGTCAGACCAGGAATGGTGTGTTTCTGCGGTGCAAACGTAAACCCAACCCTTTCACCAGTCGGAGTAGTTAAGTAAAGCCTTGTCCCAAGACGGAATGGCTCATAAACACCTAATGATTCCCGTCCTGTCAACGGTACATTAGTTTGAATGTTGGTATCTAAAGCAGCCAACTGCCAACCGTTACCAAAGCTGCCAACTTCATCAGTATTCAGAGAACTATAGGTGCGTATGAGGTTAAGGGTGTAGGGTGTGGGGTGTAGGGTGTAGGCAGAAGAAAAAGTTAGAGATAAATCAGTTTCAGTTCTGGTATAGGCACTCGGCTTGGTGGTAGTATTGACCTCGACTACTGCTTGAGTCTCAGAAGAGCGATCGCTAATATCAGTCGCCTGTAATCGCAACTGATAGAAACCATTTTCTAGCTTACCAGGGTCAAATTGAGCCAGAGTCAAATCGCTGACAGCACCATTACCACTAGCTAGTGTCCTGTAGACATTTTCACCAAAATCAGCGATTTCTAGTACCCAGCTATCAAGATTGACATCGCTAACACTGCCAATAATATTAGTAACACTCTTTACTAGCGCACCATCCAACCCAGGCGCAAATGCAACTACTGGTGCAGCCAAGTCTTGCAGGTCGCGCACCTTAACTACAGTACTGTTGTGACCAACGCGACCATCTGCATCAATTGCAGTCACATCGACAACCAAGCGACCAGGAGTAGTTGGGGTAATCTCAATTCTGCCTTGACTATCAACAGTTACAGGTCTACCATCAACCGTGGCAGTTAAATTGGTGATTGCAGCCAAGCCATTGGCGAGAGTTTGCACTATCACCTTTTGTCCTGGAACAGCCGGGAAACTTGGTGTGAGGTCAAAGTTAACTGTTGGTGGTGTTGGTGCAACAGCCACTCGCACAAGGGAAGTCTGCGTTACTGTTTTCTCGCCATCACTAACACCGTAAGTTACAGCATAATCACCCACTTGTCCGGGATTGGGTGTCCAAGTAAACCGTCCCGTCACCGCATCAAGTACCGCACCCAGAGGTAAATCAACAGCTGTGTAGGTGAGATTTGTGTTGTTATCTGGGTCAGTCCCAGCTACTGTAAATTGCAGTGTTTCACCCAGCGCCACAGCATGGGGTGACACAGATATTGCAGGACTGCGGTTGACGTTGGCAATACGCAAAGTCACATCGCGGACATCGCTAGCACCTTGAGCATCAGTTGCTGCAAATCTTAATATATATTCACCCGCCTGTTCATAATTGGGCTTCCAAGTAAACTGACCTGTGCGTGGGTCAAAAGCAGCACCAGTTGGCAAAGGTGAAACAGCCGAGTAGATTAATGAATCGTTATCAATATCTCCTGCCGCCAAGGTAAACTGGACAAGGTTGTTTTCAAGTCCAGTTTGAATAGGCAACGGTGCTAGTACAGGAGCTTGATTTGTATTATTTACCAGAATGGCAAAACTTTGAGAACTGCTCTTATTACCATCACTTGCAGTCACAGTGATGTTATTATAAGTTCCCGCCTGTGCTAAATTGGGTGTCCAAGAGAGTATCCCTTGTGCAGAGTCAAGTACCGCACCTGGGGGCAAATTTGATGCAGAATAAGTCAGAGTATCGCCATCAGCATCACTGCTTGATAATGCTAAAGTGAGAGTTTGCCCTTCAGCGACGGTTTGATTGGCAATTGCCGAAAGTATAGGTGCAGTATTAGAAGTGCGAACAACTAAATTAAAGGCTTGCTGACTGGTAAGAACCTCTGCTTCATTGCCATTACCGCTATCTTGAACCTGAATGGTAACAGGATATGTGCCGATATCAGCAAGTGTTGGTGTCCAACTGAATAATGCTTCCCCGTAAACAGGAGTAGATATAAGGGTAGCACCAGCAGGCAGATCGCTCAAATTAAAGTTTAAATTATCTTGATTGCGATCACCTGCTTTAACAATAAATTTCAGAGTTTCGCCAACAACTGCAACTTTGTTACCAATAAAAGGCAATTTCGGTGCGTCATTGGGTGCATTCACTGAAACAACAAAGGTATATTCATCTCGTTGCACAGCATTGACACCACCACCATTTCCATTATCAGCTGCGACCAGAGTAAAGGAATAATTGCCACCATCACTAACTCCCGGAGTTAGGCGCAATGTAGCTGTACCATCGCCATTATCAGTAAATTTGACAAAATCAGGGATACCATATCCTGTAGATTCGCTTTTAAGTTGCAACACCAACGGGTCATTATCAGCATCACTTACCCTTAGTACCAACTCCCGTGTTTCACCCCGGTTGAGGGTAACATTGGTAAATTCTGCAATCGCCGGCGCACGGTTGGTATTAAAGACAGTAATTGGTACTATTAGGGAAGTTTGCTTAGTTGCTCCCGTACCATTACCATCATCGGTGGCAGTAAAGGTGACATTGTATATCCCAGCGTTGGCATATCCTGGTGTCCAAGCAAACATTGCTGTAATGGGGTCAAAGGTAGCACCAGTGGGCAAACCAGAGACAGTATAAATAACAGATGGGTCACTACCTTCTAATATGGTGAGTTGACCATCAGCATTGCGGTCTTGGGGTACAAAGCCTGGATTATCTGGGTCTAAAGCAAAAGCACGGAAGCGGACTGATTGTCCTTCTTGAATTTGCCAAGCGCCGAGATTATCAAACACAGGTGCGGCGTTGACGTTGAGGACTGTAATTTTGGTAGTTTGTGTAGTAATTGATTCCCCATCACTGACTGTGAAGGGAATCTCAAACTCTCCTGCTTGGAAGTAAGCTGGTGTCCATTCAAACAATCCTGTGCGTGGGTCTAGCTGTGAACCACCGGGGAGAAGGTTACTGTTGTAGCTGAGAGTTGTCCCGTCTGCATCGCTTGCTTGGAGTTGAATTCTGACTTTTTCACCTTCGCGCACGATTGTGTTAGCGGGACGAATCAGGGTGGGTGCTTGATTGGTAGGTGCAATCAGGATGGTTGCAGTTTGCGTTACTCTTTCTATACCGTCGCTGACGGTGAACTGCACATTTTCGTAAGTGCCAGCCGCTTCATAACCGGGAGTCCAAGTTAAGATACCTGTAGCTGAATCAAAAATCGCACTATTGGGTAAATTATCTGCCCAATATGTTAAATGATTGCGGTCAGTGTCTGTTGCAGAAAGCTTAATTTGTAGCGATTTTCCTTCTGCGCCTTTGACGGTAATGGGAGTACCGTTAGTGGATGAACCACCAGAAACTGTGCCGTTAGACGATGAAACAATAATTCCGCCACTAACAATAGGAGTATTAAATACTGGTTTGTGATTCCCGCCAACTACATTTAAGGTAAAGGATTGTGTGGTGTGAGCGCCGCGCAGGTCGTATACTTGCAAGGTGACATCAGTGCTTACCGGACTTTGCTGTGTTGGCGACCAAGTAATTAAACCAGTATTTTGGTCAACACTCATCCCTTGGGGTGCATCGTATAGCAGATATCCCAGTACAGCACCATCTGGATCGTTTGCTGCCACTTGATAATTATATGATTGACCAGAATAAGCTGTTAATACTGGGGCAGAAGTAATAATCGGTGCTTGATTCGGGTAAGGCAGCGCATAAATTCCAGGTGTAAACTCAACGCGCAGTGCATCCGGGTTGTAAACTGTAATCGTGTGTGCAGTTGTAGATTGACCAGCTTTCAGGACACCTTGAGGTAAATTATCCTTCAAATCCACCATATATGCACCGGATGCATTGCGGGTTGCATCAGTTGGCACACCTGTAAAAGACTGTGCGGGGTCAAGCAACAGCATTACTGGTAGCAGTAAATCAGAACTTGCCTTACTGGTGAGAATAACATCATAGGAAATTGTTTGATGCTGTCTGTCGGAACGGGGATTGGTAAACTTAAAGTCTACTAGGGCTGAGAAATCTGAAACTGCGGTAAACTGCTCTTTATACCCATCAGTTAATTCCGCCCCAGCAGTACTCTTAAGATTTGCGGAAACCCGCAGTTCATAATGGTCGGGAGTCAGGGTGTTAAAATCAAGCAGTACAGTGCGGGTTTTGGCATCGTAGCGGACTGACTGTGGTGTGATTGTCCCACTGGCGCTAACCACTTCAAAATTGGCTGGGTTGAGGACAGAGGTGGTGTCATTGGCTGACCCGGCAAACATATCTTGGTCAAAGGTGACACTAATTGTACCTTGGGGTAAAGCAACGATCGCATTCGGTGCCGGGTTAGTCGCCGCCACCTTGGGTGCAATGACGGGGTTGAATATATCTATTTGATGGGACTGGGAAAGTAAAACGCGACCATCATCTGTAGTTGTGATATTTTCACCCCGGCTACCACCAGACGCTACTTTCACGTGTTGCAAGGTTGCTAAATCAACCATTTGCAAATCGCCATTGTTGTTGGAAACAAACAACAGTCCTGCCAAGCGACTACCAGCTTTACCAAAAGCGATAGAATCTACAGGGGAATCAAATTCAAGTATCCGTTCTGGCTGACCTAAATCGTTAAAGCGGACAATATCGCCGCGTTGTGGCCAAGTTGTTGCCCAGAGTTTACCGTCAGCGTTAAATGCTAAACTATCTACACGCAAATCGCTGTAATGAGTAAAAGTTTCATTGATGGGATTGAAGATTTCAATTCCCTTGCCAGAAGAAACGTAGATTAATCCCGTACCTGCCTGAATTGCTAAAGCTTGGGTAATACTATCTCCGTACTGCTTGACAATATTACCCGTTTGAGCATCAAGTTGTAGTAAGGGGCCACCACCTGTCGTTGCCCAGAGGCTACCATTGCTATCAGTCGCTAGGTCAAAAATGGGATACTGCAAAGTGGTAAGCGGGGAACTGGCTGCGCCACCTGTTGGAGAGAAGTTGTACAGAGAACCCCGATTGGCACCACCGCTAGCCAGTACCGAACCATCTTTAAGAACAGCGATCGCTAACGGTGCTATATTGGCATGACTATTGGGAATACCCGTAGCAAAGGAAGAGGCAATGAAGGGGCGCAAAACACTGCTAAATTCGGATGGGTGAGTTGTAGGAGTGGCAGATGGAATGCCAAGTTTAGCTTCTAAGAATAGTTGATTTGTTGAAGGTTGCGGTTGGGGTAGAGGAGGCGTACCCAATTCGGGTTGAGTCGTTTTCTCAATCGTGGGTAAAGTCCCTAAGTTAACCGTAGAACCATCATTGGGGGCGCTAATTCCTAATGATGGCTGTTCTTTATTACCTGCATTGTCGGTAGCCAATGCCAAGAATTCATAAGTGTGTCCGCTACGACCAACATAAACACCACTCGTCTCGGTAGTTTGCTGTTGCCAAATCTTGAAATCGCCGCCATCTTCTGCTACATAAACAGTTACGTGCTTAATTCCAGAACCAGCAGCATCATCAGTTGCCGTCCACTTCACCAAATAATCAGAACCACCTGCAACTAATGGTGTAGCGCTGAGTATAGTTGTTGGGGCATTAGCATCAATAATGTTAGTGACTTCTGCCGTGTCTAGGGGGGCAGCAGTATTGTAAATTACTCTGGCAGCGCTGGTAATTTCTGTTCCAGTCGCACTGCCAGTTTTGGGGAGAATGGTGTAGCTGACAAAGGCACTGCCAACACCGTTCGCTTTATTGGGTGGCAATAAACCAATATCGCGGTTTTGCACTACTTCCCCAGTAGTCGGGTCAATTGCTTGGATTAACCAAGTAGCAGTGTTAGAAATTACATCTAAGCCAGCGCTTACCCGTAAAATAAAGCCTTTGCTGCTGGTAAAATCGAAATCTCCAGAGAAAGTGCCACGCCCTGTAGGAATATGAATCTGAATATCGCCCAGGCGCAGAGAACCTAACTGGAAGCTGCGGGGGTTGAGGTCATCGTCAAGTTTGGTAACAATTCGTATTTCTCCAACATTGCTGTCAGCAGTAGCGGCATTTTCAAAGCGAATCGTGTAGGGGAGTGCTGTACCTACAGGGATGATATTTTCCATCCCATAGCCCAAGGGGCCGGTTAGGGTAGCGAGATTACTGGTAGTTCCAGCAGCGTTGAAGAAACTACCAAAGCTAGGAGGGGGTACAGCAACACCTTGGGGTAGTTCAACCCTGGCTTCACCAAAAGGAACGTATACGTTGAAAGATTGGGCGTGGGTTTTTTGCGACAGACCTAAATCGTATTGTTTGAGGTCAACAGCCGATTCTTGTCCTTTTAAACTGGGATTATTACCATACCATTTGCGGACTTGCTCAAAGAAGTTGACTAGGTTATTACTAGAGATAATTTGATTTCCGGCAGGCCCCAGCAGTAAACCAGTGGCTAATGTCGCCATCAAGCTAATTACTTGGGGATTTTCCCGAATTGGCGGGGCTTGGTTTTCGGGACGTAATAATCCGGCTTGTTCTAAGGCTGCTAAATATGCGTTTGTCCAAGTGTTAACATCTGCCGCTAGCACCGTCAAGGAAACCGAAGCTGTTGGATCTTTGAGGATAGCATTTCGCAGCCGCAGTGCTGAAGTCGTTTGTTCTTGGACAAACTCCGCACGAGTCATCGCTGTTGCTGTCGCTAAAATGTGGAAGCGGAAAGCAATATCCTCATCTAGAACATCGTCTAAGCCTTTGGGGTCTTTGGCAAGTTCATCTTGGAGTCCAGGGTAAGTTCTCACGTTAAATGTGCGACCAACAAATCCGGCATTGGGGAGGTCGAGGACATAACCTGGTGCTAAGATTTCGCCATTGGTATTGATATCGGAAGTTAAGCTGGCCCAAGGGACATCTTGCAAAACGCCTTCTGGGTTGCCGCGCAGATTTGAACTAAACTCCGTGTAGGGAAGACTGAAGACTTCTGTGTTTCTCCCCAATTCAGGAGTGCCGATAGCAAAATGTACGTAGGGGGTGTCGATATTGGTCAAACTTTGGACTGAGACACCGTAAGTTGCTGTATCTCCAGGTGCAAGAATACTTGGCCCACCCAAACCGATGGTGACATCTTGTTCAATTGCCCGTTCAACTAAGTAGCGGTAGGGAACGATTGCCACCCGACCATCTGGGTTAATGACTTTGACATCGTAAAGACCGTGGGGTGCGTCGGTAAGGTCGAAGATGGCAGTAATTTTCGTACTGTCGATGACTTGGTATCTGACTGGGTTGTATTCGGCAATACCAGGACGTACCAGTTTCACAATTGCCCCTGGCTGGAACTGTGCGCCTAAAATATTGGTGGTTACGTAGCGACTATCTCCACCTCGGTCGGTAACGACATCAGTAATTTCAAAGGGTAGGACATCTGCTAACAGGGACAAAGGCGTATTATTGCTGGGTTCGGCATAACCGCGCACCAGTACATAATAAGTTCCAGTTTTAGTGGTGGGAATTATGACTGATTGATTTGGCCCTAATACCCCTGTGTAAGCAGCATCATATACAATACTTGTGGGTGCTTGCTGGAAGCGGACAAACACTTCGTTGGCAGCAAGAGTTGCATCCGAGTTGGCGTTAACGCGCAGAGTTTGACCGGCTTGGAGGTTGATTTCAAATAGCCTCTCCTGTCCAGTACTAAGTGTTGTTTCTTTAGCTACACCTAACTGCAACTGCTCAACGGTAACATTTAGGGGGTCAGCAGAAGTTGTACGGTTGTTTGCTTCCTTATCAGCTTCGTAAACTTGATTGAAGATATCGGATCTGACAATGATACGATATTGACCGGGAATTGCTGGTGGCAGATTTGCTGTCAGGGTTGAGGTGTAGTCAGCATTTTTTGCTAAGTTACCACTATGGGTTACTCGCCCAATCATTCGGTCATTGATATCCCAAACTGCATCTGTGGATAAGTAAACTGCATCACTCCACTCTCCGCTAGCCGGATTATTGCCATAGTTGGTGACTTTCCAACTAATTTGTACTTGTTCGCCAGATTTAGCCGAACTCGGAATCGTGATTTCGTCTACTTGCAAATCGGCTGGCGGTGGTAGTTCTAGCACCAAGGGTTGAGTACTGGCTTTGGCATTATTAGCCTCGTTATTGCCTTCAAATACCACACCACGAGCGTTAGACTGGGGTGCATCGGTGATGACAAAGACGTAGTAGGAACCTACAAAGTCAGTCGGCAGTTGTAGAGTTTTGTTAACTGTATAGTTGCCGCCAGCACTTAAGGAGCCAGTATGTTCTACATATCCCAGATAGCGATCGCTTTGTAAATCTAAGAATTCATCTCTTGATAAGTAAATTAAATCATTCCAGCGATTTTGTCTAGCTGGTGTACCACCAACACCAAAATTTTCTACGGTGTATTCCAAATTGAAACTTTGTCCAGTAGTGGCGCGTTCGGGGATAATAACTGAAGTTACTTGTAAATCTGCTGGTGGTTGCAAGGTAACTGTCAATGGTGCGGCAGTAATATTGTTACCTTCATCTTGGAATTCAGGTACGCGACTTAATGTCTGGCTAACGCTTTCATAAGTGAGTCTATTGTACCCCTTACTAATGTTTGAGTCCGTGAATACTAGTAAATAGAAATTTCCATCGATGCCATCTGGGAGAGTAAATTCACTATTGCCGATGTAGGATTGACCCTGCTTTAAGCTACCGCGACGAGCAAATTCTCCAAGGAACGTATCATTGAAGTCTAAAGACTCGTCGCGGGAGAGGTAAACGCGGTCAGACCAAGAAGTTTCTCTGGTATCGCGGGTACCTGTATTACTGACTGTCCAGTTGACTGAAATTGTTTGACCGGAAGTGGGTGATGTTTGAGGGACTACTAGATTGGTAATTTCTAAATCTGCTTCTTTATAGGTAACGGGAAGCAGGGCGCTACCTAGATTATTTGTGGTGTCTTCAAATACGCGATATTCAAAGCTGCCACGCAGTGAGTTGTTGTCAGCACTGCCTGTAGGAATTTCACCTCGGAAGCGTTCGGTATTTATGTCATAGCTGTAATCTGTACTAACGTAGATGTAATACTCACCATCGATTCCCGCAGGAAGCGTAATATCTTGGGTTTGGGTATAACTCTCACCTGCACGTAATGCTTGTTGGGGACTATAGGGAACAAAACCGACTTTAGTTGCCCGTCCGGGAATAAAGGTGGAGTCGGGAGAAACCCAAATTTCATCATACCAATAGCGTGTTCCAGACCACATATCGCTACCGATGTTCTTCACTGTCCACTCAACAGTGGTACGTTCTCCAGAGAAGTTTTGCGGCAGAGTTTTAACATTTGTTACAGTTAAGTCGGCTGGAGTGCTGGTGACAAGAGTGTTGGCATTCAGCAGGTTGTTATTAGTGTAAGGCCCTTCCCAAACGCCACCGTTGGAGTTAGTCTGAACGATGATATAGCGACCGCTAGCACCTGGAGAGAGGATGGTATCAAGTTTTCCAGTGTAGCTTTCATTGACTCCCAAGCTGTCAGAGTGTCCAACACTACCTAAAAACCATTGCTTGGCTCCCGGTGCGTTGAGTGTGGGACTATTAGATAGGTAAACGTTGTCAACCCAATTACTTGCTGCTATGCCATTAGCACCTTGGTTTTGTACTGTCCAAGAAACGCTAAATGGTTGTCCGCCGACTGCTTGAGTTGTAGGTGTGACTGTTGTTACTACCAAATCCGGTGGCGGTGTCAGCAGGATGGTAATTGGTCTAGCTTTGTAGTTGTTATTGTCCAGTTCTGTGGGGTCGTCTGGATTGATGTTGACATCGAGGGTGTCTTCTAAAACGACATTGTAAGCATCTGACCAAGCACTAATGTACCACTCGCCGGTGACTTGACCTGGTAGGGTAACATCAATTTGTGCTTCATATTTGTCACCAACTTTCAAGGAACCACTGTGTCCGACACTGGTCAAGAGAATATCTTCTGCGTTTCTTTCTCTGTTAGTTGGGGATGGTCGATTTTTGTCGCGAGTTAACCAAATGGTGTCTGTCCAGCTATCCCGGTCGGTTTCGCCAATTCCCAGATTTGTGACGGTGTAGCGAACTTTTATCTTAGAACCTTCAAATGCTTGGGTGGGAGCAATTACATTACTTGTAACTAAGTCAGCAGGTGGCAGTGAGTTTATATTTAATTTGACTGCTTTAGTATTGTTAGATTCTTGGGGATATTCATCTACTTGCCCCGAAGCATCTGTTTGGACAATCAGGTAAGCTTCACCCCGGAAGTATTTGGGAATCACCAGGGTATTAGCCTGGGTGCGGTAACTTTCAAGAGATGCTAAGGCTGCGCCATTATTAAAACTGCCCAAGGATAGGTCATCGTAACTAATTTTGTCATCTAGGGACAAATAAACTCGGTCTTGCCAGTTGGGTGTATTTGTGCTAGCTATTCCTTCATTGCTGACGAGGAATTCTAGAGAAATCGTGCCACCTGCATTGGCTGTTGTCGGTGCAATAATCTCCTTCACTTGCAAGTCAGGACGAGGAAGCAAACTAACTAAGAGATTATTGGGATTTGTACTGCTGGTGTTGTTATCAGTAGCACTATTTTCATAGAGAGAGTTTGTGGTGTTAGTTTTGACTACAACTTCGTACAGACCTTGCAGGGTAGAAGGTAAAACAAACTGTTCGGAGCGGGTGTAGCTTTTACCTGCTTGTAGACCGTTACCATAGGTAAAGCTGCCCAAGGAAATTAATTGTCCAGAACCTACCTGTTTGAGGAATACTTGGTCTGTCCAAGAACCAACTGCATCCCCTACGCCGGAGTTGTCTATTGTCCAAGATACGTCTATCTTGTTACCAGATTGGGCTGCTGTGGGAGATGTTACCTTGCTTACTACTAGGTCGGGAGGAGGAGTGAAATTTACTTGAACTGCGTTCGAGGTGCGGCTGTTGTTATCAGTGTAAATAAACTCGAATGGCCCACCTGTAGTTACAACTAAGTAGTAATTACCAGAAAGTCCGTTGGGCAGGGTAACATCAACAGAGGGATTGTAAGTCTTACCTACGGCTAATGCGCCTACGTGTTCAAAGCTTCCTAAGTTGGCAATGATGTTTTTGCCTTCAGGGTCGCTGGCTAATGAAACACGGTCTGTCCAAGAACTGGTGTTGGTTATCCCAATACCAGAGTTGGCAACTTTCCAGGATACTTGCATTTGTTGACCGCTGCTGGCGGTTGCCTGTGCTTGGACTTCTGAAACTAGCAAGTCTGCGTAGGGTGTGCGGACGACACTGAAGCTATTATTAGCAGTATTGGTATTATTTGTCTCTAAGTTATTCTCAAATACCTGAGCAGTGGCATCAGTTTGCACAAATAACTGATATTGACCTTGGAAACCGGGAGATAGGCGTAGTTTTTCCGAACGGGTGTAACTCTTATCCTTTTCTAAAAATCCGTCATGAGTGAAGTTAGCCAGCACAATGTCATCTGAGTTACCGATTGTATTATCGAGTGAGGCAATAATTCGGTCAACCCATGTGCTGGTTTTACCGATGCCATTGCCCAGGTTGGTTACTGTCCAACCAACGGTTACACTTGCTGGGTCGCCGATAGTTAAAATAGGTGCTGTAACATTAGAAACTGCTAAGTCTGCGTAGGGTGCTAGTTCGATTTGTAGTTGTTGAAAGACGATGTTTTGTTCTGCATCTTCTGTATTGTTAAGCTCATTAACACTGTTGTTAGCATCAGTGATTACATATAGGTACTTTGTACCGCTAATATTTATAGGTAATTTAATGTTTAATCCTTCACTGTAGCTTGTTTTTGCTACTAGTCCGCCTGTATGTGTTACTTCTTTGATAAAATCGTTGTTATTGGGAGTAAATCTTTCTGGGGGTGCATCTGATAGGTAAATGCGGTCAATCCAACTACCTGATGTATCGTCTGCACCTGCATTCTTTACGTCCCATTCTAAGGATATTAGATCCCCTGATGTTGCTCTTAATATTGTTCCGCTAGTTATTGAGATATTATTAAGTTTTGTAATAGTTGGTACTAGGTCAATTTCTTGGACATTAATAACGTTAATGTTGAAATTTTCCTCGTGAGTTAAACCGCTTAGATCCTGAGTTCTAACAGTAATGATATGATTAGTGTTTTGCTCAAAGTCTAATAAAGCGCTATTGGCAACTATTAATCGATTATTTGTAATGGCAAAACGCCCGTCAGCGTTATTGAGTAATGTGTAAGTATGACTATCATTTCTATCTGTATCGGTTGTGGTAAATGTTGCGATCGCTGTACCATTAGAGCTATTCTCGTTAATGCTGTTATTGCTTAACTGAATCGCTATTGGTGCTTCATTGACATTCTTGATCGCAATGCTGAATGTTTTTTCAAAACTTAAGCTACCCGCATCTGTAGCTTTTACTCTAATTGTGTGGCTAGTGTTATTTTCAAAATCTAATAGGCTATTATTAGCAACTTGTAATTCATTGCCAACTATTTTAAATCTACCACCAGCGTCATTGACTAATTCGTAAGTATAAATATCAAATCCATCTAAATCCAGAGTATTTAAATTTCCTATTACAGAGCTATTTGAGCTATTTTCATCAATTTGATTATTGTTAATTTGAATATCAAACGGAGCTTCATTAACATTATTAATATTAATTTCAAAAGTTTGATCTAGACTTAATCCTCCTTTATCTACAGATTGAACGATGATGTTATAGGTTTTCTGCTTTTCAAAATCTAATAATCCTCCATTCGCAACTTTTATTTGATTCCCGTCTAAGAAAAAGCGACCACTTGCACTATCTAATAGTTTATAAGTATGAGTTTCATTCAAATCCGCATCAATAGTACTTAGTGTGCCAATTAGTGTTCCGGTCAAACTATTTTCATCAATTTTATTATTGCTTAATTTCACCTCTGTAGGTGGATTATTGTTGAGATCCAAAAATTGGATAGCTTGGGCAAAGACGTTGTTATTTTCATCACCTTCTAATTGGTAATATTTTTCATCAGTAACAAATAGTAGGTATTGGTTGCCTGTAGCTGTTTTTGGTAGGGTAATTGTATGATCTACGGTATATCTAGCATTAATAGGCAATATAACTTGTTTTGATACACGGCTAATAAAAGTATCTGTAACATCAAAAATATCATCTTCAGACAGATAGATTGCATCATACCAATTTGTTGCATCTGTTACATCGTTGCCTTGGTTTTCTACTGTCCAACTAACGCCAATGCTAGAACCAGGTTTTATGATTGTTTTTACATCTACACCAGTTATCTTGAAATTAGGTAACTGATTATCTTCAATAAAGGTACTATTGGAAATATCAAAAGTTCCTCCATTTTGCTGAATAGTTCCTGCTGCTTTGATGAATTTACCACCTCTAAAGTTCAGCCTACCTTGTCTGAGGTCAACTGTACCAGTGTTGTTGAATGTCGAGTCGTAAAAAGTAGTTGTTCCTGTAGTATCTGATTTGATGAAAGTGCCACTATTGTTGAAGGTCAGATAGTAAAGCGCTCGGTCATTTTTAACCTCAAATATCCCTTGATTATTAATTACCTCATCAGCACTTGTGTCATCAGCATCAATATAATAGTAGTCACCATACCAAGTAATTCTACCTTGGTTATTGAGGGTAATCTTATTTCTTAGGTATTTATAAGAACCGTTAGCGATATTCAGAGTTGCTTCAGCAGCAATATTAACTATTCCTGAACCACTAAACGTCCCTGCATACCATTGATTATTTTGTCCTTGAAGTGTGACTGTTCCAGTGGTGTTTAATGTCCCATTATTAAGGATGAAGTCATTGTTAACAATTACCGTCCCGATAGTATTTAAT